>Ga0209181_10001069_pt1 | contig 48967 bp, 38 predicted proteins | sample MAT05_FD_187208 | JGI IMG/M metagenome (GOLD analysis project Ga0209181, IMG submission 187208) | Freshwater microbial communities from Lake Fryxell liftoff mats and glacier meltwater in Antarctica - MAT-05 (SPAdes) (version 2) | ecosystem: Environmental > Aquatic > Freshwater > Ice > Liftoff... | reverse complement strand
CGGCCTCCACGCACCGGGCGGCGGAGATAAACTCCTCCGTTGACTCAAAAAACAACCCTCTATACGCATCCATTTAACTGAAAACCGTCCGCCTCTTTTAACGATAGAAAAAACGCCCCCGTAAATTTCCCCGCAAGGACGATGGCTTTGATCATTGCCCGAAAAATAGGACCCAAAATCCTCATCGCCAGAAATACGCAGGGAAATCTTGATGCGATCAAACGGATCATCAAACCGCATATGGTTGAGAAGCCCGCTATGACCAAGTCCACAGCCCCTTTGAACTTCAAAGAAAAGGTTAATACTTTACGTCATTTGCGACGGCCTACACTAGGAGACTGTTGAAATACTCAGCGACGTATTTCGTTCGGGCAATATCTTACTCTTTGTCTTGCTCTTGATCTTACTCCCTGCGGGAAGTTTTAAGTTTGGAATGTTCAGTTTTAAGAAAAGCCATCGGCCGCAAGAGTCCTACTGAACACTGATAACTCGACGAGACATCAGCCGCATCAACTCCCGTCCTTCACGTCCGGGATAGGTAGCTTGTGGAACCCATTCTTTTACCAGCTGGAAATGCGGACTGAATAGCGTGTCGAGCTCCTCCCGGCTGGTGCCGAATGGCGGACCCGTCTCGCCGGGATCGAGCCCCGGATCCAGATAAAAGCATGCGAGGAAAAATCCATCCGGCTTGAGCGCACTGGCGATGGCGGCGGCGTAATCCGCACGACGTTCCGGATCGATCGCGCAAAAACACGTGTGCTCCCAAACCCAATCGAACGCAGCTTGTAGCTTTTTCGGCAGCGCGAACAGATCGCCTTGAACATAGCGCTCGCCACCTACCGTCGGGATTTTCTTCGCCATGGTCACAGCTGTTGCGGAGACATCCAAGCCGACCACCTCGTCCGCTGTCGCGGCAATCGCCCGCACATCATAGCCCGGACCCGCTCCCGGCACAAAAACTGTCCCGTGCATGGGTGTGCCTTTGAGAAACGAGAGGAGTTCAGGATGAGGCCCTCCTTTATCCCAAGGCGTGTCTTTGCATTGATAACGTTCTTCCCAATTAGTTGCCATAGCCAGCGAGTTCAGGTTCGAGGAATTTAAAACCAATCCGCAACCAAAGCGGGATGGTCAAAAACCCAAGGATTGTAGTGGTGATGATGATACCGAGTGAAAGTCCAACGTCTGCTTTATATTGTTTTGCCAGCACCACAGGAATCATCGCGGCGGGCATAGCGGCCTGCACCACTAGGATGAAGCGGAGCACCGTCGGCATGGGCACCCATTTCGCAATCGCGAGTATCATGATCGGGAAAATCACGAGGCGCAGCACGCAGCCTGCAATGAGCGCGCGCTTCTGGCTGTAAATACCACCTTCCTTCACCTGCTCGGCCAGATTCATTCCCGTCAGAATGAGCGAGAGCGGAATCGCGCCCTGACCAAGGAAGTGCAGAGAGTTTATGAGAAATTGCGGTATCCAGGATTGTGCGTGGCAGAGATTGAGGATCAGGGAAGCGAGGATGGCAATGAACGGAACATTGAGTGCCTTTTTCCACGAGCCCTCACCACTCAGGATGTAAACGCCAAGCGACCACATAACCAACTCAAGCCCCACGCTGTGTAGCAACAGCACGCCAACCGCCTGCGGGTAAAACGTGAGGATGATCGGGATCGGAAGAAAGCCCCAGTTTTGAATCCCAGATGCAAAGATAAAAGTACCCTGCGGATGCGGCCTGCCCAAACGAAGGAGACGACTAACCAAGTACGTCACAGCAAAGCTCAGTAGCAAAATTCCGCCTGCGACCACCGGTGTGATCAGCACGGTATTGATGTTTTTCAGCTCCTCACTCGTCAGCACCCGGTGCGCGATAAAGCACGGATACAGAATATTGTAAGCGAGATTATAAATCCCGGGGCTGGCGGCCTTGTCGAAGGCATTAGTCCGCCGCATCCAGAACCCACACCCGATTGCTGCAAAGACCGGAGCGATGGCCGCGAGCAGCGCCAGATACGCGGTATTAATGCCAGTTACTGCCAGGAACACCTAGTCGGACACGCGCTCTTTGCGCGCAGGTTTTTGATTCGGAGCCGTCTCAGGAAGTGAGGTATCATTAAGCTTCTGCGTGGGCTGCTCATTCGGCGTGGACGTATTGGAATCCATGGACCAGTTATCAATATCCGTTTTTTGTTTCTTTTCCCTTTTCCGCTTTTGTTCTGCCGGTGCTGGAGCATTCATGGGCTTGAACTGCTCGACCATGACTTTCACCTCTGCATCCGACAGCCCCGATGGAACCATGAGGATCCCGTCGGAAACGGGACGGTCGATGACCATATCGGTCACCTGATGCAACCCGTTCTTGGTGGCGACAAAAACGACCAGCGCCTCTCCGCGATGTTCCGAGCTCAAGCTATCGAGCCGGATACGCCCCATTTCATCGAACTTAAACACACAACCCCACGATCCGTCCCCGGCCTGAAAAGGCATGATCCCTTTGATCTGACGCTCGGAAATATCGGGGATGCGGTTGAGATGCGTGTCTCGCCTGAGATTCGCCAGCTTCACGGGCATCGCGAACGTTTCGCTATCCTCCTTGGTGGTTTCAGTGTGAAAACGGATCGAGACTTTTTGCTTTTTGGACATTCCCAAAAAACAAAGACTCAGTGCGGCGATGAGAAAATAGGTGCGCATGAAAGAATAAGCATTGAGGCTGGCTGGCTGTTTTGCAACAAAGGAGACTTGTTTCCATGATCATTTCCCGACTTACGCTTTCCGTTTTCCTACTCTCTGCGAGCAGCCTTTTTTCCGCATCACCACTGGAGCGACCGATTGAATCCCCAGGGTTTTGGGAGCGTGCATGGGGCAGCACCAAAAAAACGACCGACAAGATCGTTGATCTGACCAAAAAGCCATTTGGTAAATCCAGCAGTAGCAGTAGTAAGGGCGAGCCCGTCTGGAACCAACTGCAGGTCGCGCTCAAGGTCGATCCAGAAGCGGTCAAGCTCTCCACCACAAAGACCGTGCAGGTCAATGTGCTAGTTACCAATCTCGGCAAAAAACTCGTGCAACTCGAATTCCCAACGAGCGAGCGCATCGAGGTCGTGTTGCGCGGCAATGAAGGCAAGGTGCTCGCCCGCTGGTCCGAAGATCAGAAGGTGGAAAACGAACCCGGCCTCGTGAACATCAATCCCGGCGAGTATCTAGAATACAACGTCACCATTTCCACACGCGATATGCAGGTGACCGGAAGCTACCAGATCGAGGCTTACTTCCCGAGTTTCGACCAGCTGCGGATGACCAAGCTGATCGTTCCGGAAAAATAACCGGCGTGTGAGTAACGATGGCTTTGCTGATCTTACTCTTTGTCTTGCTCTTGATCTTGATCTTACTCCCACTCAGCAACCGAGTTTTGAGTGTGAAGCTTTAAGAAGGACCAGCGTTTACCCAACGCTTGTCGCTTCTATCAACATCATCTCTCTACTATCAACCAATGTCTCGAAGCAGTAAGAGCAAGACCGCCGGGCGCAGCGAGACAGACACGAACTCTGGTGGATCAAAGAGTAAGAACCTGCGGGCTCGATCAGCATTTCCTAGAGTAAGAAATTTCAAAAGTCTTCTCAGGCTAATTTGCGCATTGGTGTTGATAGTAGAATGTAGCGCAGCGAAGCCCCCTAGAATGCGGGACTTTTTATCCGGGATGATGGATAAATCAAAGGCGACGAGTTTGGTTTTACGGACAGCGGTTGAGGAAAAACTACAGCCTCCCGAAAAAGAATTACGGGAGCTTCTCGGAGATTTTGAAAAAGCCCGTTCCTCATCCGATGCATCAACTCGTCAGCCAAATGTTTGCTTCGCTTTCAAAGGCGAAATACCGATCCATCTGGCATCCAAGCACACCGAACTTGGCTTGGATCATGCAAATACTATGACCGTGGGAGGATCTCCGGAGCTGTGGGCAGCTTGGTCGGTTCGCACCACTATCATTCTCGCATCACTCGGTTACCAGCAGGCTGAGGATTCTTCCATGAAGGAACCGGCGACTAAAAAGGCTCATGCATGGCTGCTAAACAATCTGGGCGATTACCGCTTCGAACGCGTGGATCGCGAGTATTACGAAGACTGTTTCGCGTATGAATTTGTCCACGCCGACAATTCCAAAAAGCGCATCGTTGCCGTGTGGAAACCCGAAGGGAAACCGCACATCACCCGGCTTTACAACGACCCTTTCAAAATCGTCCGCGCAGAACAAATACCGCTGGGATCAGCCCCCGCCGAAAGCGTGGAGGTGAAGCAAGAGATCGAAGGCTACATGGCGTTTCAAGTCGGCGATGCTCCCATCCTGATCTGGCTGGAAGAGTAACGAAAGGAAACCAGAAGATATACAGTAATTAGGTCGAGCACGCTGGGAGCGGGCGAACACCTACGGCCAATGACTTTCAATCCTACGAGTTGCCAGACGTCCGCTCCCTCATCATCACGTCTCGCTCTCCGGCTGGCTGCTATTTTCCCACTTTCATCCTTTTTCCTTCTCACTCCGCGGCATCCGAAGGAGTCTGCGTCGAAGCATGAAAACCGTTTTACGCATCTATGCATGGCTGCGCCGCTATCCCGGGATGGCGGCGGGCACGCTTTCGTGCGCAGTCGTCAGCACAATGATGGTGGTGGTTTTCCCAAAGGTGACCCAGCTGGTGGTGGATGATATTCGCAGCGGACGCGGAGACCGGCTTTGGACGCTGGTTCTGATCGGTGCCGCCGCCTTTCTAGCGCGCGATTTTTTCAACGGTCTGCGCATCATTTTAAACAACACATTCGAGCAGCAGGTAATCTTCGACCTGCGAAGTGATCTATATTCACACATTCAAAAGCTGCCTTTGCGTTGGTTCGATGACCGGGCGACGGGAGACATCATGACGCGGTTACTGGAGGACGTGACCGCCGTGGAGCGGATGTTAATCGACGGGATCGAACAGGGCGTCATCGCTGTCATGCAGATCATCGTGGTGACGACCATGCTCTTTTACTACCACGCCAATCTTGCATGGCTGGCATTGATCCCGGTGCCGTTTTTGATCGGTGGCGCGCTGGCTTATACCCTCACGGCACCGCGGCGTTACCGCAAACAGCGCAAGGCTTCGTCGGCGATGAATGCGCTGTTGCACGACAATCTGGCAGGTATCCGGCAAATCAAAACCTATGTGCGAGAGAAAGAGGAGCATGCACGCTTCAATGGCGTGAGCGGACAGCTTCGCGAGGCGGCTTTGCAGATCATGCGCATCTGGGCGATTTACAATCCTTCGATGACTTTCTTTGCCAGCCTCGGCGCGGTGCTGGTGCTCGGATTCGGCGGCGGCGAAGTGCTGGCGGGGCGTCTTGGCTTTGGTGAATTCACCGCCTTCCTGCTCCTGGTCGGTTTTCTGTATGAACCCATCGGCAAATTGCATTCATTAAACCAGCTCATCCAGAGTGGCCGCACCGCTGGCGAACGGGTATTTGAGCTGCTCGACGAAAAGCCCGAGACCACTGAGATGGAGACCGATGCCCCCGCAAACATCAAAGGAGACGTCGAATATGTGGATGTCGGCTTTTCCTACAATGAAGACGTACCCACTTTGCGACACATCTCGCTGCATGCGCGTCCGGGCGAAACCGTGGCGCTGGTGGGACAAACCGGAGCTGGAAAAAGCACGCTCGTGAATTTGCTGACCCGTTTTTATGAATACGACGACGGCGAGATTCGCCTGGATGGAACGCCGATCCGCGATCTGCCGCGCGCCGTGCTGCGCTCCGCTGTAGGAATGGTCACGCAGGAGAGTTTTTTGTTTAACGGCACAGTGCGCGACAATCTCCGACTGGGGCGCCCGCAGGCGACGGACACCGAGCTCTGGCAGGTGCTGACGGACGCCAACGCGAAAGACTTCGTTGATCTACTGACAGACAAGCTCGACACGGTCGTTGGCGAGCGAGGCGTGAAATTGAGCGTCGGGGAAAAGCAGCGTATCAGCATCGCCCGGGCGCTCTTGAAAGATCCGCCGATCCTGGTGCTGGACGAGGCGACGGCGAGTGTGGATACGACTACCGAGCGTCTCATTCAAAGCGCGCTCGACCGCCTCATGGAAAAGCGGACGTCGTTTGTGATCGCACATCGGCTCTCCACCGTGCGACACGCGAGCCAGATTCTGGTGATGGAACGCGGGCGTATCGTCGAACGCGGCACACACGATGATCTTGTCGCGCTCGGTGGCGTCTATACAAAGCTCTACAACAGCAGCTACCTGATTTAGCCTGCCCCCACTTCTTCCTTCCGCCTTCATCCTTTTTCCTTCTCCTACCATGACACTATCCAACGCACAAAAACGGGACCTCAAAGCACGCGCGCAACGCCTCGAACCAGTCATCAAACTTGGCCACGCAGGCGTCAGCGACGGATTCATCAAGAGTCTGGACGAGGCGCTGACACTGCACGAGCTAGTCAAAATGAAGTTCACCGATCACAAGACCCAGCGTCACGAGCTAGCCCCACAAATCGCTGAGAAGACAGGGAGCGAGCTGGTTGTAGAAGTTGGCAACGTGGCGGTTTTCTACCGAGCGAAAATCAAAGCAGAGTAAAGCTCCATTCTGACCTGCTTTAGCAAATGAGCGGCAATCCGTTCTGGCTTTACGAAACCTTTAATCGATTTGAAGCAGTCGCTTGGTTCATCATCGCGATCGTAATTCCAATTAAAATTCCAAGACGTGATAAACGACAAGCTATTGCAGTCTTCACGGCCAGCGCTGCCTTTCTAGCCTTTGGAATTACCGACATTCTGGAAGCTCCCATGCACGCAAATATTCCCATCTGGCTTTGGGTTTCGAAAATCGCGTGCGCTACATTTTTACTAATTTGCCGATACACCTACATCGGGTGGAATAAATTCAAGCTGACTGACCGTTATATGATTTTGTGATCCTCTGTCTGATTGCTGTGGTTGTAGCGATGATTTTTCCACGGCTTATAGCAGTTAACTGATACAAAAACCAAAGGCCTTTCCCTGCTCTATACTCATCACCGTCTCTTATATGGCGCATGTTCATGAACCCACGCCGCTGCAACTGGAGCGCTACATCGATCGTAATTACAAGGGCTCGATGGCCGTAGAGATCAAAAAGCGCTTGGAGCTAATTTCAGAAACCTTCGGCGAACGACGAGCATGGTGGCAGGCTGCTGCTTTAACAAGGTGGGAACTCTTGCCTGAACATTCACTGCTTCAGCTTCGAGATTACGTTGAGTTGGTGGATTTCGATGGGCGCGAGTTCCTACGCTGCTTTTCAGTCTCTGAGTTTTGGGAGAATCGCTTTCGGTGAAACCTGATCTCGCACCCTCCCATCATCCAGCTTGGCAACGAGGAAAAACTACTGCGGGTGTGATTGGAAGTGGTGAGCAAAGAGTGGATGCAGAATGAAAGAAAACACGGAGGATTTGACGGACCCTATCCCCGGGTAGCACCCGGGGATAAAGATGGATAAAGACTTTCACCCCTGCAGGCCCGGTAGGGGTGGTGGACAAAACCCGTCCAGCACACCTCCGGCGTGCATTCCTATTCTGCCTTCCCCCTGTGGTGCTACCCCCGGCTACGGTCCCATAAACCCTCCGGGTTTCAGCCCATAACAAAAATCCATTCTCGTATTTTCTCACCACTACGAATCACACCCAACTACAGCAACTACAGCTTGTTACAAAGACGATACTTGATGCCTTGTAAAAATGTGGCGTAGAAATGCTTTGAATCAGCGTAACTTTTTTCACGGTGAAAATCTGCCCTCAATGTTCGTTTCAAAACATAACCGAAGCACCGACTTGCGTATGGTGTAATGTGGTGCTGGCGGATGTTCCGGTCACCTCAATGGTTCATGACAGCCAGGAGCATGAGAAGAAGGAGATTTACAAAGCAAGGCATGAGACTTTGGAGACGAAGCTCCGTTGGACGTCTGCGTTTTACGTAGGAAGCATTGTTTTTATGGCAGTAGTTCCGGGTTTTATTTTACATCCATTCATCCTTTTTCTCTACCTATTGAGTGGCTTGCTGGTTGCGTTTACTGCGGTTCGCGGCATCACCGGTCAGCTGCTGACACCGATTCTGCAAGGAGGCTTGAGTGTCGCGATCCTTTATTGTTTCCCGCAATCCCTGCAGCCCTCTCTCTTGTATATGCTGACGGGGCATATCGTAATCCCCGGGATTTTCTATTTCTGCGTAGATTCCTATAAATCCCAATTTTGAATTGGCGGATACCTACCTAAACTCGCAGAGAGCAAAACGGTAGCGCAGGAGTGGCAGTTTTTTTACGTCGTTAATTATCCAGTGTTGACGTGGAGGGGCGTGGGTTTTTAAGTGCGCGTCCACTTTTCCAACCAACTATACTACTACGACAATGATCAAAATCGGCATCAACGGCTTCGGGCGCATCGGCCGCCTTGTGTTTCGCGCAATCTGTGACCAGGGACTTCTCGGCAAGGAAATCCAAGTCGTAGCAGTCAATGACCTCGTGCCAGCCGACAACCTCGCCTACCTCGTGAAATATGATTCCGTGCAGGGCAAGGCGAAGGAGGAAGTCAGCAGCAAGAAGAGCGACCCAAGTCTCGAAGAAGACGACGTTCTTGTAGTGGACGGACACGAGATCAAATGTCTCGCAGTGAAAGAAGGCCCGGCTGCATTGCCATGGAAGGCGCTCGGCGTGGACATCGTGATCGAATCCACCGGGCTGTTCACCGATGCGGAAAAAGCAAAGGGCCACATCACCGCTGGCGCGAAGAAGGTGATCATTTCCGCTCCAGCAAAGGGCGAGGACATCACCGTTGTGATGGGTGTGAACCACACGGACTACGACGCCTCCAAACATAACATCATTTCCAACGCGAGCTGCACCACCAACTGTCTTGCCCCTGTCGTACACGTGCTGCTGAAGGAAGGTTTCGGCATCGAAGAAGGTCTCATGACCACCATTCACAGCTACACCGCCACTCAGAAAACTGTGGACGGCCCGAGCAAGAAGGACTGGAAAGGCGGCCGCAGCGCAGCGATCAATATCATCCCAAGCACAACCGGTGCAGCCAAGGCGGTTGCACTCGTCTGCCCAGAAGTGAAAGGCAAGCTCACCGGCATGTCCTTCCGCGTTCCAACACCGACTGTGTCTGTAGTGGATCTCACCGTGAAGACGACCAAAGAAACCAGCTACGAAGAGATTTGCGCTGCGATGAAAAAGGCGAGCGAGACTTACCTCAAGGGTATTTTAGGCTATACCGGCGACGAAGTGGTGAGCAGCGATTTCATTCACGACCCGCGCTCCTCGATTTTTGACGCAGGCAGCGGCATTCAACTCAACAGCAAATTCTTCAAGCTTGTGAACTGGTATGACAACGAGTGGGGCTATAGCAACCGCTGCGTGGATCTGCTGAAGTATATCGTCAGCAAAGGGTAATCCTCGCGAGGGGACGACTCCTTGGATTTCGGAAAGCGCTTAGTTTTAAGTTTGGATTGTTAAACCTGACTGAGTGGAATCGCGTGATTTAAAGTGGGAGCGTTGAAATCGAGAAGATAGGCGAAGCCATAGCAGCGGAGCAAAGATGCGCGAACTTCCAGCTTGCGCCTACCCGCAATGCTACTTGCTCGTATTGTTACAGATCGGGTGGATAGCGTTGCAGGCGGGCGCAAGCTGGAAGCTCGCGCTACATTGGGCGGCTTCGCCGCCACTTCTATCGCCCACTTTTAAATTAATCGCACCCGTTTTGTTGCGCATATCAAGAATCGGTTCGCCTGTTTGCGTGTCAGCCTGTATGGTTTGCTTTTCTCATGTCGCCTCATCTTGAAGACCTTTTTTCATTTCTCCGTTTCGCCAGTGTTTCTACTGAGCCACAGCATAAAACCGATGTGGAGCGTTGCGCGCACTGGCTGGGCCAAAAGCTGACGGCGATCGGACTGACGGCACAGGTGCATCCGACAGACGGACATCCCATCGTAGTAGCCCGGAATCAACATGTGCCGGGTCGCAGGACGGTGATGATCTATGGGCATTACGACGTGCAGCCCGTGGATCCGCTGAATGAATGGGCGTCCGCTCCTTTCGAGCCGGAAATACGTGATGGGGTGATATATGGACGCGGCACTACGGACAACAAAGGGCAGATTCTTGCGCACGTGCTCGGCGTGGGAGAGGCGATGAAAGAAAAGGGCGAGCTGCCGTTGAACCTGATTCTTCTGATCGAAGGTGAGGAAGAGATCGGAAGCAAACATCTGGAGGAATTTCTGCAGACGCATCGCGAGGAATTGAAGTGTGATGTCATCGCCGTGAGCGACACAGGCATGGTCGCGAAAGGAGTGCCGACTTTTACCTATGGGCTGCGCGGACTTGCCGCCGTGGAGCTTCGGGTGTCGGGACCCTCGAGCGATCTACACAGTGGTATTTATGGTGGAACGATCGCAAATCCAGCGACAGCACTCGCAAAGCTACTGGCGTCGCTGCACACGAAGGATGGTAATATTCAGATCGAAGGGTTTTACGCTGATGTCGCTCCGCTTGAAAAATGGGAACGCGATGCGTGGGCAACCCTTCCTCTGAAGGACGCGGATGTGGCGGCACTGACTGGTGTACCGGAGCTGTTCGGAGAGAAGGGTTATACGGCACTTGAGCGAATCTGGGCGCGTCCGACCGCAGAAGTAAACGGAATATGGGGCGGTTTTCAGGGTGCGGGTAGCAAGACGGTTATTCCGAGGGAGGCGTTCGCGAAGCTGACATTCCGTCTCGTCCCAAACCAGAACCCCAAAGACATCGTTCAGAAAATCCACGCCCATCTCAAATCGCACTGTCCTGCTGGCGTGAAGCTGGAGATTCACGACGGCCACAGCGCGGAGGCATATGCCACCGATCCGCACTCCAACTTTGGAAAAGCTGCCCAACGTGCATTGAAAACGGCGTTTCCAGGAGGAGAGGTGGCGCTCATCCGCGAAGGCGGCAGCATCCCGATTGTGAATACATTCCGGAAAGTGCTCGGTGTTGAAACGCTGCTGCTTGGTCTGGCGCTTCCAGACTGTCGCGCACACGCACCAAACGAGAATTTTCCTGTCGAAAACTTCGAGGCAGGAATCCGCCTGAATCATGCACTGCTGAATGAATTGGCTGAGTGACAAGGGGTTGATCCCCGGCACGACACGGAAGCGTAAAACCAAGGATCCACGAAACACGAAAATATTGGCATCGAGATAGTCGTGTGGATGCTCTCGAAATTGAATTCCAAGACAGTCGTCTTTAGTAGATGGTATCCCACAATGAAATTACTCCTTATTCTCCTGCTGTGGACGGCCAGTGTCTTTGCGCAGGAGGCAGCTTCCGAATTGTGTGTGGGGGCCTATTTTACCGAGGAGCAGGGTGCGAAGTTTCTGAAAGATCGGCTGGCTGAATGTCCCGACAAAGCTACATGGGAAAAGCGGGCGGAAGTTTTGCGGACAGAAATCCGGGAAGGAATGGAGCTAAATCCGATGCCCAAACTGGCATCCCTACAGCCAATCCGAAACGGCTTGCGAAAAATGGATGGTTATACGGTGGAAAACGTGGCGATTGAAAGCATCCCGGGATTTTACGTGACGGGTAATGTGTATCGTCCGCTGAAGGTTCAGGGGAAGACCGGAGCGGTGCTGTGTCCGCATGGGCATGTGCATTCAAAGCCCGGCCGTTTTGTGGAAGAGGTACAGCAGCGTTGCGCCACGCTCGCACGCATGGGAGCGGTTGTTTTTGCCTACGACATGGTGGGACACGGCGAATCGAAACAGTGCTGGCACGAGATTCCCAAAGTGCTGAAGCTACAAACGCTGAACAGCATGCGTGCGTTGGATTTTCTGCTGAGTCTGCCGGAAGTGGACCCGGAAAGAGTGGCCGTTACGGGAGAGTCGGGAGGCGGAACACAGAGCTTCCTTCTCACGGCACTGGATCCGCGTATTAAAGTAGCGGCACCTGTCGTGATGGTTTCCGCACATTTTTTTGGCGGATGTGTCTGTGAGAGCGGGCTGCCCATTCACAAGCGTCCCAGTTACCAGACATGCAATGTGGAGATCGCCGCGCTTGCAGCTCCACGTCCAATGTTGCTGGTGTCGGTCGGAGCGGATTGGACGAAAAATACGCCTTCCGTAGAACTCCCATTTCTCAAAACCATCTACGGATATTATGGAAGTGAATCAGCCGTGGAAAATGTGCACTTAGCGCAGGAGGATCACGACTACGGCCCTAGCAAGCGCGATGCGGTTTATCGCTTTTTGGCTGCCCGTCTTGGGTTGAAACTGGATCGGGTTCTTAAAGACGGAAAGATCAACGAAGCGCCCAACGTCGTACTGAAAGCCGATCAATTGCGTGTTTTTGACGCAACCCATCCTTTGCCGAAGAATGCGGTGAAAGGGAATGAAGCTGTGGGAAAGCTGCTTCAGTAGAAAAACCGGGGAAGTTAATCAAAAACAAGGTCAGGACTAGCACGACTCTCGTATCTGTGTTTAAAATCAGTCTGCGATGCGTTCGCCTCTCTATAAACTTTCCACTTTTAAGGCTGCCTATGTAGTCACGCAGTTATGCCCGAGTCCCGTTCTCGACCGTATTGCGCATTTCTTGGCTTGGTGGACTTTGAGGAGCGCCCCGGAATGCGGGGCAATGATCCGGCAAAATCTCGCGGTGGTAACCGGGCTCAAAGGCAAAGCACTGGACGAGCTGACGAAAAAGAATGTGCGTAATTTCTGTCGGATGCTTGGCGACTATTTCCTCTGCTCTGGCTCGCAAGTGCGGCGTGCGCGGGAGTTGGTGAACACGTGGGCTGGCCTGCAGCATCTGGAGGCCGCCAAAGCTAAAGGAAAAGGGACGATTTTGATTACCGGCCATCTGGGACATTGGGAATTGGGCGGGTTGCTTCTCGCGATGCAGGGACTTCCAATGACTGTCGTTACACTGCCCGAGCCTTCGGCTGAGCTGATGGAATGGCGTGAAGCATGCAGACGTCAGCTTGGAGTGAAAACCATTGCAGTGGGCCCCGGACACGACTTCGCTTTTGTGGAAATGCTGCGGACACTCCGGAACAACGGGTGCCTCGCGATGTTGGTGGATCGTCCTTATTCCGGCAGTGGGCAGCAGGTGAATCAGTTCGGACAGGAGACCCAATATAGTACAGCGGCGACCATGCTGGCGCATCACACCGGTGCGACGATCGTGCCGGCCTTTGTGATACGCGATGATAATGGCAAGTATTGCGCAACGGCACACCCTCCTGTGGAACTGGCGGTCGCAAAAGAAATGCGTGATGTCCTCCCGATTAACACTCAGCGCATCGCAGATGTTTTTGAATCCCTCATCCGGAAGCATCCCGAGCAGTGGTATAACTACGTCCCGCTATTCTCATCGGCAGTTTCTTAAAGAGCCAGGAACGAGTCTACTGAACGTGGAACGGGCTGCTGGCAAGAAGCAGAAGAAGACCTTTGAGGGCGGCCTTCAAAATCATGATGAAGCTTGCTGGGAGCTACCTTGGATCGCTCACTCCACGGTCTGATGCTGGATTGCAAACTCCCTGATTTTTACCCTTACGGCCGCGAGACCGTTGAGCCGGGTGGGCGTGAGCTGGCGGGTGAAGCCGAGGTCTTCAAACAGTGAGGGCTCCAAAGCCGCGACATCCTGCGGTGCTGCGCCTTCGTAAAGTTCGCACATCAAGGCGACGATTCCTTTCACCATGGGGGCATCGCATTCCATGAGAAAATGGCAGGCGCCGTTTTCTAGAGAGGGCACTAGCCAGACACGGGACTGACAACCAAGGACTCGATGTGCGTCGGTGAGTTGCGACGCGTCGGGTGTTGGCCACTTTTTGGCGCGGGACATCAGCGCGGCCAGTCGCTCTTGCGGGTCTTCGATCACCGACAGTCGCTCCACGATCTGCCGCTGCTTTTCAGCAAGAGACACGGCTATTTCGCTGCAAGTGCAGCCTCGATCGCCGCAGTGACTTCGGCTTCATCGGGCATGGTCTTAGGTTCAAAACGGGCGATGACCTTGCCGTCACGAGCAACGAGAAACTTGCCAAAATTCCATTTGATCTCACCGGGAAATTTGGCGTTTGGTCCTGTGAGCTCGGCGTAAAGCGGATGCTGTTCAGCTCCTTTGACGTGGAGTTTGTCCATCAGTGGAAAGGTCACCTTATAATTGGTGCTGCAGAATTCCTTCACCTCAGCGTTTGTGCCGGGTTCCTGTCCGCCGAAGTCATTGCAAGGCAGTCCGATGACGACGAGACCCTGGTCCTTGTATTTATCATACAGCCCTTGAAGTGCTTCATACTGCTTTGTAAGCCCGCATTTCGAGGCGACGTTTACCAGTAAAACGACTTTGCCTGAGTAGGATTTGAGGGAGGTGTCTTTGCCGTCGATGTCCTTGAGCGGGATGATTTGTAGGCTGGCTGATTCGGCTTGCAGCGGAGTAGATGTGAGAGTGGTCATGATCAGCAGGGAGAGGATGCGAAGAAGTTTCATAGGATTGATAGGTGCGCGACGAAATTTGCGCAGAGATGCAGAAGAGTCGATCTTCAAAATACGAAGGCGTCCGCAGAGGGTAAAAGAGGGTATTAAAACGGCGAAGTTAAAATGGGGGCGTGATTGGAAGCGATGAGAAAAACCGGCAAAGTCGGAGTCATTGGTTTCCGAGTAGGGTGGAGCGTCCCCGCCCGCCTGCGAGGGCATCCTGCCTGAGCGGTTTCTGATTTGGTATCACAAAACTGCCAGCCACCTTGCCAACAAAGCGATGATGCCCGCATTATGGAGGGAGTCTCTGGCGGGACCACAAAGACGGCGACCTACCCTACCCGTGAACCGCTCATTTTATTACTTTACTGGATAACAACGAGCATGTTTTCGACGATGTTTGCGGATGCGAAGCGTCTGCATGGGGAGCTCCGAGGAGGCGGAAGGGAATAGTGGAGATAAGAAGGGCGGGCGAGAAAGCGACCCCGTAGGCAGTTTTCGGCGACTCGCCGAAACTTCTAAATCATAAGGCGTAGCCTCCATCTCTCCAACGGCGTGATGCTTCGCATTGTATTTTAGAAGTTTTTGGCGGGTCGCCAAAAACTGCACGCGGGGTCGCGTGCGCTCCCCATTTGGTTTTGGCTTCGCCGGGTTAGGATTACTCGCCCGTTGACTCCCCTGCCCCTTTTCGTGGTCTTCGTGTTTTTCGTGGACCTGTTTTGAAATTACTCTGAAAAACCAGTTTACAAACACGCCATACTGGGCTTTTCTCCACGCCCCAAAACGCACCTAAAAACTGCGCCGTTGGTCCTCGGGTTTGAGTCGTCAGATTTAAACCGTATGCGTCGAGGGTAACCCGGCGACAAAAAGAAAGAATAACCACCATGTCTGTACGTCTAGGACGTTTCGAAATGCCAAAGGCTCCCGTAAAGGACGAGTCCAGCGCATCCACCACCTACGCCAAGTTCACCGCCGAGCCTTTCGAGGCTGGTTATGGCGTCACCGTCGGCAACGCGCTCCGTCGCGTGCTCCTCAGCTCCATCGAGGGCGCTTCCATCACCAACGTGAAAATCACGGGAGCCAACCATGAGTTCCAGACCCTCCCTCACGTAGTCGAGGACGTCACCGACATCATCCTCAATCTCAAGAAGGTAAAGTTCATCTGCGCCGATCACGAGCCACGCACCCTCAGCCTTTCTGTCAATCAGGACGGCGAAATCACCGCAGGTGATATCACCGAAATGCAGGGCGTCGAAGTCGTAAACAAAGATCAGCACATCTGCACGCTCGACAAGAAGACCAAGTTTGAAGCCGAACTTACCATCCGCGTCGGGCGCGGCTTCGCCACCGGCGTTGAGAACAAGTTCACCGACATGCCAATCGGCGTGATCCCGATTGACTCCATCTTCTCGCCTGTCACCCGCGTGAAGTATGCGATCGAAAACACCCGCGTCGGTCAGCGCACCGATTACGACAAGCTCATCCTCGAAATCTGGACGGATGGCCGTATCGAACCGCAGGACGCGCTCGTGCAAGCCAGCTCGATTCTTCGCAAGCACTTCGAACCGTTCTATAGCTACGACGAGAACGCCGTTGCCTTCGACGAGACCCCGCAGGCTCAGAACCAAGAAAATCAGCGCCTCAAGAAGCTTCTCAACATGTCGGTCAACGAGATCGAGCTTTCCGTTCGCGCTGCAAACTGCCTGAACAATGCAAACATCACCACCGTGGGACAGCTCGCGATGAAGACCGAGCAAGAGATGCTCAAATACCGCAACTTCGGCAAGAAGTCGCTCAACGAAATCAAGGACAAGCTTCAGCAGCTTGAGCTCGGCCTCGGCATGAAGTTTGAAGCCGGCCTCGTTGACAGCGTGTTCACGGAAGCCAGCCTTCCTCCCCGCTAATCCCAATAACTTAACCAAAGAACCACTACCATGCGTCATCAAAACAAGACCCTGAAACTCGGGCGCACACAGGGGCATCGCGACGCGCTGCTGTCCAATCTGGCTGTCAGCCTTATTGAACACGGTCGCATCAAGACGACTATTGCAAAGGCAAAAGCCATTCGCCCCTTTGTGGAAAAGCTCATCACCAAAGCCAAGACCGGTTCGCTTCACGCGCGCCGTATGGCTCTCGCCGACCTCCGCCACAACGAAGACGCTGTCACAAAGCTCTTCAAGGAAATCGGCCCCATCAATGCAGCCCGTAAAGGCGGCTACACCCGCATCATCAAGCTCGGTCAGCGTAAAAGCGACGCCAGCGAGATGGCACTCATCGAATGGGTGGACATGCCTGCGAAAGCAGAAAAAGCAGTCGTTGTATCCGAGCCAAAAGCAAAGAAAGTCGCCAAGTCAGCAGAAGGAGCAGAGGCACCTGCCGCTGAAAAGCCAAAGCGCGCTTCCAAAACGAAAGCCGATCCTGAAAGCTAGGAATACGGACAGATCAATTCAAAAGACCGGGGCTGTGAAAGCAGTCCCGGTTTTCTTTTGGAGGATTAGAGGTAGGCGCGGTTGAAGGAAGTGGAGGCGGCGAAGCCGCCCAAAGGTGCGCGAGCTTCCAGCTTGCGCTCTTCGCGGTTCATCCCCATTGCCGATTCCAGGCTTATGGCGAAACCCATTTGGGATTCAATATACAGAGACTTGTGGGCAATACTCAGATCACCCGACACTCTCCTGCACCCACTGGAGATAGGCAGGCAATCCGTCCTGAACAGGAATCAGAATGATCTCCGGCACCTCGTAAGAATGTAGCGCTTTCAGCCGCGCCTGCATTTCCGAGCTGCGAGTAACGGTGGTTTTGAAAACGACCATGCTTTCGGTCGTCTCTTCTACAGCGCCTTTCCACCGATAAATGGATTCCACCGCCGGAATGATATTTCCACAAGCGACGAGATTTTCCTCCACAAGAACACGGGTGATTTCACGCGCTTTTGAGGCGTCTGGAAAGGTGCTGAGCACCAGGATAACGTCTGTCTCCGGCATGGGATCAACTGGCTGCCGCGAGATCCGCCGTTGGAGCAACCGCTTTCTGCCGTGCAATCCAGCCGCCGCCCAACACCACATCGTCACGATAACACACCGCTGCCTGCCCAGGAGTCACCGCACGCTGCGGAATCGCCAGTTTCACGCGCGCCTGCCCGTCCTCGCCCGGATACACCGTCGCCTGTGCGCCCGGATGTGCGTAGCGGATTTTCACCACGACTTCAAACGGCGCGTCGCTCTGCTCATGCCAGGTGCAGTGATCCATCGTGAACTCTTCGGTCACCAAATCCTCAGCATCGCCGACAATGACGCTGCTCGTCGCAGGATCAATATCGATGACATACATCGGCTTGGGCGAACCACCCGGTAGCCCTTTGCGCTGACCAATAGTAAACATTTCAATGCCTTCATGCTCTGCCACGCGGTTCCCTTTCTTGTCGTATATACCGCCCGGATGAAACTCCTCCTCGCCCATGTGCGTTCTTAGAAACGCCTTGTAGTCATTGCCCGGCACAAAACAAATCTCCTGGCTATCCTCTTTGTCTGCCGTCTTCAGACCGATCTTCCGTGCGATGTCGCGAATCTCCGGTTTCTGCATCCCGCCCAGCGGCAGCAACGCCTTGCGCAACTGAGGCTGACGCAGACTGAATAGAAAGTAGGATTGATCCTTACGCGGATCGTGTCCTTTACGAAGCACAGCCCTGTCGGGGTAATGATCCACGATGGCGTAATGTCCGGTCGCGATAAAGTCGGCGCCAATCGCCTTCGCCTTCCCCCATAGATTCCCAAACTTCACCTTTTCATTGCACATCACGCATGGGTTTGGAGTGCGCCCGGCTTTGTATTCCTCGGTAAAATAGTCGATCACCAGCCGCTCAAAATTCTCCCCTTCATCCACCACGTAATGCGGAATTCCCAACGTGTGGGCCACGCTGCGGGCGTCGGCAATCGCCTGTGGTCCGCAGCATTTATCCTCCGCCCGAGAGATACAGTCCTGCGGCCAGACTTTCATCGTCACGCCGATCACATCGTAACCCTGTTGCTTTAAAAGATACGCAGCCACACTGGAATCCACCCCGCCACTCATCCCCACGACTACACGGCCTTTGGACGATGGAACGGTGCTGCAATCAGTCGAAGGCGAAGAAGACGGGATGTCGGACGGTGAACTCATGATAAAGCGGAAGCGGGGACGATTCCCTGCAAATCAGAAAACTCAACTTATTTTTAATCTAAATAACCACGAGTCCCATAAAAATGGAGATAGGAACTAGGAACTGTCATGCAGATGAGTGCTAAAGAAAACCCGGAGGGTTTGACGGACCGTAGCCCCGGGTAGCACCCGGGGATTATGGCAGATAAACGATTTCACCCCGGCAGGCCAGGCAGGGGTGGTGGACAAACCCCTCCAGCACACCTCCGGCGTGCTTGCCTCTCTTACCTTTTTCCGGGGGGTGTTACCCCCGGCTACGGTCCCATAAACCCTCCGGGTTTTATTTTACATTCGTTCGTGGTTTCCGCGTGCTTACGAGAGACAAGCCATCTTACTGGCATCGCAAGACTCCTCCTTACCATGCTCCCCGCAAAACGGCTTTTGCGCTGTAAGATCGAGTTCCTCGAGCAACTGGCGGTCGGCATTCGCCGTCGGATTGGCAGCAGTCAGTAGTTTTTCACCGTAAAAAATGGAGTTGGCTCCCGCGAAGAAACAGAGCGCCTGCCCTTCCTTGGTGAGTCGGGTGCGCCCCGCACTGAGACGAACCTTCGCCTTCGGCAAGGCGATGCGGGTCACGGCGATCAATCGCACGAGTTGGAAAATATCCACGGCAGACTGACTCTCCATCGGCGTGCCGGGCATGGACATAAGGCAGTTGATCGGAACGCTCTCCGGCGGCGGATCAAAATTGGTGAGCACTTCCAGCATCTTGAGGCGATCCAGTTCCGTCTCCCCCATCCCGATAATACCTCCGCAACAAACACTCATTCCCGAATGCTGGACGGCAGCGATGGTGTTCAAGCGGTCCTGAAAGGTGTGGGTGGTAACAATGTTCGGATAGTTTTCCGGCGAGGTATCGATGTTGTGATTGTAAGCCGTGACGCCCGCCTCTTTCAGCTTCACCGCTTCGACGTTGGAAAGCTGCCCTAGCGTGACGCACACTTCCATCCCGAGCTTGGAGACCTCACGGACGCTTTCAAGCACCTGCTCAAAACGAGGGTCGCCATCGCGCACACCTTTCCATGCGGCACCCATGCAAAAGCGGGTGGAACCATTTTCACGCGCTGATTTCGCGACAGCTACGATCTCCTCCGTCTTCATCAGCTTCTCCGCCTTCACGCCGGTGCTGTATCGCGCGCTCTGGGCGCAGTAGCTGCAATCCTCCGAACAACCTCCGGTTTTGATGCTTAACAGGGTGCAAAGCTGCACTTCATTTTCCTTCCAATGCTCCAGATAAACCGCACGGGCGCGGCTGAGGAGATCAAAAAACGGGGTGTCGTAAAGGGCTTGGAGCTTGTCGAGTTGCACCCCTTAAGTCTTGCCAATCCTCCTCCGGCGTGTCGAGGGCGGAAATCCGATCTCTATAGGAATGATATGAATGGGGGATTGAAGCCACCCAGGCAACCAGGAGATCGTCGTATCTTTACTCAACTCCACTTCTACTTCAGACGGTCGAAACTCTTCTGTAATATCTGCCAGTCTTCAAGGCCGGTGACCTTCGCTTTATGGTCGGCAACAATCTTCGCTTCGTTCGCGTTTTTGGTCGGGCGATTCGCTTTGTAGAAAATACCGAAGTTTCCAGGCCAGTCGGCGTCAGCCAGTTTGTAGGCGGCGTGTTCGTCTGCGACGTTATGATCGGCGGGAACCTCGTTAAAAACACCACCCTTGCGAGGACTCGCGGCGTCAAACGCGCCGGGGTAAAACTCGATGCACTCGCTGAGGCATTCGATAAATGAGAAACCGTCGTGATCCATGGCCGCTTCCATCATCTGCATGAGATGATTCACATTCACGGCGGTGGAACGCGCCACAAATGTCGCGCCAGCGGAAATCGCCTGCTTCATGGGATTGATCGGACGGTCTGTCGAGCCCCAGGCATCCGTCTTGGATTTAAAACCAATCGGCGATGTAGGAGAAGTCTGCTTTTTCGTGAGGCCATAGACGAAATTGTCCATGACGACATACGTCAATTTGATGTTCTTACGGGCGGTATGATTAAAATGGTTTCCGCCGATGGAAAACGCGTCGCCGTCGCCGCCGAAGACAAACACATGGAGGTCAGGCCGTGACAGCGAGACACCGCTGGCAAAAGCGAGCGCGCGTCCGTGAATGAAATGTGCGCCGTGCGCCTGAACGAAGTATGGGAAACGCGACGAGCAGCCGATTCCCGCAACCGTCGTGATTTTTTCGTGCAGCATCTTCCGGCGCTCGATGAGCTTGTAGTAAAGCGCCAGCACGCTGAAATCGCCACAACCAGGACACCACGTCGGGTGGTCGGCGGCGGTCTCTTTTTTAGTCAGCGGCTTGCGTTCGACCGGAAGCTCGGCGGGACCGCCGGGCGTGGTTCGGATGAGAGGCGCGTTTGGGATGGCAATGTTGCTCATACTGTAAGGTGGAAGAGAGGGAAGATAGACGGGTTACTTCAAGTGCGGAACGACGGCTTGGAGAATTTCACAGATTTTCCAAGGGAGACCATCGGTCTTGTTCACGCCCTTGATTTTCGGGTCGCAATAACGAGCACGTAAAATGGTGGCGAGCTGTCCGTAACCATAAAGACCCTCGTCATTCAGCTCGACGACCAAGACCTTGCTAAAACCGCTGAAAATCGACTCCAGTCCTTCCGGCAGCGGATTGATGTACTTTATATGCAGCGCGGAAATAGCGTCACCCTGTGAGCGCGCCTGTTTCACCGCTTCCTCGAGTGGGCCTTTGCTCGACCCCCAGCCGACGAGTAAAATATGGCCTTCCGGCGATCCATAGACTTGCGGCACAGGCAGCTCTTTCGCTAGCACGCGCAGCTTGTTCCGTCGCTTGGCGTTCATCTCGACATGCAGCTTGCCGGAGCCTGTAGGATGACCGAGTTCATCGTGCTCCAATCCGGTGACCACCGGATATTTTCCGCTCGCGACATAAGTTCCTGGCGCAAGGTGACGCGTGATCCCATCCACCGCCTCCAAATCATACGGCTTGTGATCTGCCACCGGTGTAAGATCGGGTGAGATGTCCTGACAAAGGTTTTCAATATCCGGGCAGGGAAACGCTTCGATCCGCGAAGCGATGGCCTGATCGCTCAACACCATGACCGGCGTGCTGTATTTACGGGCGATATTCACGGCTTCAATCGCGGTATAAAAGCAATCCTCCACACTCGAAGGCGCGAGTACCACGCGGGGACTGTCTCCATGACCGCCGAAGCACGCGATATTCAGATCGCTCTGCTCCACATTCGTCGGCATCCCGGTGCTCGGACCGCCGCGTTGGACATCAATCACGACCAGCGGCATTTCCGCCATCACCGCCCAGCCGATTGCCTCGGTCTTGAGCGAAATGCCCGGACCGCTGGAGCCCGTCACCGCAACGCGCCCGCCATAGCTCGCGCCAATAGCCATGGACACCGCTGCGATTTCGTCCTCGGTCTGCACAAACGTGCCGCCATATTTGGGGAGCTCGCGACGGAGCAGTTCCATAATATCGCTCCAAGGGGTGATCGGATAACCCGCGCCGAAGCGCACGCCCGCCGCAAGCAACCCGTAGGCGAGCGATTCATTCCCGCTCATCACCACCTGCTGAGGACCGGCATGTTCCCCCGCTTGAAATTGAAACTGTTCCATCAGTCCCTGCACCTGATGCCCGTAGCCTGAGTTAAAACAGGCGAGTGCATTTTGCACGATAGATGGATTCTTCCCGGCAAAGCGCTCTTCGATCAGACGCGTCAGCTTCGGCACATCCAGATCAAACAACCGCGCCAACAACCCGAGGGAGTAGATATTCTTGCCCTTGTCGCGTCCCGTGCCGCCAATCGCCTCCACGGTCAGACTGGAAATCGGAACGCCAATATGACGATACGTTCCCCTCATCTCCTCATTCGGCTCCACATGGTCACTATCATAAAGCACGATCCCCCCGCGCTTGAGCGAGCTGATGTGATTCGCGTAGCTGTGATCGTAAAAACAAAGGAGTAAATCCGCCTGATCGCCCGCACTTAAAACCTCACCCGAGCCGATCCTTACCTGAAAAATTGAAGCGCCGCCCGAGATGGTCGAGGGGATGGTCATGAACGTCATCACTTCCTGCTCGCTGCGTCCGGCGAGTCGTGCGAGAAACCCGCCGATGGCCTGAATGCCGTCTTGTGAGTTGCCAGCGATTCGGATGACGCTCTCCGAAATGTTGGATATTTTGGGTTGGTTGGGTAAGGAAGGGCTTACGGTAGAATCGCTCATAGCAGGAGGAGAGTCGGCCAAGCTAGCAGCCGAGTCCTTGTGGTCAAGAATCCGCCCAGGAAATAATAAGGAAAGGAAGAGGGTTAAAGGAGTAAGGAAAAAGGCGAGCGGACACAGGCGCGCTCCTTTCGCTCTCATACCGCTGGATTTTGTGATCGGGACAAAAATCGCTTGTCATATGCGCCGGACTCAAAATCCAGCCAGTCCGAATTTCATGCCTCGTAAATTAATGACCTATGCCTTGGCGTGAGCGCTTCACTGAGAGGCATCAATAAGGTCTGCCGCTGTCATAGACGCGTGATCGGCGCTTAGTTACGATCCCTTCACGCATCCATGAAACCCATCCACTTTTTTCTTACCCTCTCAATCCTACTCACCACACTGCCGCTCCACGCGGAATCTTTGCAGCAACAGCTCGAAGCCAAGCGGCGCGAGTTCGCTGCGAAAGCGCCGCCGGAGCGTGCGGCGGTGTATCAGGCGGGCATCGACGCTGTGGCGGAAAGCGGCATTTACGAAAGCGCGAAGAAGACCGGGAATCGCGCGCCAGACTTCGCGTTGAAAAATGCGGCAGGAAAAGAGGTGAGACTGTCCGAGTTGCTGGCGAAGGGTCCGGTTGTAATCACATGGTATCGTGGCGGATGGTGCCCTTACTGCAATCTCGCGCTCGCAGCGTTGCAGGAAAAACTGCCAGAAATCCAGCAGCTTGGAGCGACGCTCGTTGCACTCACGCCGGAACTTCCAGAACACGCAGAGGATACCACAAAGAAGGGCGCTCTCGCCTTCGAGGTGCTTTCTGATGTGGGCAATCGTGTGGCGCGTGAATACGGCGTGGTTTTCAAAATGACGCCGGAAGTCGCGACCGCAATGCGGGCTGGCGCAAAGACGAATGTGCGCAACGGCGACGAGTCAGATGAACTGCCGCTCGGCGCGGCTTACGTCATCGCGCAAGATGGTGAGATCGCATACGCCTTTCTAGATGCCGATTACCGTCAGCGCGCCGAGCCCGCGCGGCTGGTGGATGCGCTTTCCGCACTGAAGACGGGCCAGCCGACACCGGAGCATTTGCTGCTCACATTTTGGGAAGGTGTGTGGAATCCGCCCTACGATCTCGGTCTCGTCGACCGATTGATGACGGAAGATTTTGTCATCACGTCTGCCGGCAAGGACGTGATCGGCCGCGAGAAGTTTAAAGAATGGATTCGCGGGTTTCAGTCGAAGCTCGGCGATCAGCGCCTGGAGAATCGCGAGATCTTTACAGGCATGGGGGGGAAACGCGTCGTCTCGCGCTGGTTGGCGACGGGACTCAATCGCGGGCTTTTCGGCACTGCCGCCAACGGCCAGCCAGTGGAGTTCACTGGTCTCGCTGTATGGGAAGTTCGTGACGGTCGCCTTGCACACAATTGGATAGAGCGCAGTGCGTATGAGCTCTACCGGCAACTGACTGCGGATAAAAACCAGAATCGGTAATCGCAAACTTGCGGCGCTGCACGTTGATCTCCGCTGCGGCTAATCGCGCACCTCCGTGAGCAGGGCAAAAAATCGCTTTGCCACATGCACGTGGGCACATAGGGTGCGCCCCCTCACCGGACTCTGCATCCAGCCAGTCCAAATTTCATGCCTCGGGAAAGGCCCGGCGAAGGCACCCTTTTAATAATGCACACCAATATTTCTACCTTCAAAGCCATGGGCGTCCGCGCTGATTTGATCCTGGGCGTGGAGGCGCTGGGTTTCAAAACACCGACCCCGATTCAACGCGAAGCCATTCCTTTTTTGATTAAAGATGGCGGTGACTTTATCGCTCAGGCGCAAACTGGAACCGGGAAGACCGCCGCCTTCGGTCTTCCTTTGCTCATGCAAGTGGATCCCGCGGAACGGGACATTCAAGCAGTCGTCGTAGCGCCCACGCGTGAGCTTGCCAAGCAAATCGGCAAACAGCTTTTTCGCTTCACTAAATTTTGTTCCAAGAAAATCTTTGTCGAGGTCCTGACGGGGGGTGACAAAATCGACCTGCAAGTAGCGGCGCTCAAGCGACCTACTCACGTGATCGTGGTCACTCCGGGCAGGCTCATAGATCTCATCGCCCGGGAGGCCCTGGCTCTGGACGCCGTCAAACTCCTCGTGCTCGATGAAGCCGATGAAATGCTCAATATGGGTTTTCGCAAAGAGGTCGCTGCGATATGTCAGCAGACGAATTCCCGACGCGCCACCTGGCTTTTCTCCGCGACCATTCCGGCCGGGGTGCAAAGCCTGATCAAAGACTATATGTCCGTCTCGCCGTGCTTGCTGAAGATTGACCACAAGCATGTCGTCAATCGTGATATCTCGCACCGCTTCATGGTCTGTCCGATCAGCGAGAAGACCAACCGGATCGCGTCCTTCCTGCGCCGCAAGTCTGGCGAACGCGGCGTCATTTTCTGCCGCACCAAAGCCGGCGCGATTCAGTTGGCCGAGGAGCTGACTGAACACGGTTTCACCGTCGGTCTTCTTCAAGGCGATCTCATGCAAACCGAGCGGGATAAAGTGCTGCGTTCTTTTCGCAAGAACCGCTTCCAATTCCTAATCGCCACGGATGTTGCCGCCCGGGGGATTGACGTCGAAGGCCTCGCCTTTGTGCTTCATCATCAATTGCCTGATCAGGTGGATTATTACACGCACCGCAGTGGACGCACCGGACGTGCTGGGCGCACTGGAATTTCCATTGCCCTCATTTGCCAAAAAGAGCGTCCACAAATCTTCAAACTCGAGAAGGCGTTGGGCCTTTCTTTTGAGGAAGTGGGGTAGGTTTAGCCCCTCATTACCAAGCTCCAGCTTGCTTGCTGATGACAGTGAAAACTCCATGCCGACCGCAAGGATATCCTTCTCCCTTTGTCCTTCACCCTTCCCATCCCCTCTATCGCAAATAGACCTGCTCGATCTCGGCTGTCTTTACCCAGCCGTTCGATCCGTTTGGAAGCGCGCAGTACAGCCAGCTTCCCTGTCCGCCTTTAATAGTCACACGACTTCCGGCGGATAGCGTCTCGGCTACTCCCGAGCGATCCGATGGATCCAGCCGCGCCTCCAGTTTTTCGCCGGTCACAATCGCACCCTGTCGCGCGAGCTTATCCTGCCAGCTCACTCCTGCGGCATAGACCGCTCCGAGCAGAATCACCGTTACCGCCCCGAATCCACCAAGCCAGCCCATGCGTCGCCAGAGCGAAAAGCCCAAAAGCAACAGCCCCAGCCAGGTGACTCCCAAGCCGGTCAGCAAAGCCGTTTGCGCCGGCATCGCTGAAAAGACCGTTTGATACCACTTTACCGGAGCGACCCTCGCCGAGGTTTTTTCACGCAGGAACCTTAAATTTACCGCCGCCTCGTGATAGCTTGGCTTCAATGCAAGGGCACGTTCGTAGGCAGCCGCTGCGGGACCAAACTCGCCGAGGCGGAAACACGTATTAGCCAAGTTATAAAAAACATTCGCCTGCGGTCCCGATTCCAGCGTTTTAAGATACAGCTTCTTCGCGTCCGCATACTTTTCCGCAGCGTAGGCTTCATTCGCCGCATTAAAATCATCCGCAAAACAGGACGCACTCATGCAGAGTAAAACGAAAAGATGAAATAGCGGCTTCATCGGGACACACTCCTTTCAAACTCTGACATCAACTCCAAAAGCTGTTCGCGTTCAGTTCTTAAAATCCCGCCTTCACTTCCGGCACCCATATAAAGCAACTCGGAACGTCGCGCGAAAAGCTGCTTCAATTTCTTTTCCAGGTCACCCTTGGAAACACCCACTTCGATAATCTGGGCGTCCTCAATCTGTGAAGGCATGCCGCCTTTCAAAAGGGAAATGTGACATTGCAAGACATGCACGGCGGCATCCACGACACTCCCGATCTCTTTTGCATCACGCACTGCTTTCATATGCACGCCAATCTCCTCACGCAGCGCCTTTTTCCGTGCGATCTCCGGATTAGGTTTTCGGAAATGCCAGCCGACAATCGCCAGCACAAAAGGCAACGGCAGAAATAGGAGGGTGAAAAGTTTCCCATAGCTCATCGAGATTCCAAAGGTGCCGACATTTCCAGCTAAAGGTGAGATTCCTAAAATATCCGGTGCGACGGGCTTTGCCTCCTCCTGCTTCTCGACGGATGATGACGGGCCGCTTTCTTCTACGACAGGTGCAATCACCCCCACCACAACCAGAGGCTGAATCCGGCTTGAAATCGTCGCGTATTTTTTCTGCTCCGGATCGAAGTAACTGAAAACATAGGAAGGCATGCTCGTTGTCTGCACCTTGGGGATGACGTTTTGGGTGAATACCTTGCTGCCGCCATAACCGAGCCTGTCCGAAGCCTCGAACGCATCGCCCGGCGGATACACCTGCCAATGATCGGGCTCCTGTATATCCGGCACTCCGATCCGGTCAAAATTCCCCTGACCTCGAATCCAGAGCTTCATTTCCACAGGCTGACCTGCCTGTATCTTCCCAGGCGATCCCGCCGCCTCAAATTCAAACTTTCCGATCGCTCCACTGAAACCCTCCGGACGTCCCTCTTGCGGCAAAGGTTTCACCTCCACTTCGATCGCAGGCGCTTCTAGTTTGATCTCACGCGCCGGGCCCAGATTTCCGCCAAAAAACTGATCATATATCCCACTGTTGCGCTCAGGGGTCTGCACCAGTAAGGGAACAGAAATCGGCCCCAGCGTCAATTTTCCCGCCTTGGTTGCTGTGATCAGACTCATAAACTGGGCGACTCCATACTGCTTCCCCTCAAGCTGCACACCGCGCTGGGAAGGATGTCCAAAAGGCTGCACCGAAAACCCCTCGCCGGTGAGTTGCGGATTATTCGTCAGCCTGCCGGTTGCGGGCTCTCTAATATAAAGACGGAATTCAATCGGGATGGTTTCGCCCACATAAAGCTCTTTTTTATCGACGTGAATCTCGGCAAAAAAGGACTTCGATGCATCCGCTCCCCCGTCTGAATTCCCGGGCGAAGGCATTGATCCACCCTCAATATTAATGGCAATCGGCTGGGTTTTCAGCTTCTGCCCCTCCGCCTCCATTTCAATGGCTGGAATCGTGTAGCTTCCCTCCTTCGCCGCCATCACCGCATAGGTATAAACCTGCTTTCTCGAAAAATTCCCGTTCGTCATGTTGACTTGGGTGCTCTCTCCACGAAACCGAATCTCCAGCCCATCTGCAACCACGGCAGGCGGACTTGCTGATTTCACATTCGAGACTTCAACTATCAGCCTGATCGCCTCCCCCACTTGTGCGGTGTTACTGGAGACATGCGATTTCAGGGACGGATAATCCGCCGCACGCAATAAAGCGCCTGTAATCAGGAAGACCAAAAGGCATCTTAAAACGGTTGGCAAAAAGGATCGTGCAGCCATGGTTACCAGTCTTTAAATTGTCCCCTTTGGATTTCGCGTTGCTGTTCGCGGTCGAGCTCAAAGAGTCGCACGCGCCGATCCAGCTTCTTTAAGGAGTTGAACAGGTTTTTGGCGTCCTGCTCACTCATCCCTTCCTTTTGCGCCTCCGCCATCGCCTCACCCGGCTTACCCTGTTCGGCGCTTTCCTTTTGCTCGCCGCCTTGCTCTTGCGCACTCTTCACGTCGCCTTCTTTCATTTGTTCCGGCTGCTTCGGTTCCGGCTGCTGCTGCCCTTCCTTGTCGGACTTCTCACCATCCTTCCCGTCCTTCTTCTCCCCATCGTTTCCCTCCTCCCCTTTTTCTCCGTCCTTTTTAGCCTGCTCATCTTTCTCTTCCCCTTTCTCCCCATCCTTCCCTGCATCATCCTTTTTCTCCTCTCCCTTGTCCCCATCCTTCCCGTCTTGAGAATCTGACTTCTCCTGCTTATCACCCTCCTCTTTTTCCTTATCCCCTTTCTCTCCATCCTCACCCTTTTCCTTCTCACTTTTTCCTTCGTCCTTCTTCTTTTCCTCTTCCTTTTTCCCGTCTCCTTTTTCCTTTTCCTCCTTCTCCTCCTTTTCCTTCTCCTCCTCCATTTGCAGCTGCTGGATCATCTTCCTCGCTTCATCGAGATTATAGGTGGCGTCTTTGTCCTGTGGAGCAAGCTTTGTCGCGCTTTCAAAATGTTCACCGGCATTGATCCAATCCTTGAGCTTGTCCTTTTTATCTTTCTGCTCTTCTCCGCGCGCAGCAAGGGTATTGCCAAGATTGTAAGCTGACTTTGCCTGTAAGGTTGAATCTCCTCGCGCCATCGCCCGGCCAAAAGCCTCCGCCGCCTTGTCGTAATCCCCAGCGGCATAGGCTGCACAACCGAGATTGTAATCCAGCTCCGGAGCCGGATTTCGCTTCGCCTCCTTTTCAAAAGCCTCCATCGCCGCCTTATAATCCTTCGTCTCGTAAAGCTTCTCCCTTTCGTTTTTGGCATGGGCCGGATGCGCAACAGCCATCAGGAGCGCAATCACAGCCGCCTTGGACAACCCCAGACGCCGCTCCCCAAGCAAGACCGACAAAACCAAGGCGATCACTGCCCCACCCAGCGGCCACTGATAGCGCTCGATCGGCAGTCGTTTCATTCTTGCATTGATGTCTTGTGTGCTCATTTTCGCGAGACCTTCAGTAATAATTTGTCGAATGGCAGCCGGCCCATTGTCCAGCCGAACATAGAAACCGCCAGTTGCCTGCGCAACCTCTTGAAGACGTTTTTCGTCCAAGCGCGAAGTAACGACCTCACGGTCATTCCCACGGACAAAATCAGTGCCGCCGCGTTCACTCCTGAATGGAATCAGTCCGCCCTGCGCGGTTCCCACTCCCACGGTGAAAATACGAAAATTGGCTTTCTGCTTCGCCGCCGCAGCCACCGCATCCGCTTCCAGTTCCTCGCCATCCGAAAATATAATCAACGCCCGGTGCTGGCTCTCCCCCTTTCCGAAAGCCTTCTCCGCCTCTGCAATCGCCGCCGTCAGATTGGTTCCGCCTCTAGGAATGATCTCGGTGTCGAACTCGTTCAAAGACTCCCGCGCCGCACTGTAATCAACCGTTAGAGGCGCCTGCAAAAACGCGGTGCCTGCAAATGCGATCAGTCCCACCCGATCCCCTTCCAATTGGGAAATAATGTCTTCTGCCGCAAGCTTGGCGCGCTTGAGTCGATCCGGCTGCAAATCTGTCGCCAGCATGGAACGAGAGGTGTCGATAGCCAGAATCACATCGCGTCCCTGCCGTTTGCTTTCCTCCCAGGTAAACCCCCATTGTGGGCGCGCCAATGCAACCACTCCCAACGCCAATCCCAACAAGGCAAGGGAAAACCGCACGACGCGCCGGGATTCGCTGACTCCAGCCGCCAGTCTTCGCTGGAGTGGACGCGCCATAATCAGATCGAGCGCCTTCCGCCTCTGCTGTTTCGCACGGAAAAAGAGCGCAATGAGCACAGGAACAATCAGCAACGCCCAAAACATGTGTGGCATTGCAAAAAGGAGTGCCTCTCTCTCCGCCGGATCAATTCCGTTCATGGCAGCATCCTCCAGATCGTCATATTCAGAATCAAAACCAGCGCGCCCAGTCCCAAGCCAGCACCTACCAGCCAGGGAAACAGGTCGCGCCATGTGGTAAAGTGCTGGAGCTTGATTTCCGTCTTCTCAAGCTTGTCGATGTCTCCAAAAATCTCAGTCAGCGATGCGGTATCCGTCGCACGGTAAAACTTCCCTCCCGCAACATCCGCGATATTTTTCAACATCGCTTCATCCACTTTCACCTCGCGCTTTTCGTAAATGAAATTGCCGAAAAAATCTTTTCTCGTCGGCACATCCGCCAGCCCCCGCGTTCCCGCAGCAATGGTGTAAATTTTAATCCCTAGCTTGGCCGCGCCCTCGGCAGCAGTCAGCGGAGGAACTGTCGTCACTGTCTCCTCACCATCGGTCAGCAACACCACGATCTTGCTCTTGGCAGGATTGTCCTTGATCCGGTTCGACGCCGAAACAATCGCCGAGCCGATGGCCGTGCCGTCTTCCACCAGACCAATCTGCACCCGCTCCAGATTTTTCAGAAGCCAGTCGTGATCGAGGGTCAGCGGACTCACTCGATAAGGACGCCCTGCAAAACAAACGAGACCGATCCGGTCATTCGGACGCGCCAAGATGAATTTCTTCGTCACATCCTTCACGACTTCAAGACGATCCGCTTTTTCCCCTCCCAAAGTAAAATCCCGCGCATACATCGAACCCGAGACATCCAGCGCCAGCACAATATCCACGCCGCTAGCTTCCACTTGATTGGTCGTCTGACCCAGCCTCGGTCGCGCGAGCGCGACAATAAACAGCGCCAGAGTGAACAGCAGAAAATGCCCGCCAAATCCTCCGGCTCCCCCTTTGATCTTTCGACCCAACTTCCGCAGTCCCTCTAGCGAAGAAAAGCGAATGGATGGGGCCGCCCGGCGTCCGGCCTGTAGCCAGGAGAGTACCGGCAACAGCAACAGCAGAAGCAAAAACCACGGCTGCGCAAATGCGAACACCTCATCCTTCACTATTATGCCCTCCATGCACAAACGCCAGTGCGGCTGCCAGCAGCTCTTTGCTGTCCTCTTCCGTTCCGTCGTCTCCCGCAAATTTGATCTGGTCACACCGCTCTAAAAACTTCCCGAGCAGCTGTCTGTCTTCAGGGGTGAAATCGCGATGAGTGGAAATCGACGCCAGAAACTCCGGCGAAGTCTGCTGGGTTGCCCGCAATCTAAACTGTCTGCTGATGTAGGCGCGCAGGATATCCGATACCGCAATGCTGAAATCATACGGCTTGAGCTTGCTGATCCGTGAGGCAAGTGCGTTCAGCGCATCAATCGCCAGCTGCGGCCCAGGGTAAACATCGATACCGCGATGCCGGCCCATTGAGCGTAGAATCATCATGATTACGATCAGCAGCAGTAATACTCCGAGCCCGATCAACAGCCACACCCACGGAGGCCACGGCACATTCACCGGGGAAAGAATGGGACGCAGGTTACGTACCGGATTTGCCGGCGGTTCATTCACCAGGACTGCAAGGAATAGATTCATGCTTGTACAAGTCTTCGTTCACGTGTTTTAAAAAATCGACGCAATGCAGGCACGTAATCCTGTCCCGTTCGCAACACAATCGTATCCACACGGCGTCTGCGAAACTCGGTCTGCAGCAACTGCAAACGGTCTTCCACCGCATTATGAAAAGCCAGACGCGTCTGTCGATCGGAGGTATTCACCATAAGACGCTCCCCTGTCTCTGCATCCTCCAGAATCACACGCCCTACGTCTGGAAAATCCTCTTCACGCGGATCGAGCACCATCATTGCGATCAGATCATGCCTGCAGGCGGTGATCGTGAGCGCCTTACTAAAGTCGGGAGCCTGAAAGTCCGACAGCAGAAAAGTCACCGCACGCCGGTGCAACACCCGGTTCGCGTATTCCAACGCCGCCGCAATATTGGTCCCCTTCCCCTTTGGCTCGTAAAAAAGGATTTCACGAATGATCCGCAGCGCATGTCCACGCCCCTGTGCAGGCGGCACAAACAGCTCCACGTCGTTCGAAAACAGGATCAAGCCAACTTTGTCATTATTGCGGATGGCGCTGAACGCGAAAAGACAGGCCACTTCCGCAGCCAGTTCCCGCTTGCTCATGTCGCTGCTTCCAAACTCCCCAGACTGGCTCACATCCACCAGAAGCATGACGATCAGTTCGCGCTCCTCGGTAAACTTTTTGATGTAAGCGTCTCCCATCCGCGCGGTGACATTCCAGTCGATCGCCCGCACCTCATCCCCAGCCTGGTACTCTCGAACCTCCTCAAAATTCATCCCCCGTCCCTTGAACACCGAGCGATACTGACCCGAAAAGGCCGTATTCAGCATCCCGCGCGTCTTCAACTCCAGGTGCCGGATTTTTTTGAGGATTTGTTTGGCGTCTTGCACGGGTGGATTCAGGTGAGCGTACCATGAAGGCGAAATGATCTTAAAGAATCAATGTCCAACTCTTGCGTCTGCGATTTGAAGGTGTGATTAAAATTAGATTCGGCGCGGAGCAAGAAAGTCAGCCGGAGGGTAGCGAGGAGACGCATAGGAGACTGTTGAAACCTTGGATTCAGTTAGGATGCATGAAGCCTAAGGTTCTTACTCTTTGTCTTGCTCTTGATCTTACTCGTTCTCAGTGGCCGAGTTTTAAGTGTGAAGTTTTAAGAAAAGGTAGTCCTCATCCATCGTCTGCCGCTCCAATCAACCATCAACTATCACCAATCAACTGCGTTTTACGCAGTAAGATCAAGAGTAAGATTTCACCCCAGCCAAATGCGTCGCTGTCTATTTCAACAGCCTATTAGTAACAGCGCAAAGGTGCGAAAAACTACTGGACCAACGGAAGAAGACGCCCGAGTAATTCGCTGATCTTGATACGCTCCTGGCTGCCGTCGTCGCGGTGACGCAGCGTGACCGTATCCTTCAGCTCATCGCCTTTTTCTCCCATCGTCTCGAAATCAATCGTAAGGCAGAAAGGCGTTCCGATTTCATCCTGACGCGCGTAGCGGCGGCCAATTGCTCCTGACTCGTCGTAGAAGCAACTCATATGACGCTTTAGCAAATCATAAACCTCACGCGTCTTGGCGACGAGCTCGGGCTTGTTTTTCAACAGCGGAAAGACTCCAACCTTGGTCGGTGCAACACGCGGATGAAACTTCAGGACGGTAAATGTTTCCTTATTGCCTTTGGTGTCCGTTTTTTCGACTTCGGAATAGGCTAATGCAATCACAGCCAGTGCAAGTCGATCCAGACCTGCCGAGGGTTCGATCACGTGAGGAACGTAAAAGCCCTTGAAGAGACGATCACACCACATGGCGGTATCCGCATCGGTCATGCCGCCTTTGCCCTTGGCGCGCTGTTCGGAGAGTTTCTTTTCGAGCAGCGCTGCTCGCTGCTCGTCGCTCCATGCGGCAAAAGCCTTTTTGGCTTCCTCGTCGAAGACTTCCAGAGATTTACCAGAATGCTTTTGATGCTGAGTCAGATCAAAATCACCGCGTGCTGCAATGCCTTCGAGCTCTTCGATTCCAAACGGGAACTGACAGAGGATATCCACACAGGCGCGGGCGTAATGTGCGAGTTCCTCCTTGGTTTGCCAATGAAAGGCCAGAACATCTTCGCCCAAGCCGATGCCTTTATAATAGGCGACACGTTGGGAGACCCAATAGCGATGCCACATTTCCCAGCCCCAGTTGGGCTGTGGAGTAGAAAGGTCGGCGGTTTCGCTCCATGGCGAGACAGTGCCGTAAATCGCTTCGATGACTTCGTCGGGCTGGATAAAAAACTCCAGTTCCATCTGTTCAAATTCCCGGGATCGGAAGGTGAAATTGCGTGGTGTGACTTCGTTCCGGAACGCTTTTCCGATCTGCCCGATGCCGAAAGGCACTTTTTGCCGGGAAGAATCCACAACGTTCTTAAACTGCGCGAAGATTGCCTGCGCAGTCTCGGGACGGAGATAGGCTTTATCGTTCTCAGATGCTGTCGCGCCTACGAACGTATGGAACATCAGGTTAAAGGGCTTTGGTTCAGTGAGCTGCGCGCCATTTTCAGGGTTGAATGCGCGGGTATTTTCAACCTTGGCGGTGGCTTCTCCAAGGAGCTGAGGATTGGTCAGCCCACGCTGGCTATAAAATTGCACGCCGACTTTGCGGGCGCTTTCGGGCGGCTTACCTTGCGCCAGTAGGACGCTGATGGAATCCGCGCATTCTTTACCGTCATCGTCTTTGGCTCCGGTCCATGTGTAAACCACGCCTGACTGAAGTTCGACGTGGTCGGAACGAAACCGTTTTTTGGTTACGAGACAGTCGCTCATCGGGTCGCTGAAAGTGTCCACATGCCCGGAAGCCTTCCAGATCGCCGGATGCATGATGATCGTCGCGTCCAACGGCACGACATCCTCGCGTTCACGCATCATCGCACGCCACCAGGTATCGCGAAGATTGCGTTTCAATTCCGCGCCGAGCGGACCGTAATCCCAGAAACCATTGATGCCGCCATAGATTTCCGAGCTTTGAAAAATGAAACCGCGACGTTTGCACAGCGACACGATCTTTTCCATCAATGGGATTTCTTTGGCAGTTTGCTGACTCATAAGGGCGGGGAAGATGGTCAGCCCAAAGCTTCACGGCAAGCGCGAAGGCGGTGAAAAATCAGTGGAGCTCCGATTCGCTCCACTCGAATCGCGGTTCATTCCAAACGCCGATTCTAGGATCAGGGTGCTAAAAAACTACTGCACCCTCAAAGCTTCCAGCTTTTGCGCAAACGCTCCTGGATCGAATGGAACGCCGGGCTTCAGCAAGGCACTGAGTGCATCCAATCCAGCCTGTATTGCAGGCGACAGTTTTCCGTCCTTGTCGATAGGGGCGTTGGCACGAAGCGCAAACACGAGGAGTTCCGCCCGACGCGCAAGCTCCGCATCTTCCACAAGCTTACCGCTAAAATCAGCTTTCAACGCAATCAACTCCTGAAACTGCTGCGCGCTGTCGAGGTTCTCCTTGCTGGCTGCCATGGCGAGACGATCCGCCGCCTGCTTCACGCGCTCAAAGTCATCGGGTGTCGCCGCATCACTCAGAGCCGGAAGGATACGATCTCCAGTCTTCGTCTTCTTCAGCAGCCACTGCATTGCACGCCAGCGAGTGAGCAAACTAACATCCCTCTTCCCCGCTAACTGCCAGCTCCATTCACGCAAGACAACCGCCTGCCCGGCAAGCCAGTACGTTGCGGACGATGCCTCCGTTCTCTCCTGCCAGTGTTTGGGTAGCGAGTTGATCTGACGCGCTAGCTCAAACTTGAGTTCTGGATGCTTCGCTTTGATCAATTCCGGACTGATATTCGTGTGACAGCCTGCGCAACTATTTGCACGTTGGTAAGGCGTTTCAAGATCACGCAGCCCCAAAGCCACGCGTTGCTGGTGAGTAAAATCAGGACGAACATGCGAGCGAATCCATTTCTCCGCCGCGCCGTGGCATGACTCACATGAGACGCCAGTGTCTCGCTTCACGTCTGTTAAGAGCGCCTTGTCAGGCACGCTCTGCATTGGCGAATGGCAAACGGTGCATTGCTGGCTTTTCGTGGCGTCGGCAATCCCAAGCGCACTTGCAATCGCAGCGCTACGTGCAGCCGAGAGAATATTGGCCGCTCCTCGATGTGGATCTTTGAGGCCGGTAGCTGGATCGCCTTTCCGCCAGATGATGCACTGATCACTTCCCTTACCGCCGCCATGGCATCCCGAAGATGCGCACGACACCATTCCGGTAAAACGATCTGCGGCGTGGGCGCAGATGACAGTGGCTAAAAATGCAAGGAGCGTGAGGCGCACTAGGTATCTATACCGGAGATCGTTTTAGTCAGGCGAGAGCGAATCAGGTGAAATTTACGGAAAGGCTCATCGCAACCGGATTTCTCGCTCCACTCGATCGCCGTTCATCCCCTTTGCCGCTGTTGGGAGACTGTTGAAATACTCAGCGACGTATTTCGCAAAAAAAGCAAAATCTTACTCTTTGTCTTGCTCTTGATCTTACTCCTTCTCAGTGGCCGAGTTTTAAGTGTGAAGTTTTAAGAATAGGCAATGCTCATCCATCGTCTGCCGCTCCAATCAACCATCAACTATCTCCAATCAACTGCGTTTGATGGCGTAAGATCAAGAGCAAGACAGCCGAGCAAAGCGAGACAGACGTGGGAGTAAGCGGGTCAAAAAGTAAGAACCTTCGGTTTCATTCATCCCATCCATACCCATGGTTTTTCAACAGGCTGTTAGGATGAGATGCCTGTCTTATCTTTTTGAACCAGTGCCTTCCCTCTCTTTAACAAACCGACAAGACGCCGTCTTTCACGCCAGCCAATCCACAGAACAAGACCGACACCTCCCAAGACCGTTCCCGGTTCCGGTACGGGAACAATTTCAAAGTCAGCTCCGAATAGAACTTGATGGGCCGTGCCGATAAACACACCGCCGTCATTGTAAAACCGGATTTGTTCGTACTGGGCAGGTGTCAGTCCTGGGTTTGTGCTGAAATACAGCCTGTCCTGCACATTCATGGAGTCATGATCCACAGTCTCACTCGGCCCATAAGGCGCGCCGCTCCAGCCGTAAATCTCCAGGGTGAATGCACCGATATCCAGACTGGTAAAATAGAGTTCATTGCTGTTGCCGGTGCCAAAATCAATAATCGAGTCTGCGCTTAAGGTAAGGCTATCCATCCGCTCAAACGCGTCGCTCAGACCGCTCAGACTTAAAGCGCCGCCGCTTAGGATCAGATCCGTAGAGTTGCCAACGCGATCCCCCGTGCCAGCGAGCAACAGAGTGCCGCCCGCGTTGACCGTGATGCCTGAAGTGCTGCCCAGAGTATTCGCGCCATTGGCGATAATGCGCCCGTCGTTGATGGTCGTGGCACCAGCGAACGTGTTATTGCCTCTCAACTCCAGCGTGCCGGCATTATCTTTGATCATCGCGCCGTTGCGAATCGAAGCGGATATCAACAAGTCAGTAGCGGCGGAACCGTCGTTAATATCAAAAGTGCGTGTCCCCCCACTCATATCGATAAAACCGGAGTTGGCCCCTGCTCCTCCATTCAGAATCTGCGCAGTGCCGGACGTCACGTCTGCATCCACAAACACATCCTGCCTGAGCAAAATTCTCCCCGCGACACTGTTGGAGGAATCCAGCGTCACTGTAGGACTTGCAGTGCCGCTGAAATGAAAGCCATTGGTGCCGCCGCCATTCTGCACCCGCAAGGTACCGCCCGAAGCACCGCCGTTTACCGTATTAGTTCCGCCGCTGATCACCCAGTGTTTATCTGAAACAGTTCCCCCGTTATTGATAGTATTAGTGCCGCCCGCCCAAGTGACCGTTGCACCAAGACCGATAATGGTATTTGCGCCGGTGGTTAAAGTGCCGCCTGAGTTCGAGAGTCCATCGATCGTTTCCGTAAGTCCGCTGCCAGAAAACGAGATCGAGCCGGAAGTCATACTAATGTGTGCGGTGTCAGCAATCTGTTCACTGGCGAAAAAGACCAGGCTGCCGCCATTCACCACAATATCGCCGGTTGTCACGGTGTTCCCATCACCGAGAATAGTCGTGTTATTTGCCGCAGCGTTATTCAGGCTCAGAGAACCCGCAGTCACTGTAGTAATACCAGTAAAAGTATTCGATCGGTTCAGGCTCACCGTGCCGCCCGTGGTTTTGTTAAAATCAATTCCAGCGCCGTCCAGACTGACGTTCACGCTGCCATCCATCATTTCAAAGGTTCCAGTGGAAGTGAGTGTGGAACTACCGGTCCCGGTAATAGTTCCCCCATTTGAAAGCGTCACTGTTCCGACGGTATCGGTTTGATTGCTTCCCATATCCAGCACCGCTGTAGCGCCATCCACCGTTACATCTCCGCTCCCCAAGACATCGTTGGCTCCATAAACCAGATTGCCCGCGCTCACAGTAGTCAGCCCGGAATAAGTGTTTTCATGATTAAGCGTCACTGTGCCCACCGTGGTTTTATTCAAATCGACTGCCCCGGCAAGAGCGACATTCACGACACCGTTCTGCAGCTCAAATCCGGCACTGCTTGTGAGCTCAGATGTACCGCTTCCGGCGATCGTTGCCCCGCCTGCGAGAGTCACCAGCCCAACAGTGTCCGTATTATTTGCCCCCATATTTAAAATGGTGCTTGCGCCGCTCACAAGCAACGAGCCCGAACCCAGCACATTGCTTGCGCCATAAACCAGCGTGCCTGCACTCACGGTGGTGTCGCCCGAATAAGCACCTGTGCCGTTCAGCGTCACAGTGCCTGCAGTCGTTTTATTTAGATCGGCTGTTCCAGCCAAGCCCACGTTCACCGTCCCGTTTTGTAACTCGAAACTGGTGATGCTGCCGAGCGAGGAAGTGCCGCTGCCATCAATCACCGCTCCACCAAGCAGCGTGACCGTGCCAACCGTATCGGTGCGGTTCGCACCCAAGTTCAGCACGGACGTCGCACCGCTCACCGTCACATCACCACTGCCAATTGCGTTGTTCGCGCCATACGCCAGCGTGCCTGCGCTGACGGTCGTGAGACCCGTGTAGGTGTTGGCTCCACTTAAAGTCACTGTGCCTGCCGTGGTCTTGGTCAGGGTAATTCCTACTCCATCTAATATCGCGCTGATGCTTCCGCTTCTCACATCGAAGCTACCCGTGCTTACCAGCGTTGAAGTTCCGCTTCCGGTGATACTCCCGCCATTCGCCAAAATCACCGTTCCCACGGAGTCGCTGCGATTAGCTCCCATTGCCAGCACCGCCGTCCCGCCGTCCACCGTCACATCACCACTGCCAATCGCGTTGTTCGCTCCATACGCCAGCGTGCCTGCGCTGACGGTCGTGAGTCCCGTGTAGGTGTTTGCTCCACTTAAAGTCACTGTTCCTGCCGTTGTCTTGGTCAGGGTAATTCCTACTCCACCTAAAATCGCGCTGATACTTCCGCTTCTCACGTCAAAGCTGCCCGTGCTTGTCAGCGTTGAGGTTCCGCTCCCGGTGATACTCCCCCCGTTGGCCAGAATCACTGTTCCCACCGTGTCGCTGCGATTAGCTCCCATTGCCAGCACCGCCGTTCCGCCGTCCAACGTCACATCACCACTGCCAATCGCGTTGTTCGCTCCATACGCCAGCGTGCCTGCACTGACGGTCGTGAGACCCGTATAGGTGTTGGCTCCGCTCAAAGTCACCGTTCCTGCTGTCGTCTTGGTCAGGGTAATTCCGCTCCCGCCCAAAATCGCGCTGATGCTTCCGCTTCTCACGTCAAAGCTGCCCGTGCTTGTCAGCGTTGAGGTTCCGCTCCCGGTGATACTCCCCCCGTTCGCCAGAATCACCGTGCCCACGGTGTCGCTCTGGTTGGCTCCCATTGCCAGCACCGCCGTCGCGCCATCCACTGTAACACCGCCGCTTGCGATCACATCGCTCGCTCCATACGCCAGCGTACCCGCTGAAACCGTCGTCAGCCCAGTATAAGTATTTGCTCCGCTCAAAGTCACCGTTCCCGTCGTCGTTTTGGTCAGGGTAATTCCACTCCCGCCTAAAATCGCGCTGACGCTTCCGCTTCGCACGTCATAGGTGCCCGTGCTCGTCATTGTTGAAGTTCCGCTCCCGGTGATACTGCCTCCGTTCGCTACAATTACCGTTCCAACCGTGTCGCTTTGATTAACTCCCAACGCCAGCACCGCCGTCGCGCCGTCCACTGTCACACCGCCGCTCGCGATCACATCGCTCGCGCCATAAGCCAGCGTGCCTGAATTCACCGTCGTCAATCCCGTGTAAGTATTTGCCGCTGTCAAAACCACAGTTCCCGTTCCATTCGATTTAGTCAGCGAAACCACGCCTGTGCCATTATTGGTAATGACCGTATTTACCGTAATTGAGTTAGTAGCATCCTGATTCGTCAGGCTCAGTGTTCCCGCAGTGTCATCGGCAGTTCCAGCGGTCAAAACGCCATCACTGCCGAAAACCAACGCACCATTCCCGCTCGAAAGCAAAATACCACCCGTGGAAATTCGCAAAGTGTTTCCCACACCAATATCCACAGTCGCCGTGCCGCCGGGCGCACCTTGTAAAAGGCTGTTAATGCTGGTGAGCCCGACCCCACCCAGGGTGACGTTTCCCACCGTATTGCCGACATCGGTAATGCGAATATTGCTCGGCCCATCGTTGATCTCACCGCCCAATCGCGGCACATCAATATATCCCGTGTAACCAATAATCAGACCATCTGCGGCGTTGGTGGAATTAGTCGCCCATAATCCGCCCACAGTCGCCCATGAACCAAGAATGCCGCTCCCGTCGTTCAGGTTGTCGGTTGTAGCGATGTTATCCTCCGTGAAATGTAAATCCGCGCCGATGCCCGGTGTGATGGTATTCAGATGGATCACCGCGCTTCCCGCGCTTCGTGATATAGTCACCGTGCCGTTGACGCTTGTGCTGGCGACTACTTCGTTGTGTCCGACGCTTCCCGCCAGATCGAGTGTGCCGGAATTTAAAATCAATGCCGCAGTATCCGACAGTTTCGAGCTATTCGATCCATATACAAGCTGGAGCGTTCCCCCATCCAGGGTCGTGGATCCAGTATACGTATTCCCTTCCAGTATCTGCAAAGTTCCCGCGCCCTCTTTCACTAATCCACCTGTTCCGGTCGTGATCGATTTGGAGATCACCACATCGCCTGCGCCGCTGACTATGAGGTCATGGTTTGCACCGGTGATGGCGTCTCCTGATGATGGATTAACCGTCAGTGTACCCGCGTCGGACTGAATCCGGCTTGCCGCATTTAGCGTGATATTGCCGTTGTAAGCATTGTCGCCGGAAATATTGCGCAAGGCACCGTCACTCGAGACGCCGTCGCCGGAAAGTGTCAGCGCCTCGGCAGTCACGGTGACTCCACCCTGCAATTGCAACGCTCCCCCGCTGCCTACCACCGTTCCCGCCGTATTGGCCCCTAGCCCGCCGCTAACACGAATATTCAATGCTCCGCCACTGATCGTGGTCACTCCAGAATAAGTGTTTGCGACAAACAACGTCGCGGTGCCTGTTCCATCTTTATTCAAGGCTGCAGTCCCCAAGGACAGCGCTTTTTGAATCTCGATATTTCCGTCACCACCTAATGTCAGATTGGACGTGCCCGATATGGCGTCGCCGGATGCAGGATTGATCGTGAGTGTGCCCGAATCGGAATTGATCCGAGTCGCACCAGCCAACGTGATATTGGTATTAAAGCTATTGTCCCCACTGATGTTGCGCAATGCACCCGCGCCACCCACTCCGGTTCCATTCAGCGTCAGCGTCTCATCCGTCACCGTGATGCCGCCCTGCATCTCCAGAGTGCCACCCACGCTCACTACCGTTCCAGCCGCCGTCGTTCCCAGTGCCGCATCGTTGCGGATGTTTAACGCTCCTGCGCTTACCGTCGTAAGACCCATAAAGGTGTTCGCTCCTTCGAACGTCAAAGTCCCGACACCATCTTTCGTCACTGTTCCCGCCCCTGTCGCAATCACATCGCTCACGGTGATGTTACCTGCACCACCAAAGGTCAGGTCAAATGCGCCCGAAATAGCGTCTCCGCTTGCTGGATCAATGATGAGTGTCCCCGCGTCGGAGTTGATACGGGTCGCGGCACCCAACGTTATATTTCCGTTAAAGTTGTTATCCCCGCTGATATTCCGCAATGCGCCCGCTCCCACTATTCCGTTACCACTCAAGGCGAGCGCTTCACCAGTTACCGTAATTCCACCCTCCATTTCCAAGGCCGCACCAAGGTTCACCGTGGTTCCTGCCGCCGCTGTACCCAATGCGGTATCGCTGCGAATGTTCAGCACGCCCGCGCTCACCGTCGTAAGGCCGGTGTAAGTGTTAGCTCCTTCAAACGTCAAAGTCCCGGCTCCGTCTTTGGTCACCGTTCCAGCTCCAGTCGCCACGGCATCATTCACCGTGATGTTCCCAGCTCCACCAAAAGTCAGCGCAAATGCCCCCGAAATTGCATTTCCCGCAGCGGGATCTATGGTGAGTGTTCCCGCATCGGAGTTAATCCGGGTGACGCTCGCCAGTGTGATGTTGCCGTTAAAACTGTTGTCTCCGCTGATGTTTCGCAACGCACCAGCGGCACCCACTCCGCTCCCATTCAGAGTCAGCGCCTCAGCCATTACCGTGATCCCCCCCTGTATTTCCATCATTGCTCCGCCAGTCACCGTCGTTCCGGAAGTGGTGCCCCCCAAGGCTGTATCATTCCGAATATTCAGGACACCCACACTTACCGTCGTCAGCCCGGTGTAAGTATTCGCCCCCGCCAAAGTCAAAGTTCCTGCACCATCCTTGGTGACGACTCCCGCACCGGTCGCAATTGCATCGTTCACGCTCGCGTTTCCTGCACCACCAAAAGTCAGCGCGAATCCACCAGCGAAAGCATTACCAGCGGCGGGATCAATGGTGAGTGTCCCCGCATCGGAGTTGATACGAGTCGCCGCACCCAGGGTGATGTTTCCGTTAAAGTTGTTGTCCCCACTGATATTGCGCAACGCACCGGTAGCTCCCACACCCGTTCCATTCAAGGTCAGCGCCTCTCCCGTCACTGTAATTCCACCCTGCATTTGCAACGCCGCACCACTAGTCACACTGCTTCCACTCGCCGTGCCTCCAAGTGCAGTGTCGTTGCGTATGTTCAGCACACCAGCACTCACCGTCGTCAATCCGGTATAGGTATTCGGCCCGGCCAGTGTCAGTATTCCAACTCCATCCTTGGTCAGTGTCCCGGCACCTGTCGCAATCGGATCGTTCACGGTAATGTTTCCCACACCACCCAGAGTCAGATTGAACGCACCGGAGAATGCGTTTCCTGAACCGGGATCAATCGTTAGTGTGCCTATATCCGAGTTCACGCGGGTCACCGCTCCGAGGGTGATATTACCGTTATAGTTGTTGTCTCCGCTAATATTGCGCAGCGCTCCGGTGCCTCCCACGCCCGTTCCATTCAAGGTCAGTGCCTCGTCGGTTACGGTGATTCCACCCTGCATCTGCAACGCTGCACCTGTGGTCACGCTGGTTCCGTTCGCGCTCGTTCCAAGTGCCGTGTCATTCTGAATATTCAGCACTCCCGCACTGACCGTCGTTAGCCCCGTATAAGTATTGGATCCCAGCAGTGTCGCAGTGCCAGTCCCGTCTTTGGTGAGTGTTCCGGTACCAGTCGTGATCGCCTTGCTCACCACAATGGTGCCCACACCACCCAGTGTCAGATTTTGATTTATTCCCGTGATGGAATCACCCGCAGCCGGATTGAGTGTGAGGATTCCTGCATCAGAATTAATCCGCACTGCACTGCCAAGGGTGATGTTTCCATTGAAGTTGTTGTTCCCTGAAATACTGCGCAACGCACCAGTCGCAGTTACGCCGGTGCCGTTCAAGGTCAGCGCCTCACCAGTCACGGTGATTCCCCCCTGCAACTGCAACGCTGCGCCAGTGGTCACGCTCGTCCCCGCCACAACACTGCCCAACGACATATCATTCCTGATATTGACCGCCCCTGCATTGATGGCGGTAAGACCGTCATATGTGTTTGCCTCAAGTAAAGTTACAGTCCCGGTCCCGGCTTTGGTCAGCGCACCGGTGCCCAGCACAATGCTTTTGCTAATGGTCATTGCGCCATTGCCGCCGAGCGACAGATTCACATTGGTGCCGGTGATGGAATTTCCAGAAGCCGGATTGATCGTCAGTGCCCCGGCGTTGGAGACGATTAGGACATCACTACCAAGAGTGATGTTTCCATTAAAGCTGTTGGTGTTGGTAATATTTCGAAACGCACCGGTTCCCCCGATCCCCGTACCATTGAGTGTCAGTGACTCACCGGTTACGGTAATCGTTCCCTGGATTTGCAATGCCGCTCCGCTCGCGACTGTGGTTCCTGCGGCTGATGTGCCCAAGCCGGTTGCATTACGAACATTAAGAGCACCCGCATTCACACTCGTCAGGCCGGTGTAGTTGTTCGCAGCATTGACGTTTATGGTCACCGTTCCCGTGCCGTCCTTGGTCAGGGTACCCGCGCCGATGGTGATCGGACGACTCACCGTAATCGCTCCGGCTCCGCCCAGCGTGAGATTGAATCCCCCCGTAATAGCGTCCGCACCCGTAGGATTTAAAGTCAGCGTATTGGCGTCGGAATTAATTCGGGAATCCGCAGCAAGAGTGATGGTCCCATTATAACTGTTGTTATTGATGGTGCTCCGCAGTGCGCCAGTTCCACCTCCGGTTCCGCTGATCGTCAGAGCTTCCCCCGCAACAGTAATGGTTCCCCGGATCTGCAGCTGCGCCCCATTCGCTACAACCGTTCCTGTCGCGTTGGTTCCCAGTCCTGTCGCATTTCTCACACTTAAAATCCCGGAGCTGATTGTCGTCAAACCCGTGTAAGTATTCGCAGCATTGGTGTTGAAGATTACTGTTCCCGCACCATCAAGTGTCACCGCGGATGCACCGGTGGTAATCGGACGACTAACCGTGATGCTCCCTGCGCCACCCAACGTCAGATCGAAGGCTCCCGCAAACGCGCTCCCGGCTACCGGGCTTATAGTGAGAACGCCTGAATCCGAATTCACCCGCGAATTTGCAGCCAAGGTGATGTTTCCATTGAAGCTATTACTATTAAGAGTGTTCCTCAGCGCACCAGTTCCACCAATCCCGGTTCCGCTCAACGTCAACGCTTCGCCTACGATAGTAATAGTTCCCTGCAATTCCAACGCCGCTCCATTCGCCACCGTGGTTCCCGCTGCATTGGTGCCCAACGCCGTTGCAATTTGAGCCCGCAACACGCCTCCGCTGATTGCCGTCAGCCCCGTGTAAGTGCTCGCCGCAGTCAATGTCAACATGCCCGCGCCGTCCTTGGTCAATGTTCCGGTGCCGATTGCAAGCGCGTCATTCACCGTAATATTTCCCGCTCCACCCAGTGTCAGGTTAAATGCTCCCGCAAACGCATTTCCTGCGGTTGGATTGATCGTTAATGTTCCCGCGTCGGAATTCACCCGGGCGTCACTCGCAAGCGTGATGTTGGTATTGTAACTATTGGTTCCGGAAACGCTGCGGATGGCCCCGCCCGCACCAATTCCGTTACCGTTGATCGTGATCAACTCCGCACCAATCGTAATGCCACCCTGCAACTCCAGCGCTGACCCTCCCGCCACGGTAACTCCCCCCGCTGTCGTGCCCAGTGCCGTGGCGTTTCTCACATTCAGAACACCTCCGCTAATAGTGGTGATTCCCGTATAAGAGCTGGCACCGGTCAAGGTCGCCGTCCCCGTTCCATCCTTGGTCAATGTCCCCGCACCAGTCGCGATAGGATCATTCACCGTAATATTGCCCACTCCGCCCAACGTCAGCGCAAACGCTCCAGCAAATGCATTTCCAGCCGCCGGATCAATCGTCAGCGTCCCGGCGTCGGAATTAATGCGCACCGCACTGCCAAGCGTAATGTTCGCGTTGTAGCTGTTATTTCCCGAGACATTCCTCAGCGCTCCGGCAGCACCTACGCCTGATCCATTCAACGTCAACGCCTCTCCCGTCACGGTGATCCCACCCTGCATCTCCAAAGCAGCACCGCTGGTCACACTCGTCGCACCTGCCGTCGTTCCCAATGCCGTATTGTTCTGAATATTCAGCACACCGGCGGCCACTGTAGTCAGTCCGGTGTAACCATTCGCGCCCGATAAAATCAGCGTTCCGGTCCCCTGCTTCGAAATCACCGTTCCTGCAAGTGGCGTCGCGATCGTTCCACTGAAGCCAGGGTCCACAGTGATGGTTCCCGCAGTCAACGTCAGCCCTCCACCAGTCAACGTGTAGCCGCTGTCCTGAAAAAGTAGTGTGTTTGCAAATTCTCCAGCACTCAGCGTGATCGTCGCGCCCAATCCCACAGGCAACTGCACATCATCCACCGCCAACGGCTCAATGTTTGCGCTCCAGTTTGTCCCGGTGGACCATAATCCATTTCCACCTCCCGCATCCCAAATAACCGTTGCAGATTGCAGCGATACCACGGGCAAAATCGTGGCCGATAAAATTAAACGCAGTAATTGTAATTTCCTGATTTTCACAATGATAACGATCCGACTGGACTAAAATCACCAACAATGTTGCTTAAGCGAAAATTTTGTCAACGTCGTTGATAATTTAAAAAGGTAAATTCATTATGGTTTCTTAATTATTAATCACTAAATCATCAATCCGCACCACCTTGCGTTTCCGGGTGTGATTGGAAGTGGGTGCGGTTGAAGGAAGTGGCGGCAGCGAAGCCGCCCAATGGAGCGCGAGCTTCCAGCTTGCGCATGCCATGGAATTCAATCGCCGTGTTTCCAATAGACAATGATTCGCGACGCAAGCTGGAAGCTCGCGCTACTTTGCTCCGCCCCCCCTGGCACCGCCTATCTTCTCGATTTCACCGCACCCACTTTTAATCACGCCCCCTAATCCTTGATCTCGCGGTAACGCAGCGGCTTGAAACCCGAACTCACCAGAGACGCGACTTCATACTCACTTGCGATGACTTTGCTGAAAGGTTCCGCCTCGTAAAAAAGCGCGCGTGTTTTGGCTTCGTCGAGCCATTTAGCGAAAAGGATCACGTGTCCGCCTGAAGTGTTCATGATGTCGCCCGCCTTGAGTTTTGATGCACTAGAGAGTTTTTCCGACACTCTCGAAAGCGTGCTAGTTCCATGTTTTTGACTCAACTTCCAGCAGCGGGAGATGAACCCCGAGCAATCAATCCCCACAGCTTGGCCACTCACCGCCTTGTCTCCAGCTCGACGTTTAGCCGCTGAATAAAGATCGCCTGCTGCCCTTCCGGATTTAACACCATCCTCGAAGCTTTTCAGCGAATCGAACCCGCCCCACTTGTAAGGCACCCCCACATTCGCGCCCGGCTTCCAAAGCCCTTCCCGGTCTCCATTCGGAGTATCCACATTCACTCCACTCTTATCGTTTCCATGCAGGACATTCCCGTCTTTCGCCTCCCAGCGACACTCTGCATACGACTTCGCGATTTTGATAACCTCATCCCTTGTAATCGGCTCCGCGTAAATGAAGCCCGTTTGCAGACCAATCATGAAAAGCGCAGCGAGGATCGCAGCGAGACGGTTCCAGCGGAAAAAAGTGGATTGAATCATGGGGTAGATTGGATCTGCTCGATACGCGGGGAGAGCGCAGGCGTCCACGGATTTTTTGTGTAGTGAGATTTTCGAATTTCAGACGCCTGCTCCTCACATAGTTTACAAACCTGCTCCACATCCAGCCCTAGACGGCGCGGGCCAAACGACAGGAGATTACTGGCAGCCAGATCGAAAAGCCGCGCCGCCGGATTTAACCGTCTTCCATGCTTCGGATGATCGGGCTGCTCGTAATGTTTTTTAAGATGCACAAATGCCCCCGCGACCTGGATCATTCCCTTGAAGAAGGCGTAATTCTCACCCTCTGTCTTCAACCACAGTTGCTCCAGCACATCATGCGCGGTGTAAAACTCCCCGGCATTGAAGTAAGCAAACCACCCCGTGTAACAGGGATGACTCTCCAGATTTTCCGTTGCGGATAAGTTCAGCTTATCGGCAAACAGACTTTGGATGCGGTCGTTTTTACTCATTTCCTTAAGCCCAAGTTTCGAGTTTTAAGTGTTCAGTTTTAAGCAAGGAACGTCCACTTCTTAAAACTTCCACTTTAAACTGCATGCGTTCCTTTATCCTCACTGCCGACGATTTCGGCCGGTCTCCGGAGGTGAATGCCGCCATCGAGCGGTGGCACAAAGCCGGGGCGCTGCAACGCGCTGGACTGATGATCAACGAACGGTCTGTGGATGAAGCTCGGGAAATCTCGCGGCGCAATCCCAGTCTGCAAGTCGGGCTTCACCTCACGCTGTGCGATGGACTCGCTTCCGATGGCAGTCAACTGCCACCCACCCCGTTTCAAGCCGGGATGCTTTATGCCTTTAACCCAAAACGACGCGCATGGCTGCGGGAGGAAATCGAATCGCAATTTGCACGCTTCGTCGCGATGGGGTTCCCCCCTCACTATTGGGACGGCCATACGCACCTGCACCTGCATCCACTCGTGCTCTCGCTCACGCTTCCCATCGCCGCGAAATATGGATTCCGCCACACCCGGCTGGTGCGCGAACCGGGACTCCCGGGACTGCTTCCCTGGATCTTTTCCATGCTGAGCAAGCGCGCCCTGCCGTTGCTAAAACAAAACGACATCGGAGCTGCCGATGCAGTCTTCGGCCTTCGCAAGTCTGGTCGCATGGACGCCGTTGAATTCGAGCGCGCACTGCGCGATGCGCCCGACGGCGTCACCGAAATCTACTTTCATCCCGGCGCAGAAAGCCTACTTCCCAAGCCCGAATGGGTCGCAGAAAAATTCGCCGGAAAGCCCCCCGCTTTTCAGTAACTTCGCCTGCACTACTCCGGAAAATTACTTTTGCTTCACTACCTTATCAGACTGTTATGCTGTTACCGGATTCGCAACAAAAGGCTCATGGCTTCCAAGAGACTGCTTTAAAAAACCATGCTTTGGGAAATCCGATAACTCGCAGATCAGTAATTCAACAGCCTGCCCCAG
>Ga0209181_10001068_pt1 | contig 48977 bp, 25 predicted proteins | sample MAT05_FD_187208 | JGI IMG/M metagenome (GOLD analysis project Ga0209181, IMG submission 187208) | Freshwater microbial communities from Lake Fryxell liftoff mats and glacier meltwater in Antarctica - MAT-05 (SPAdes) (version 2) | ecosystem: Environmental > Aquatic > Freshwater > Ice > Liftoff... | reverse complement strand
CTGCCATACTCGATTCGGCCTCTCGCGCGAGCACTATCGCGAACGGGTCAGTCCGTTTCCAGTGTCGCGATCAAAGGACAATGGCCCCGGATCCGGCTCACGTTCAGGGCATCATTTCATTTTATTGCATCGCCAAGGCATCACAAGGAACGCGCAAATCCACGCCAAACGACACCGCCGCATCCCCTTGGCGCAATTGCCCTAGGTTGCACTATGCGGCTCGATCTGCGCGGCCCGCCGACCGGTGCTTCACCCGAGTGCGGGCGTCGACTCCCTGTTCAACCTCGAACTCCATGTCCCGACATCTGAAGCGTAGGACCCTTCTTGAGCCCATGCGCCTGAGCCCTGCCGAGGGGCAGATCCCTCGCCGTTCGCCCACGTCGGGCGCATGCGCGGCGTGGGCGACTCCACCGCTATCGGCCCCGAGGCTCCTCCCTCGAAGCCGTGCGGTACGGATACTTCATCCTTCGACCAAGGCCGTGGTCGGGTCGGAGGGCCGATACAGCGCCCAGGCGAGGAGGTCGATTGCGGCACCAATCTCTTCGATGCGCTTCTGCCGTCGCTCCACCTCGGCCTTCTTCTCGTCGAGCCACGCTCCCAGATCAAGGAGGCCCTGCTCCGTCGCCGGGATCTTGTCGATCCCCTGCCGCTCTGCGAACGTCGCCGGCAGCGCGCTCAGGATGCGCGCGATGACCTTCGCCACCTCGGCCTTGCGCCCGATCTCTTCACCGATCTCGGCGGTTTTCTGCTTCTTCAGTACGATGCTCGCCCCCGATGCTCGGGCGCCATGCAGGCTCTGTTGAAGAAACGACGGCTCGACCCTGAACGAGCCGGCAGCCATGGCTTGCACGAGCGTGAGATACCGCAGCTTCGGGTGGTCCTTGCGGAAGCTCTCGACGAGCGCGTGGACCGGGATCACGACGTTCTTGCCGATCTCGTAGCCTTCGGCTTCCAGCGCCGTGAGCTCGGACCAGAGCTGATGACGCTCCTTGGCGAGCGCGATATAAGGCTCCTGATCGACGGGGGAGATGTTCTTTATGGGGATGGCCTTGATGTCTTCGGGGTAAACGTGCTCCTTCATCGAACGCTTGTTTGCGTGGAGCCATTTCTGAACGGGCTCGCTCAGTGCAAGCGCGCAGAGATACCAATCAGAAAAGCTTTGCGAGAGCGCCGAATTATATCGATTTTCCTTCTTGAGCTCGTTGCGTTCATCGGTCAAAGCGCGATTCTTCACGTCTTCAAGAAGCTCCCATCGAACAGCAACACGCACTGAGTCAGAGGCCGTCAAGAAGTCCCCAAATAAACCATCGTCTACCGCGATGCCGGTGAATGTGCCAAACATGATCTTACTACGATCATACAGCTGTGGAAAAGTTGGACGACGTACGCGCGCCGGACAGCGGGTATGCTCTCCATATTCCAGCCACCGCGTTTGCCCAATGCCGCCTCGAAGAACCTCACGAGAACCAACTATACGGCGAGTATGAATCTTATCTTTTGAATCCGCCAGAAGCTCCTCTTTTTTGAAGGAGTTATGCCGAATCCGCTTCCCCTTGCCTCCAAGATCTTCGACGAGTTGCTCGGCAAAAACCTGCGGTTCATAAGATGCCGGAACATCGACGACCGCTCCCTCCCCAATATCTTCGGGCGAGTTAAGGACCATCCCCACCGTCACGTAACAGATCTCATCGAACCGGATGGTATTTTTAAGGTCTAGCTCGATGTCCGCGCGCTTGTTGAAAAGGCGCTCCGTTTTCGCATTCGCCTGAATGATGACGTCAAGCGGCTCCAAGATTATGCTCTCATCGCTGCCCTGCTTACGAGCAATCTGGCGTTCCAACTTATGATCTTCCGCGGGAGTGCCGCGCGAGAAGCAGAAGACGATGTTGTTCTGCCAGCTCGCATCGGAGAAGATCCCCAGCTTCTCGAGGAAGAACATGTCGTGGATGATGCACTTCTGCGCAAGAAGCTCCCGCACCTTCTCTGCATAAGGTGCAGTGGCGAGTGACTCGATGGTGACGAGGCAGGCGCGGGCATCCTTATCATCGGAGAGGAGTCGCTGGTACTGCTCGACGAACGGGACATACAGATCCCACTTGAGGTGGCGCGTCGTGAACCAGCTCTGCTCATCCAGGCGGCGCCGATATTCGACGTAGTGTTCCGCCTTCTCGTCCGCCCGGACATAAGGCGGATTGCCTATCAAAAAATCGAAGCCGTCCTTGAAAATGCCCGCGCGCGCCTTGGCGAGCTCTGGCATCACCTCTTCCGCAAAGAGGCCCTTTTCGGTCCCGATGGCGTCCGTCAGATCTGGATTCACCAGGAGCGAATCCGTGGAGTAGATGGCGAACCGATCCACGGTGAAGGACAGGCCCTCTTCCTGCGCCCGCTTGACGAGATCCAGAACCTGGATCAGCAGGTTAGTCTCGGCGAGGTAACAGGCGAAGGGGTTGATATCCAACCCGATGAACGAGCGCTGTGCCTCTTCGAGCGCAGTCTCGATGCTCGCGGTGGGTATGTGGCCATCCGGAGCCTTGTAGCGATCGAGCAGCCGGCGACATGCTTCGACGAGGAAGCTGCCGGAACCGCAGGCGAGATCGCCGAGCTTACGGCCAACGATGCGGCCGCCCTTGTAGCCCATGGTGTCGAGCATGGCGCGCACGAGGGGCTGAGGGGTATAGTAACGCCCTTGTTCGTGCTTGCCCTCTTTCAGGTACTGACCATACACCGTCCCGACAATGTCGGTGTTGATGTGACCGAGGTTGAAGGAGCTCAGCGCCATGATCGATCGGACAAGCATCTTCTCGTCCATGTGGTACCAGTCGAAGACCTGCGAAGCGCCGTAGAAGTGGAGGTACACGTTCTGCGCGCACTCGTAGGCCATCTTCGTCAAGTACTCGTAGGACCGGCCCGACGCGTAGTCGAGATAGCGGGCGGCCAGCGCTTCCCAGCGAACGAGTCCGCCGTCGGAGAGCTTGCGCTGGAATAGCCCCTTGTCTTCGCAGATGCGGACGAGGAGCAGCCGGACGATGTATACATACGCCGTCTGGCGGGCGAACTCGGCACGCAGCGTCTCTTCGTTCGCGCCGACCATGACGCTCGCAGAGACTCGCTCCACCCAGGAGCTGAACGCGCGCAATGCGGCCATGCTCGGAGCGCTCTCGATCTCCAAGCGTGCTCGCTCGGCGCGCCCCGCCACGGCTCCGGCGCATAGATTCCGGACGAGCTCATCGACGACATCCAGGCTCTGGCGTCGCTTCGCTTCCTGATCGGTCTTGGATACCTTGGCGATCACCTTGGCTCCTGCGTCCGGCAAGAGTCCGTGCTGAAGAGCATCCTGCGTATCTTGCACGACGACGTGATCCGCGAGATCGTGCCTGATAAGCTTGACCAGCTTCGAAACTCCGCCAGCTTTCGGAGATGCAATCCATGTGTCGACGCGACGCACAACAATTTTTGTGTATGCCTCGTCCGTCAGGTCAAACCTGGGCCGAGCGCCCGCCAATTGGGTTTGAAGCTCGGTGATGTGCTTTTGCCCCATGGCGCGCTGCAATTCTTCTTCGTAGGCCGCGGCACATGCGAGCGCGTCATCGAGCTGGTGCCGCACATCGTACGTGAAGCCGTCGATGAGCGTCCGCAGCGTGAGAACAAGGTGATCTTGGGAGATCGCTACATCGAGCGCGTCGTACTTCCACGCCGCCTCATAATGCTGGTCGACAACATGGTCCCCAGCTTCAGGGCTCTGCTGGAAAGCCTCCTGGATCCGGGTGGCCCACTCCTCCGTCGGGCGTGGAGCCTTGGGCTTCTGTTCAAGAGCGTCCTCGAACGCCGCCCGAGAGAAACGGCTCCAGAGTGCGCTGAGCGCGCCGGCCAACATGTCGGGAAGGGGAGCGTCCCCGTTCTCGACGCACTGCTTCGCCAGCGCGTGAAGGTCGAGGTGCACGACGCGAGAGTCTCCGTCACTGCCGAACTGCCAGCCCTCGAGGAACCAGCCGTTGCAAAGGAGGCCTGCGTTGCCACGGACGCGCCCTGAGCGGGTGTATCGTCGTAGCTGATCGACAGGCGACTCATCTGTGGTCCGCCCGGATTGCTTCTTGCGCAAGTCGCGGACATTCGTTGACTTGTCTTCGACCACGAAGAGCGGAGCTGTTACCGCAGTCCCAGTGAGATAAACCATGTAGTCAGGTCGCCCCGACGCCATTGTGCTGTTGTAGCGATAATCGGCCGCATTGTAGCCCAGCGCTTCGAGGAAGCGCCGCGCGAGCTGATCGACGACCGCCTGTTCGTCACCGCCCGTGGCGCCGTTGGTTTCGAAGGCGTCAAGGTAGGCAGCCAGCGTGACCGGATTGCCCTGGTGGTGGATCCATGGATCCCGGAGGAACTGCCCGACGCTTTGTTGAAATGATCGGATGCGCGTCGCGCTCTCGCGAATGCTTCCGATCAGCCGATCGATCTTACTTTTGGCGCCTTCTGTCATGCGGGGGCTGCGACCCTACTCTGCCGATGAGCGCAGCCGCAAGACGGCGGGCACACGTCCGCCCCGACGCCCCTCGTCGAGGGGCCGCCTGCGGTGGGATATCGCTCGGCGATGCGGCGACGCATGAGCGAAATCGTTGGCCGACGGCCCCCCTGCAGGTCGAGCGCGCGTGCTTCGAATCTACGAGCGAGCGCGCCGACGACGAGAACGAGCGCGCCGGAGTACCGGACCGCTCCGCCTGAGTAGTGTGCCACCGCGCCGGAGTACCTGACCGTTCCGCTGAAATATAAGATCGCTCCGCCGCAGTACCGAGCCGCGCCACCGAAGTGAAGCACAGCTTCACCGGAGCACATGGTCGGTTTGCTGAAGTACAGGATCAATCCCCCGGAGTACGTAGCTACTGCGCCGAAGAACAGGATAACTGCGCTGGAGTACATATTATGTACGCCGAAGTACAGTATGACTATGCCGAAGTACAAGCTCGCTGTGCTGAGGCACAGGACTGCTCAGCCAGAGTGAAGAGCTGCTCCGTCAGAGTCTCGTGCCACTACGCCGCAGGTTTGCGCCACTCCGCCGGAGTCGTGTGCCACTCCGCCGGAGTCTCGCCGCCCCCGCCAGCTTTCCCCGCCCGGGCCCCCCGCGGTCCCCTTCAAAAAATCAGGCGCCTCTAGAAACTCTGTTGCCGGCATAACGCCATCCCGCTATTTTTGCGCCCAGGAGACACAAATGAGCGCAGCGACCACCAAAGCCAAAAAAGCCAAGGGCGACACCGCCCCCAAGCAAGACTTCCACGTCATCCACCAGCTCGGCCACAAGGCCCAGGACCTGGCCGTCCAGCACCAGGCCCAGATCGGCGCACGCCTCCCGCCGGCCTTCTTCGCCTCGTTCGCCGCCGACCTCCCCAGCCTCATCGCCGCGCTCCCTGCGGTGATCGTCTCCAAGGGCGGCCAGGTCCAGCTCACCGCGGCCCAGAACGTCGCGCTCCTCAACGGGTACAACCTGGTCAAGGGCTTCCGCACGACCGTTCGCGGTCAGCACCCCGACAAGGAGGTGCTCCTCGCCTACGGCATCGGGGACAAGACGAACAAAGCCAGCGTCTCCGAGGTCACCGCGGCGATCCAGAAGGTGCTTGACCGCGTGGCCGATCAGCCGGGTGAGGCCACGGCCTTTGATTTCGTGGAGGAAGATGTGAAGGCGCTGAACGAGGCGCTCGTCGCCATCCAGCAGGCCGACGCGATGCAGGAGAAGGCGCGCGCGACGTCGCCGCAGACGACGGCCCAGCGCAACATCACGGCGCGCCGGATCCTGGCGGGCGTGAAGAAGATAGCCGGCGCCGGGATGCGGACCTTCGTGGCCAATGCCACGGTGTATGCGAACTTCGAGGCGCTCCTCACCAAGGCGGCAGGCTGAGCGATGGCTAAGGTGAAGACCCCTGCGGCCATCGACACCACGGCGGGAACCAAGGCGTTCGCGCTCGCCACGAGCTACAAGGTCGAGCTCGATCCCCGTCTGCCAGCAGGCACTGTGGCCAACCTTGCCGCGGATCTGACGACGCTCGGCGCCGCACCGCTCCCCACGAATGTAGAGCCCGCGAAAGCGCCCGCGCCACCTTCGCTTGCAGAGGCGATGACGGCCGCGACCACCTTGATCTCGGCGATTCACGATGCCGTTCGCGGAGCCGGCGCGAAGTCCGAGGTGCGCAAGGCGTACGGGGCCTCGGGCAAGACGTCGAGCAAAGAGGGCAAGGCTCTGATCGCGGACGGCGAGAAGATTGTTACTCAGGCGCAGGCGGATCCGACGCAGGCGCTCTCGCTGGGGATCTTGCCTGCCGATGTGATCGCGCTGGTGCAGGCGCTCGCGGATTTGAGGGCAGCCGAGGCGCTGGCGAAGGGGACGTCGGCGCAGGGCGGCGGGACGACGGGCAAGGAGCGGCAGGCTGCCGAGAGGCGGATGCGTGAGGCGGTAGCGCGGATCTCGGGAGCGGGGGTTCTTGCGTTCGCGACCAAGGCGACGGTGCGCGCGGAGTTTGCGGCGCTCTACGTCGTGACCTGAAGCCGCTTGATCATCTTCTGCAGCCCGAAGCGCGAGAGCCCGAGCAGCTTCGCCGCCTGCGTCTGGTTTCCCTTCGTCCGCTCCAGCGCCTCGCGCACCAGCATCGTCTCCAGCGCATCGATCCGACCGCGAACGTTGAGGCCGAGCTCGCGCGGGACGGGGGTCGGGCCGCCGGCGATCTCCGGGGAGAGGTGGTCCTCGTCGATGGTGCCGTCGGAGAGCACGAGGCAGCGGCGGATCTCGTTCTCGAGCTGGCGCACGTTGCCCGGCCAGGCGAAGGCGACAAGGCGATCCATCGCGCCCACGGTGACGCGCGGCGCGGTCGTCGTGCTCGTCGCGTTCGTTGATGCAGAGGCCGTGGGGCGGTGCTTTTCGAGCAGGCGGCGCACGATCCGCGGGATGTCTTCGGCGCGCTCGCGCAGGGGCGGGACGCGGATGGAGATGATGTTGAGCCGGTAGAAGAGGTCTTCGCGGAAGCTCTTGGCTTTTACCATCGCCTCGAGATCGCGGTGCGTGGCGGCGATGATCCGGACGTCGACCTTGCGTTCGCGCTCGCTGCCGACGGGGCGGACCATGCCGTCTTCGAGCACGCGGAGGAGCTTGGTCTGCATCGGCAGGCTCATCTCGCCGATCTCGTCGAGGAAGAGGGTGCCGTGGTGCGCGACTTCGAAGAGGCCGGCGCGTGTGGTCGAGGCGCCGGTGAAGGCGCCGCGGACGTGGCCGAAGAGCGTCGACTCGAGCAGGCCTTCGGGGATCGCGCCGCAGTTCTCGCTGACGAAGGGGCGGCCGGCGCGGGGGCCGTTGTGGTGGATGGCGCGGGCGACGAGCTCTTTGCCGCTGCCGGATTCGCCGGAGATGAGCACGGGGATTTCGGCGGCGGTGACGCGATCGACGATCTTGAGCATGGCGCGGATCGCCGGGCTTTCGCCGATGATTTCGTCGTATTTGAAGCGCGTGCCGCGCTCGCCGCGGGCGAGGCTGAGCTCGCGCTCGGCGACGTCGAGCGCGGCTTCGCGGTGGGCGAGCGTCTCGGCGATCGCCGCGGAGGCGCGCTTGGCGCGGCGGGCGGCGCGGCGGAGGAGGACCTGATCGCGGGCGTCGGCGATCACCAGCGCGGCGAGCGAGGCGATGGTGCGGGCGAAGGAGATTTCGCGTGGGCCAAACGCGCCGCGGCGGACGCGATCGTCGAGGTAGGCGACGCCGAGGGCTTCGCCTCGCGCGACGAGCGGGATGGCGAGGACGCTGCGGAGCTTGAGGGCGTGGACGCTCTGATGGATGCTCGGGAGCTCGCCCGCGGCGTCGACGGCGATCACCGGCTCACCAGCCTCGAGGGCGCGTCGGGCCAGCGTTTGTGAGAGGGACATTTGCTCGGCAGTGAGATCGGCGCGGGCGAGGTTGCGCGCGGCCCGCGGGACGAGGCGGCCGTCCGGTGCGCGGAGGAGGAGCAGGCCGCGCTCCACGCCGGTCCAGAGGACGAGGGCGTCGAGGATGCGATCGAGCAGCGGGCCGAGGCGCTCGTGATCGCTGAACGATCGGATCAGCGCCTCGAGATCGCGGGCTTGCTCGGGGCGGATCGCGGGCTCGACCGCGGCGGCGGCGCGGGTCACCCAGGGCAGCGCGTGGATCGCGTCGGCGAGCTCCGGCGCTGCGCGGCGGACGAGGTCGCGCGCGACGTCGCCGAGGAGCGCGAGGAGGCGCTGGGCCGCGTCGCCGCGACCTCGCTGCGCTGCGAGCGCTTGCCCCGCCGCGAGCGCCGGGCCGCGCGCGCCGAGCGGAGCGCGCGCCTCGGCGAGCCCGGTGATCGCCGCGAGGACGATCGCTTCGCCGCCGTCGGTCGCGCCGTCGACGAGGCGCGCCGCGCGGGCGCCCCACCAGTCGAGGCGCGCGCCGGGGCTCATCGTTGTGCCGTCGCCCGCGAGGCGATCGAGCTCGCCGATCCTCGCGGCGTCCTCGGTGAGCGCGGGCGCGCCGTGGCGGAGGAGGCGCGCGGCGGCGCGGATCGCGTCCTCGCCGTCGGTGCCGATCAGCAGCGCCGCGGCGCGCACCGAGGCCGCGAGCCCGTCGGGATCGCTCGGCGCGGTGACGTCGGCGATCGCCCAGCAAGCGTAGGCTTCGGCGCGAAGATCCCCGCCGTCACGCGCGCGCGCGCTCGCTTCGGTTGCGGCGCGCATCGTGTCGTGGATCGCGCCCGCCGTGGCGTACGCCGCCGCCGCCGCGAGCAGGGCGCGCGCGGCGAGCGCCGGGCGGCCGAGGTGCTCCCACAGGAGCGCGGCGCGGCGAGCCGTGGCGATCGCCGCGCCGAGCTCGCCGAGGCTGACGGCGGCCGCCGCTTCGCCGGTGCGGTACGTGGCCTCTTCGACGATCGCCCCGGATCGCACTGCGTGATCGACGGCGGCGGCGAACGCCGCGAACGTGGCCTCGGGATCGCTGGCGTGGGCGACGTAGCCGCGCGCCGCGGCGAGGCGCGCGCGTTCTTCGGCGGTGACCGCGAGCGCCTCGCCGCGCGTCACCTCGGCGAGCGCGCCCGCGGTGTCGCCGCGCGCCGATCGCACCAGCGCCGCGACCTCGCTCACGGCGGCGGTCGCCGCGCCGTCGACGATGCGCGACGCTTCGTCGAGATCGCCGCGATCAAGGGCGAGGCGCGCGAGCACGGCGCGAGCGCGGCCCGCGGGATCGGCGCCCTCGGCGATGGCGCGGCGGGCGCGCTCTTCCGCGAGCCCGAGATCCCCGGCGCGTCGGAGGATCTCCGCGGCGAGCGCGTCGGCTCCGGTTCCGGCGCCTTCGCGGAGCACGAGGCTGCGCGCGCGGCCGAGCTCACCGCGGAGCCGGAGCGCGTCGGCGGCGGCGAGCAGGAGCTGCGAGGGGACGCCCTCGCTCTGCTCGATCTGCTCGAGCGCGGCCGCGTCGGACGGGACCGCGGCGATCGCCAGGGAGAGCCGCGCTGTCTCGGCGACGTCGATCACGCCGTGGTGCAGGGCGCGCCGCGACGCGTGCGCGTGCGCGGGTCGCCCGAGCGCGGCGGACTCGACGTCGTGGAAAGTCCACGCCGCGGGGGGAAGCCGGTGCGCGAGCGCTGTCAACGCAGTTGCCAGGACGCGCTCGGGCACGGCAGCGAGGCCTCCGAGCGGCCACGCCGCGGCCGCGCTGCCCGAGAGCGCGGTCAGCCACCGCGCGCGCTGATCCGGCGTCAACGGGGCGAGGATCCCCGCGCCCGTGCCCGCGCCGCTGTCGCGCGCGGCGATCGATCGCGCCCGCGCCGCCTGCGCCGCCGCTTCGGCGAGCCACGGCGCGGCGTCGTCGCGCGCGAAGATCGCGTGGGCGAGCTCGTCGCTGCGAAGCCGCAGGTAGGTCGCGCGCACGCGTCGCGCGTCGCGGATCCCCCGCGGAGGCTCCTCGGTCGTGACACCGAGAGCGCGCAGCGCCGCGCGCGCTGTCGCGGCGACCCACGTCGCGGAGGGCCGCGCTGCCGGGCTCGGCGCGAGCAGGGCCGCGCAGATCGCGCCGATCGCCCCGGGCAGCCGGCGATCGCGCGCCGCCGCGATCGGATCCTCCGCGGCGGCGACCGCCGGATCGCCGAGCTCGGCGAGCACCGCGCCGAGCGCGACCAGATCCCGCGCCCGCGCGTCGCCGAGCGCCGAGCCGCTGCGATCGAGGTAGCGCAGCGTCGCGCCGTGCACGGTCGTCGCGTGGAGCGGGCCAGCCAGGCCGAGATCGATCACCCGGACGATCCCCGCCGACGCGAGGAGGTTCGCCGGCTTCACGTCGCCGTGCGCGGCGCCCATGGCGTGGAGATCCGCGAGGGCGTCGCCGACGTCGCGCGCCGCGCCGAGCGCGATCGCGGCGTGGCCTTCTCCGAGTCCCGGCGCGAGCGGCGCGCCCGGCGCCCAGCGCAGCGCCACGAAGGGCACGGCGGCGGCGTGGCGAGCTGGATCGACGACGCGCGCCGACGCGCCGTTGTAAAGCGCCCAGCCGACATCGACGAGCTCTGGCAAGCGCGGCGAGAGCGCGAGGGCGGCGTACGTCGCCTCGCGCGCCAGCGAGGCCGATCCTTCGCAGCTCGAGGCCAGCTTGAGCGCCACGACAGCGTCGGTGCTGAGCTGCCGGGCCCGGTAGACCGAGCCCGAGCCGCCGGTCCCTGCGAGCTCGAGGGTTTCGTACGTTGCCAACTCGCTTGACGCGTCTTCAAGGAGCATTGAGCGGAATAATCCGCTCCGGGGTGAGGACTGTCAACAGAGGTGGCGTGGCGCTAGCCGGTGACGCAGCCGGCGCTCACCAGGTCCGGGAGCTGCCCGCCGCCGCAGATCATCTCGGTCCCGCGCCCGATGCGCTTGGCGATGAAGTCGGCGATCGAGGTCGGATCGATGCACGTCGCGGTGTAGGTGGCGCCCCACGCCGACAAGGCGATCGGCGTCGTCAGCAAGGGATCGGGCGTGAGGATCACCCGGTTCATCCCGCCGCCGTTGGCGATGCAGTAGCCATCGGAGGCCTCGTCGAAGGCTTTGGAGAGGGCGGCGACGACCTCGGGGCAGGCCTCTTTGCAGCGGTAGGAGAGCACGACCCACCCGTGCTCGAGGTTGTGCACGAACATCTCCCGGCGGACGGGGGTGATGTACTTCCCCTGCGAGGCCCAGACCGGCCAGTGCGGTCCGCCGCTCGGCGGGTTGGTCGCGTACGCGACGTGGTCGCACGTCGTGACGTGGTGGGCGTCGGGGATCACGATGCCCGTCACCTCGACGACCTTGCACTCGGTCTCGCCCGGGAGGGGCGGGGCGTCCGGGTGGAGCGTGACCGTGTCGGGCTTGGGTCCCGCGTCGTTGGTGCCGCCGTCGCCGGCGCCGCCACCGCCACCGCTGGTGCTGCCGGCGCTGCTGATGCCGGTTTCCGGGGAGCTGCAGCCCGAGGAGGCGGAGACAAAAGAGAAGAAAGCGCCCGCGAAGATGGCGAGCGCCCTGTGTCGGGGCGGAGGACGCCTGTGCATCGCGCGAGAGTATCACGCCGCGACATTGCGGCTCCGGCCCGCGTCTGATGTACTGAGAGCGCTTGGCGCAGAAGAGCGATCCCCGCGACACGCTGGAGACCATTGTCTCTCAACTCCCTCCCGTGGTGCGGACGTCGGAGCCGGGCGTTGCCTACCTCGTCATCATCTACGGCAACGAGCTCGGACGGCGCATCCCCCTCGGCGCGGCCGACATCGAGTGCGGTCGGGTGATGCAGACCGACATCCCGCTCGACGACGACGCGGTCAGCCGCAAGCACGCGCGCTTCGCCTGGACGGGGTCGAGCTACATCGTGCGCGATCTCGGGTCGACGAACGGGACCTTCGTCAACGACGTGAACGTGCGGGAGCGGACGCTCGTCGACGGCGATCAGATCAAGATCGGCCGGACGATCTTCAAGTTCATCTTCGGCGGCAATGTCGAGCTCGCGTACCACGAAGAGATCTACCGTCTGATGACGTTCGACGGCCTGACCCAGACGCACAACAAGCGCTCGTTCGAGACGACGCTGGAGCGCGAGGTGTCGCGCGGTGTGCGCTACAAGCGGCCGCTGGCGCTGGTGATGTTCGACATCGATCACTTCAAGCGGATCAACGACGAGATGGGCCACCTCGCCGGGGACGCGGTGCTGCGCCAGCTCGCGGCGCTGATCGCCGCCAACGTGCGGCGCGAGGACATGCTGGCGCGCGTGGGCGGCGAAGAGTTCGCCTTGCTCGTGCCCGAGATCTCGGTCGCGGGGGCGGCGAGCATGGCCGAGAAGCTCCGCATCCTGGTCGAGAGCGCCCCGTTCCGCTTCGAAGAGAAGGCGATCGCGCTGACCACGAGCTTCGGCGTCGCCGCGCTCCCGGTCGACGGCTCGCCGATGACGCCGACCGAGCTCTACCAGGCAGCGGACGAGCAGCTCTACCGCGCCAAGAACGGCGGTCGTAACCGCGTCGTCTGGTAGCCCGCTCGGCGCGCGGCGCTACTTGCAGGTCGCGGTCGGCGCGCCCTGAAGGATCCAGGCGCTGAGCTTCTCGAGGTGCGGTTGGTCGACCTGCACGCCGGCGCCGTCCTGGGGCGGCATGGGCATCCCCACGACCACCGCGGCGCGCAGGCGCGTGATCTCTTCGATCCGCTGCCGCTCCTTGTCCGAGTCGGCGCCGGGATCCCCGTTGTCCGCGTTCGCGAGCAGTTTGTAGAGCAGGTAGCTGTTCCCGGGCCGGCGGGGATCGAGGATCGGCATCGCCCGGCCGAAGCGGGACGGGCTGTCCTCGACCACGTCCGCGTGCTCGCCGGTCTGCGTCTCGTGCGCCACGCGGCTCAACGCCGTGGCGCGGAGCATCGCGTTGGTGGAAAGGTCGAGCCCTTCGGCCGCCCCGAGGACCAAGCCATGGTCCTCCGCGCCCTTCCCGGTGTGGCACCCCTTGGTCGCGCACTTGCTCTGGAAAACGCCGTGGGTCACGTCGTAGCAAAGGTCCGCGGGCGGTGGCTCGGCCGGCTCGTCCGGCGGCTCGGTGTCGCGCACCGTGAAGTCGCGGCTGGACGCGGCGGAGAGCGGGGCGCCGTCGAACGCCCTGATCCCCGCGCTGCTCACCTCTCCCGGCGGCGGGAACACGCTGATCGTGTACCGCGCCCCCGAGACGAGACCGAGGCTCGTCGCGGGCAGCCGATAGGTGATCTGGCGAAGCACCGGATCGTAGGCGGGCTCGAGCGCGACGCCCTTCGAGCAGTCCTCGATCGCCTCGACCAAGCCTCGACCAGACCGGAGGCAAACCGACTGGCGAAACGTGGTCGTGGGCAGGAGGAAGCGGTCGAAGACGAGGCGAACGCTCGTCTTGGCGACCACGCCTACGGTCGAGCCATCGAGCGCGACCGAGGTGTATGTCGGTGAGACCTCCGCCGAGGTCGCGACGGCGACCTGGATATCGGTGAGGTGGACGGGAGGAGGGGGGGACGGCGCCGGAGCGCCAACATCACAGCCGGTGAGCGCGCCGAGAGCGGCTGCGGCTACGACTCCGAATAGATGGAAATCTGCTCGCGGACGGTCCGCTCGTTGATCCCCGTCTGAATGTTCTCCTTCAGGCAATCGGCCAGGGTGATCAACATGTCGTCGACCCCCTTCTCCTCGATCAGCTTCGACAGGAGCTGCCGGGCTTCGCGGCCGTCGTCTTCCCGGAGAAAGCTGCGCACCGTTTCCAGGGTGATCTCCCCTTGGAAATCGATGTACATGTTGTCGAGCAGGTACTTGATCAGCTCCTTCACGCTCGTTCTCCTCGGGTTTCGCGGCCCTCCACGGGTCCAGGGCGAATCCAGCCCCCCCGCTATACCTGTGGCCAGAAGGGCTGCGCAAGGAATATGCGACACAGCGACACAGCACCGACGTCCTCGGCTGCGGACAGCGGCCAATAAGCGGTCGAGGGGCGATCATCGGCAGCTCCCGAGCAAGGCGTCCCTGGCGTCGTGGCAGACGAGGCAAGGGCGAGGGTTGCGTTGGAGGGCGAGGCTGCACCTGGAGCGGAAGCCCAGCGGGTGCGGGTTGACCCCCTGGCCGCCGGCGATCCCCTTGGTCGCGTGGCAGGTCGTGCAGTCGCGCTCGGTGTGACACGAGACGCAGGCGTTGAGGTTGCGCTCCGCCTCCCAGGCGTGATGCTGCGGGCCTCGAGGCGCTGTCGTCCACACCTCGGGCGGCAAGTGGAAGCGGCGGCCGACGAGGCGGTTGCCGCTGGCGACGTCGCGGGCGACGCCGGTGCGCCGGTGACAGTCGGCGCAGAACGTCTGCTCCTGGTGACACGAGACGCAGCGCGGGTTGTCCTGCCGCGCCGCCTGCGGGTGCATCGAGAGCCAGTCGTTCGGGTGCACCTTGCGCGGGCGCACCTTCCCGTCGTGGCAGTCCGCGCAGTACTTGTCGGTGTGGCAGCTCCCGCAGAAGGCGCTGTCGTTGGCGGCGACGGTCTTGTGCCGCTCGATCCAGTCGGCCGAGTGGCCCGCCTGATGAAGCCAGGGCGGCGGCGAGAGGTCGCCCGTCGAGAACGCGACCTGGATCCGCCCGTCGGCCTGCGTGAGGTGGCACGTCGAGCACGCGCTCTTCGCTTCGCCCTGCGCGGCGCCGCTCATCGCGTGGCAGCTCAGGCACCCGGCCATGCGCGGCATCTGCTCGCGCGTGGCGAGCTCGAGCTCGTCGATTTTGCCGTGGCACTGGGCGCACTGGATGTTGCGGCCGAGGTGCTTCTTGTGCGGGAAATGAAGGTTGGGCGTCGGGACCACCAGGGCGGCGACCTTCCCGCCCTCACCGGCCCGAGCGCCGAGGTGGCAGAAGGCGCACTGCCCGATCGCGCTCGAGCCCGCCTTCACGTGGAGCAGATCCGCGTGGTCGGACTCGTGGCATCCATCGCAAGCCTCCGCGGGCTTCGGGAGGAGGCGATCCGCCGCGTCGTCGCTGGCGAAGGCCGCCGCGTGGCAGACCTTGCACGACTGCTGCAGCTGCTTGACGTGGAGCTTGTGGTTGAAGCGCACCGAGATCGTCTGCGGCGGGAAGATCTCTTCGCTCGGCAGCGGGCTCGCCGCGGTCCCGGGCGGCATCCACGCGAGCGGGACCTCGGCGTCGCCGGGCATCGCTGTGCGGCCGCCGAGCGTCGCGGCGTCGACCGGCGGAGGGGAGGGCGCCGCCGTCGACGACGAGGGCGCCGGCGTCAGGATCGCGGTCTCGGCCGAGGCCGAGGGATTGAGCAGAGCGAACCCCAGCGCCGCGATGCACGCCACGAGCGCGAGCCAGCCAGGGAGGGGAGCGGTAGCGCGCTTGCGTGCGATCATTTGAGCACCAACAAATTGATCAGGCCGAGCACGCGGTAGCGCTGGCCGACGAGCCGGTTCATGTCGTGCTCCCACTCGAGCCGAAAATGCGCTACGCGCATCGGTCGGAAGCCGCTGGAGAGCACGTACCCGAACGAGGTCGCGTCGCGATCGGGGCGCGTGGGATCGTGCCAGCCGTAGAGCGAGGTGCGCGCGCCCAGCGTGTAGCGGCCGCCGTCGATGTTCTTCTCCGCCGCGACGTCCACGCCTTCGCGGCTCCCCTGAGCGCCGGCTTGCAGCATGCCCCGCAGCGAGATGTTGCCCGAGCCGAAGCGGTAACGCGCGTTGAGGTTCCCGAGCGCGTCGAGCGTGGTCGTGACGATCCGGCTCTCCGCGAGGCGCGACCAGGGCTGCGCGGCGGTGAGCGGATCACCGGCCGTCGAGGGATCGATCGACGTCCCGGGGCTCGGGACGCTGGTGCAGTCGGGCTCCTTCCTCGCGGCCTTGCACTCCTCGACGCCGAACGTCGTGGGATCGCCGTCGACCCTCCAGAGGCGCACGCCGCCGGAGATGGTCGCGTCCCAGCGCTTGGTGAAGCGGATCGCGGCGCGGCCGGTGATCGACGTGACCGGGCTCTTCGTGAACCAGTTCCAGATTGAGTCGGCGTCGAAGGTCGGGACGAAGTAGTCGACGTCGGCGCCGAGCGTGGCGCGCTGGCCCGCGCGGACCTCGACGCCGCCGAAGTAGGTGGCGACGAGCTGGTTGTAGAGGTCGTAGCTGAAGCCGCCCTTGAGGCCGCCGAGGTCGTTCTTCGCGACCTCGGCCGCGTAGCCGACGCGCTCCTGTGAGGTGCGCGTGCCCGCGACCGTGCGGTAGCCGCCGCCGATCGGATCGGGGAACATCGACACCACCGAGGTCCCGGTGTTGTAGACGTGGCGGTACGAGAGCCGCCCGTGGATCCAGCGCGGCCCGCTGCTCTCGACCGCGAAGCCAACGGCCGGCGCGGGCTCGGCGTACTGGTACGCGGGGTAGTCGGTGACGCTGGGCAGCCCGGCGCCGACCCCGAAGCCGGCGTGGCTGCCGCGCCACTCTCCTTGTCGCTCGAAGCGCGTCGTGGAGAGCGGGAGCCCGCCGCGCTGCTCGAGCCCCGCGTAGACCTCGGCCTGGACGTGGAACGGCGTGGTGACGCGGACGAGGCCGCCGTCGAAGGCCCACCAGCCGAGCACATCCGTCACGTACTGGCGGCCGAGCTTGAAGCCGAGCAGCCCGTGCGCGATGTTGCGCCCCTCGATGTAGCCGAACATCAGATCGAGCGGCGCCGGCTCCAGCCCGGGGACGAAGCGAACTCCGTTGCCCCCCGGCGTGGCGTACGTCGTCTCGCCGCCGGATTGCTTGTCGTAGAGGTGCGCGTTGACGCCGAAATCGGCGTTGAGGCGCATCATCATCACGACGCGATAATCGGCCTCACCCGGGCGATTGGTGCCCTGCAAGTTGTAGACGCCGAGCCCCACGGTCTGAAGAAAGCGGCGCCGCTGGAGCACCACGTCTCCCCACGGCGACGCGACCTCGTACCCTTGAAGGGCCGTGTCCGCCTGAATTTCGAAGTCCGCCGCCTGGCCTCTGGCCGGCGAAAGCGTGGCGAGCACCGTCGCGAACGCGGCCCACGTCAGGCGTCGCGCCAGCAGACAATCGCGCATGGCCGGGATAGTCCGCCGCGTCGATGGATGGTGTCAATGGCGCCCGGGCGAGTCGCCGTCGAAGGCTAGTAAGACGGACCCTTCTTGATCTTTCCGTCGGGGCCCACGGAAAACCCCGCCGTGTCGCGCAGCGCCGCCGCCGTCTTCTCGCGCAGCTCCGTCGGGATGACCCAGCCACGGAAGCTCAGCCCTTCGCCGACCTTGTTCTTGATGCGCACCGACTCCTCCGCTTCGAGGAGCGCGACGAGCGACGCGACGCAGTCCGCGTTGTTCTGCGCGAACGTCGTCTGCACGGCGTGGAAGCGCACCGTCTCGTTGACGTCTTCCAGAAAGGGCGCGACAGCCTCGCGCACGTCGTCATCGACCACGGCCTCGAGCGCGGCGATGATCTGGAGCTTGGGCTCCACGTTGCGCGCGTACTCGGTGTCATAGCGGCCGAGCAGCTCGATCAGCTCCTCGCGGTACTCGTCGTCCTCGAGCACCTCGCGCAGGATCTTCAGCGGCCAGGTGAGCGCCTCGGCCTTGACGCAGAACTCGAGCACGCCCGGGACCGCGTCCTTGCCCGCCGCGACCGCGCCCTGGAAGGCGATGTCTTTCTCTTCCTGGTCGGTGATCGAAGGATCGATCGAGAACGAGAAGCGCTTGAGCAGGGCCGCGGCGGACTCGGCCGTCTTCATCTCGGCGAGCTGCTGGAGCGCCTCGAGCCGATCGTAGGTCTGCGCGCGCTTGTCCGCCGCGACCTTGGCCGGGCCAGCGACCTTCTTGTCGCTCGGGGCCGCCGAGCCGGCCGGGGGAGGATTGCTCTTGCGGAGGAAATCGAAGAAACCCACGTAGCTACCTCATCCCGAGCGCGCCCCGTCGTGAGCCGACGAGCATAGCCCGGCGCGGCTTACCCGAAAGGCGCGTCGCACGCAACCCGGTCAAATGAACGACCCAAGGCTCCACTCGAACGAGCGCGACACTCGGTCCTCGTGGAGGCTTCTTCATGCACGTCGTGGAGAGAATTGGCCCGAGCTCGGCCAGAAGAGCTTCCCAACATCCACGCGCCTCGCAATCGTCAAGCTCATGCTTGAATAGCAGCATGGGCAAGCTTCAAGTGGTGTTTGCAGTAATGTTGATTCGGGCTACAGCGCTGGTTGATGCATATCGCACCAACCAGACCACTGCTTCACCGTACTGAGCGCGCTGGAGTGAGGTCCATGGGGCCGCGAGCAGCCCCATCTCGACCCAAGGATCCATCGTCAGTCGGTCGTCTTGATCGCCGTCGGGAACTGGAAGCTGGCGTGCACCGTCAGCATGCTGTTGAAGTGGAATTCCCGGTCATCACTGTTGACCCTGAGATCGGGGAAGTCCTCGGTCACGCCGCCGCCGTGGTTGTCGAAGCCAGACGTGTTCCAGGCGAAGGGAAGGGCACGGAACTCGAACCCAAACCCTACGAATGCCGACGGGTAAAAATTGAGCCCGAGGCCAAACGTGGGCGCCACGGCTACGCGGCTTGCGAGCACGAACGAATTCTGCTCACCACAGATCGGAAGAGCGCCCGTGTCCCCGGAGTTGCGGCAGTCGGCTCGCTCTTGCAGGCCGATGAACGCCGGGCCGGCGAAGATGTTCACGTCCGTGTCGACGAAAAGCGACGAGAACAAAGCGAGCTTGCCACGGAAGGGCACGACCTGGACTTGAGGAGCGACGATCCACTGCATCTTCCCGAGCTGGTCGTCGGCGATGCTTCCGTGAGTCAGGTTGGTCGCCGTGAGCTTGCACGCCTTGCTGAAGGACTTCTCTGAGCAGTTGCGGCCATCGATGGCCTTCTCCTGCAGCTCGTCGGCCAATCCCGCGTTGTACGCGAAGCCGAACCCGCCCCACACGCCGAACCCGAGCCAGTCAGTGACGTGGTAGGTGAGTGCGGCGCCCGGCATGAGCGTACGCCGGTACTGATCGAGCAGGCTGAACGATACGCCCGGCGCGATCTCGAAGCGGCTTGCACGATGGAGGCGCAACTTGCGCACTGCGGGCGCCCCGGCGAGCGGACCGGTCAGCTGAATCTCCTGGGCCTCTGCCCCGGTGCTCAGGGCGGTCAGGGCGGCCAATCCGGCCAGGCCCACGAGCACACTCTTGACGAATCGACGCATCATGCCTGTCCCCGTGGTTGGCGAACCTTCAAACAACCCATCGCGTTCCGGATCCTCGGAAGGACTCGGAGATTGGGGCCACATGAGACCCCAGCCAGCCGGGGCTCTCAAGCAAGCCCCGCGCTACGCCTCACTTCGGCAGCCGGTACTCCCAACTGAACGGAAGGAATACCGACAGGCCAACCTGCGCCTGAACGTTGTTGGTGAAGCTGGCTCCATCCTGAGAGAGCCACGTGCTCGAGTCCTGAGCCTTAGGCTTGAGGTTCGCGTCTCTACCCTCTGCGATGCTCGGGTTTTCCAGCTCATCGAAGAAGAGATAATCGCTGACTTCAAGCGTGGCGGCGAGCCAGCGGTTGAAGAAGATCCGAAGACCTCCGCCGACGTGGAATGCGACCTTCGGCTTGAAGGAGAACGTCCGGTTGTCGGGATCAACGACGGCGATCGGGCGCGTCGAGATCGCGCCAACACCGCCAAGGACGAAGAAGTCGTAGTGGAAAATGAAGTCGCTGAAGCCCGCAAACTTACCGTACGCCGGGACGTACGTGAAGTTGGCGTTCGCGTTCCACTGGTACTCCGTCACCGGTTCGCCGACACGAGCTGCACGACTCGTCTCGAAATTGAAGTTCGAGTTCGAGTTCAGCCCGGCGTAGAAGTTACCGTTCACGCCAATGGCGAGCACGTTGGTGATGTACCAGTTCACCGCGATACCCGGACCCGGGTGCGCCACGAACTGATCGTTCATGGTGATGCCGAAATACGGGTTCACTTCGAACCGATGGTTGCGGAGCGCATAAATCTGCTGCACCGCGTACACCTCGGACTTCATGTCACGATTGGCGGCCTTCTCCATGTCGATCGTCGGACAAGCCGCCGGATCGATTTTGCAGATGTCCCCCAATCCAGCGTCGTCGCCACCGGTCGCCGCTGCGTCCGTTCCGGTCGCAGGCGCATTCTCCTTCGGGGCATCCGGGCCCTCGAGGTTGACTTCCTTGGCTTCACCGGCTGCCGCCTTGTCAGCGGCGACCTCCTTGGTGGAGTCCTTGGGATTCTTCCCTGCTTGCGCTTTCGGTTGCGCCGCTTTCGGTTGCGCTAGCGCCGTAACTGGCATCGCAACCAGCGCAGCCGCAACGAGAAGCCCCACGCGAGCCTGGTTCATCGCCATCCCTTCCGCAGTCCGTTCGACGTGAGCATCTTTACGCTCAGGTGAGTACAGCAGAGTAACTACGCGAGATCATTCAAAAAAAGCGGCAACCCGCCAAGCCCGAAGGACTATATCACGCGGAATTTCTCCGAATCAACAACCAAATCCGAGACTTTTTGGATGAGGACACCGAGTTCGTTGGTTCTCGGCGTGCGCGCAGCGGATCTTTCCGACGAAAGAGCGTTCGCCGCCTTGGGTTCCCGCCAAATTCAGCGCGGGGAGATGAGGGCCGCACGTCGTCCCGCCCGTCATCTCGAGAAGGTACTTCACGCTGCGGCGTCCGACGCTTCGTTCTGGCCGAGCATCGCCTCGACGAATTCTTCGGCGACGAACTCCCGCAGGTCCTCCGCGCGCTCGCCGATGCCGATGTAGCGCACGGGGAGGTGGTGCTCGGCGCAGATGCCGAGGATGACGCCGCCCTTGGCCGTGCCGTCGAGCTTGGTGAGGACGATGCCCGAAATCGGCAGCGACTCCTTGAACATCGCCGCTTGCTGCATGGCGTTCTGTCCATTGGTCGCGTCGAGGACCAGCAGCGTCTCGTGCGGCGAGCCGTCGAGCGCCTTGGCCATCGTACGCGACACCTTGGTGAGCTCGTCCATCAGGTTGGTTTTGGTGTGGAGGCGGCCCGCCGTGTCGACGAGGACCACGTCGGCCCCCGTCTCCTTCGCGCGCTGAATGGCGTCGAAGATCACCGCGCCGGGGTTGGCGCCGTCCTTCCCGCTGACGACCTCACACCCGACGCGCTTGCCCCAGATGTTGAGCTGCTGGACGGCCGCGGCGCGGAAGGTGTCTCCCGCGGCGAGGACGACCTTCTTGCCGTCGGCCTTGAGCTTCGTCGCGAGCTTGCCGATCGTCGTCGTCTTCCCGACGCCGTTGACTCCGACGACCATCACCACGGTCGGGTGCGCCGAGAGGCTGATCCCGCCGCCGCCGATGCTGAGGATCTTGACAGCGTGATCGCGCAGCGATTGCCAGACCTTGTCGTTGTCGGCGAGCTCTTTCTTCTCGAGCGCAGCCTTGATGTCGGCGATCAGGGCCTCGGTCGTCTTCACGCCGACGTCGGAGGTGAGGAGCACCTCTTCGATCTGGTCGACGATCTGAGGATCGATCTCTTTGGCGCCGGTGAACAGCGCCTTGAGGCGACCAAAGAAGCCCTCCTTCTCGCGGACGCGGGTCAGGCCCTTGCGCAGGCCCTCGACGTCGCGCTTGCGGGCGCTCAACGGCGTGGTCGGCTCCTTGCGAGGAGGAGGCTTCGGCGCGGTGACCGGCGGCGCTTCGACGATCGCGACTTCTTCCGACGCGGTCGCTGTCGCGGGCTTCGTCGCTGCAGAAGGAGGCGTGGACGGCTTCTCCGCCGCCGCAGGCTTCGCCGCTTCAGGCTTCGCCGCCTTCTCCTCCTTTGCAGGGGCAGGTTTGGCCGCCTGGGTCGCCGACTTCGCGACGGGTGCGGCCTTTTCGGGCGCGGTCGCCCTGGGGAGCTTCTTCTCCTCGGGGGGCGCCTCGATCTGCTCCGGCTTCGCCTTGGAGCGCGAGTACGCGACGTAGCCGAGCACCACGAGGATGACGGCGACAATCAGGATGATGAGGCTCGAGTTCACGATGGGTTCTCCAGGGGCGGCGTGCGACTATATGAAACGCTCCGAGCACGTCAACGTGAGTCGCCCGAGCCGGCGCCGAATGGCTCGATTGTCCGTGCCACGCGCGATTTCTTTCGCGTTCACGGGACGGGATCCGGACGGCTGCGGTGGGTTCGGCGACGTCGGCACCTCGGTCAACGCAGCGCGCGCGGCTCGGCGCCGCGCACTTCGCGCTCGACAGGTTCGACCACGGGCTCTGGGCCATAGGCGACGTTCTCCACGCGACGCGCCCAGGCTTCGATCTCCGCCGCGCTGCCGCGCGCGGCCACGCGACGCACGTGCCCGGGCGTCGGCTCGGGGGAGCCGTCGTAAGGCGCGCCCTGGCGGCGGGCCCAGCGGACGAGCCGATCGAGCAGCGCGCGTCGGCGCGTGACCAGCGCTACGCCGAGCATGCTCGGCGGCGGGAGCGCTTGCTCGTAAGCGCTGTGAAGCGGCGACTCGACGACGAGCCGCGCGTCGCTACGGTGCGCCGCCTCGAGCGCGAACGCGCCGCGCTCGTCGGTGATGATCTCGGCGATCACGCCGTCGCCCTCGAAGCTCGGCGCCACGATCGCTAGGCGCGCGGCGACGATCGGCGTGCCTTCGTGCGCGTCGCTGACCACGCCGCGCCACCCCGAGACGCCGTGCGCCGGCCCGAGCACCTGCACGCCGGCCTTCCCTGAAGGGAGCGCGGGCAACACGATTTCGCCCGGCGCGATCGGGGCCTTCGGGGCGCGCCGCCAGCCACCGACGACCCACGCGCCCGCGGCGAGCACGACGAGCGCGACGAGGACTTGCTTCAAGATCCCTGGTCCAGCGAGGCTCACTTCCGTCTGGAGGGCGGGACCGGCGCGATACCACGGCGCCGATGGAACGTAGCGCAACAGGATCGGTACGGTGCTCGCTCCGCCGGACGCAAAGGTGACGATGACGTGCGCGTGACCTTGATCGACCTTGCCTGCGCCGACGCTCTCACCTGATCCAGATGCGCTGGTCTTGCCGGCGGAGAGCGGACGGATCACCTCGACGACGCCGCCGTTGACGGCGCCGCGTCCGGTGGTGACGTCGACGTCGATGGCGAAGCCGTCGTCGGCGTCAGCGCGATCGATCGGGTGCGCGAGCGCGAGGTGAACGTCGGCGCGACGGACGATCGGCTGCGCGATGACGGCCCTGGCGATCCCCGGCTTACCCGCGAAGCGCGCGAGCACCTCGCCCGCACCCGGACCGGCGAACGTCGCCGTCTTCACTTCGAAGCGCGCGCGCCCGTCGCCGCCCGTCGCGGCCTCCGCGAGGCGCTTCCCGTGCTCGTCCTCGAGCGTGAGCGGCAAGCCTTCACGTCGGGTCGGCGGCGGCGCGCCCGGGCGGCTCGCGTCATTGCGATCGATGCGCAGCGACGCAGTGATCGTTACGGTCTCCTTGTCGAGATCGATCGTCTCGGGCGGGGGTTCGAAGCGGACGAGAGTTCGAAGCAGATGGTCCTGCTCGGGCTCGACGCTGAGCTGCGTTTCGAACGCGTCGTGGATCTTGCTGCCTGCGTAGCGAACCTTGAAGACGACCTTCGGGATCGAGGCCTTCCCGAGGACGCAGAACGCGCCGCGCTCGTCGGTGTCGATCGCGCCCTCGGTCGCCGCGCCGCCGCGCCTTTTGAAGGCCGGCGGCTCACACGGCTCGAGCGAGGCGAAGTGAATCGGGGTGCGCAGATCATCCGGCGCGAACGCCTGGATGGTGATCGGTGCACGTGGGATCGGGCTGCCCGCGTCGTCGATCAGCTCGCCGCGAATCGAGAAGCCTTCGGGCTCCGATGACGCCGCCGCCTGGAGCTCGGCGGTGCCGCGCACGTGAACGTGGAGCCCCGACGCGGCGACCCCCGGAGCCGACGTCGCGGGGACCGGCTGAGCGCGCGCCATGGACGTCGTCGGACCAAGGCCCAGGGTCGGAACGAGGAGCGCGAAGCCGAGGACGATTCCCCGCGCGACGGCGCCGCCCCTGGTTGCACGCGCGGTCATGGCGACAGTATCCGGCGATCCGAGCCCGTGCGGGAAGAGCTCCGCGCAGGTCGCGCGTCGAATCGAGTGAAGAGCCGACCATCCGCGAGCGTCCAATTGTTCCGGGAGCGCCGCCGATGGGGCATGACGGCGTTGTGGTCGGGGGTTACCCCGGAACTTCGGGCGACGTAGGAGATCCGAATGGCTGATGGGTGGCCGATGGGCCGACGATCGAACGAGGGCGGTTGGCAGGCGCACCTCGGAGCAGATCCACCTCTTTTTCCTTTGCCGCTGCCCACCAATGGACCTCCCCGAATGATGTTCGCGTCGTGTATCCTTCGCGATCGAATGATCCGCACCGCCCGCGTCACGATGCTCCTCTGGCTCGCGATCGGGATCACGCTGATTCCCCGCGCTGTTCAAGCGGATCCGCGCACGAGCTACCTCGCCGACCAGCTCAAGTCGAACGACGACTATCGCGTGCGCACCCAGGCCGCGCTGGCGCTCGGCGCCTCGGGCGACGACGCCGCGGTGAAGCCGCTCTGTGACGCGCTCGTTGACAGCAACGTGTCCGTCAAGGTCGCCGCCGCTGCCGCGCTCGGGAAGCTGAGCAAGCCGGCGGGGCTGCCGTGCCTGCAAAGCGCCGCGAAGCGGGAGTCAGCGCCGTCGGTCAAGTCGCAGATCGAGAAGTCGGTCGCGTCGCTGCAGGCCGGAGGCTCGGGCGCAGGTGGGGGCGCGACTCCGCCGCCGCCCGACGCGAAGACCAAGGTGTACGTCGCCATCCAGGTGACGAACAAGACGAGCCGCGGCGCCGCCGATGTGGACGCGCTGATCCGCGCGGCGATGCAGGACAAGCTCCTCACGAAGCCTGGCTATGCGGTCGCCCCCAAGAGCGAGACGCCGACGCAAGGCGGGCCGATCGTGAAGTCGAAGAAGCTCAAGGGCTTCTTCTTGATCGCGACGGTCGAGGCCCCTGTCTACGCTGGCGGCAACCTCTCGCAGACTGTCCGGGTTTCCATGTGGACTTACCCGGATAAAGCGCTCCAGGGAGAGTTTGCCCCCAAGCTCACCCAGAGCGGGACCCCGAAGACCGACGCGCAGAGCGAGGACGTGCTCATGAAGATGTGCGTCGAGAACGCGATCGAGAGCTTCCAGAAGGTCGTCGCCTCGCTATGATGCCCGCGTCATGAAGAGCCCGCCCCACGCGGCGCGGCTCCCCACCGCGCCCGGCCGCCGAGCGCCCGAATTCACCGAGCGTCGAGGAACCCCATGAGCGATGCGCAGAGCCCCGCGGCGTCCGGCCGCCACAACCGCAGCGCCAAGAACTACCTCATCGATCGCAACTTCCAGCTCAAATACACGGCGTTCCTCGTCGGCACCGCGCTCGTTCTCTCCGTGGCGCTCGGCCTGATCCTCTGGCGCACGAGCTCGAAGGTGATCGAGCAGAGTCAGCGCGCCGTGGAGCAAGGTCGCGAGACGGTGAAACAAGGTCAGGAGACGATCGACCGCGGCAAGCAGGTGCTCGTACAGAGCCGCCGGGTCAGCCAGGTCGTCGCGATGAACATCGCCAAGGAGTATCGGGATGATCCTGAGCTGGCGAAGACGTTCAACGAGTCGGCCGCGAAGGACGAGGAGAAGCTCAAGGAAGAGCAGGATCGGCTGGAGCGCGACGCTGTGTTTCTTTCGAAGCGCGCCGCCGAGCTCGAAGGACAGGCGAAGGACGTCGCGCAGCAGCAGCAGGCGCTTCTCGTCGGCCTCGTCGCGGGGCTCGGCCTCCTGGTGATCGGCGTCGGCATCGCGGGGATTGTCTTCACCCACAAAGTCGCGGGGCCGATCTTCAAGATGAAGCGGCTGATCCGTCAGGTCGGCGAGGGCAAGCTCATCCTGCGAGAGAAGCTCCGCAAAGGCGACGAGCTCCAGCACTTCTTCGAAGCGTTCGAGAACATGGTGAACGATCTTCGCGCGCGGCAGACGGCAGAGATCACCAAGGTCGACAAGATCCTCGAGCGCCTCGTCGACGCGCCGGTCTCGCACCGCGGGATGCGAGAGTTCGACGACGACGGCGTGGAGCTGTTGAAGCAGCTCCGCCGGGAGATGCAGGACCAGCTCGAGGCCTAGTCCCGACCGCACGAAGCGCGATCCGCACGAGGACAAAGTGCGGCGGACGTTCAACTTTTCAGTCCGCTTCTGACGAGCCGCCATGCCGTGCGGCTCAGCTCGAACGACATCGCCAACGCCTAAAACGCGGCCTTGATGTGCTCGACGCGTGCGCCGCCGTCGGGCAAAAACTCCACCGCCGCAGCGTCGAACCGTAGGCGTTCGATCGTCACATCCCGAGCGAATCGCTCGAGCCAGAGGCGCTGCCCTGCCGCGCGAACGCGGGCGCGCTTCTTTGCGTCGATGCTTCGGAGTGCCCCCGTCCAGGAGCCTGGACCTCGAGTGCGAACCTCGACGCACACGATGACCGGCCCATCGCGAAACAGAAGATCAACCTCGAAGCGCCCGACCCGCAGGTTGGTCGCCAGGAGCTCGAGACCCTGCGCGATGAGCCAGTCGGCGGCGGCTCGCTCCGCACGATCACCGAGGGCTTTTTTACTGGAAGGGGAGGGGCGTCGGGGAGTCGAAATCACGGCTCCCCTCGGCTTTTGAACGATGCCGCGTGGGCACTATCGGCGATGAGGGCCAGCTCTGTGTCGCTGCACGCGGGGCCGGACGCGGCCCCATCGTTGACTACAGCAGCGGCTTTTCCAGTCCCGAGCAGGTGGCGTCCCAGTTGCCGATCACGTCGCCGCAATCCTGGGTGCCGGCGTACTGGGTCTCCTCCTTGACGCAGTACTTGCCCGTGACCTGGATGTCGCCGAGGCCGATGTTCGGGCGAACCTGTGAGCACTTGAAGCCGGTCGGACACGTACAGAAATTGAAGTTGGGCTCGGGATCGGCGCCGTCGGCGATCTCGCAGCGGCAGGAGCAATAAACGGCCTGGTCCGCGCTGCGAGGCGACGGCGTCTCCGGTTTTCCTTCCTTGTTCGTGGTCCCGGCGCACTGCCCGCACACCGCCGTCGTGGCCGGCGTGTCCGTTCCGGGGACGCAACAAGCCTTGTCCTTGTTCGTAGCGACGTCCGCGCCCTCGGCCTGGCAGCTGCCCGGCTTGTGGCACACGAAGCTTTTGAGGACCATCAAGGCGTCTTTGTCGTTGGCCTTTGCCGGGTCGGCGAAGTCACACGTGTAGCCCTCACTGTTGTTGAGCGGCGTGCAAGTGCACACGTTGCGACCTTTATCGCACGAGAGACCGCGGGGGCAGGGTTCCGGGCAGAACCCGTCGACGCAGGCCCCGCTGCTGGGGCAATCCGCCTCAGATGTGCACTTGTCCCTGACGCAGTCGGGAGCGAAGACGCCCGCTTCGACGCAGCTCGCGCCCATTTCGCAGCTGGTTTTATCCAGCAGGCCGTTACAGCTCTTGGGCGCCCCCTGTCCGAGGGGACACGTAACGCGGCCCTGGAAATGATTCACCAGGCAAATTCGAGTCGAGCACTGGAAGGAGCGCGACTCGATGTTTTCTTCCGTCAGTTTGAAGCCGGGAAAGTCGGCGGTGTACTCGTCTTCAGGAGTGCACGAATCGCCGATGCCGCCGCTCTGGCAGGCCAGGGGTAGGGCGCCGACGGCGGCGATGCTGAGGATGCCAACGAGGCCGGCGAGGATGGAACGGGTCATCAGAACGTGCTCCTTCGGCGCGTGCTTATGAAGCGGTGGAACGTGCGGCGCGAGGACTTCTTGGGCGTTGCCGCCTGCAGCGGGGACGCTAATCGATTCGACGCGGAAACGTCAACTGCGGAAGCATGCAGCACCGCGTTTAGCTCCAGCTTTCTCTCGACGGCCCTGGGCTGGGAGGCACGCCCGGGGCGGTGAGCCGGGGGCCGACGGCCCAAGCTGGCCCCCCTCCGAGTGTCCGATCCGCATGCTGCGCCCAGGGCTCGGCGAAAAGCGCTGCTTGACAACGCACTCTTCGCCTCATTACCATCCCCGGCCACGCGTTAGTATCCGTCGATTCTCATTGAAGTTTTTGGTCTGCAGCGTGTTCTCGACACCCCGGCGCGGTCCCCGCGTCGACGAGAACACGCCGCTCCAGAGGCGAAGCCGGGTAGCAGCGGTGCTCGTTGTCGAGCATCGCAAGCGGCACAAGGGGATGCGACTCGACGGGGCACGGTGCTCGACACTCAGCGCTCGCCCTCAACCCTCCAAATAGCGAGGACACGATCCATGCGGACCCGGCTGGCCACCATCTGCCTTCTAGCTTCCAGTTTGATGCTCGCGCCCGCAGCGGCCGAGGCGCAGGGAAAGAAAGCCGCCCCGACGGCGGCGGCAAAGAAGGGCGGGAAGGACGACAAGACCAAGGACGCCGGCAAGGGCGGCAAGAAGGGCAACGAGACGCCCAAGGAGATCCAGCTCGAAGAAGAGCAAGAGGGTCCCGTCACCGCCGGGCAGATGACGGAGGAGGCGGCCCAGGGCAAGCGTCTGTTCGACGCGGAGCGCTGGAGCGAGGCCGCCCTCGTCCTGAAGCGCGTCGTCGACGGCGAAACGGGCGACGACGAAGGCAACAAGCAGATCGCCCAGTACCACCTGGCGATCGCGCTCTACCGTCTCCAGTTCTACCAGGCCAGCTACGGCATCTTCTCGTCGATCGCCGACAAGACGAGCCACCTCAAGTTCAACGAGACGCTCCTCTGGTTGTCGAAGCTCGCGACGCAGCTCCCCGAGCCGGCCGACATCATCGAGCGCGTCGGCAAGTACAAGACCGACCAGGTCGCGCGCTTCAACAACCCGCAGCAGCGCGATCTCTACTGGCAGCTCAACTACCTCCTCGGTCGGTACAAGTACCGCAACCGGAACTACGAGGAGGCGATCAGCCTCTTCGAGAAGGTCGACAAGAAGAGCAAGTACTTCGTCCAGGGGCAGTTCTTCTCTGGCATCTCGTACGTCCAGCTCCGCAAGTCGGTCCCCGCGGTCAAGTCTTTTCAGCGCATCGTTCAGTCGATCGACGAGGGCACCGAGGGCGTCGAGGACGAGGCCCGCATGCGCGACCTCGCCTTCCTCTCGATGGCGCGCACGTACTACTCGGCGTCGGTCCGCCTCGATGACAACAACGTCCCGACGATCGACTCGTCGAAGCTCTCGGCCGCCGTCAAGTACTGGAACCGCGTCGACGTCGCGAGCGAGTACTGGCTCGACGGGCTCTTCGAGCAGTCGTGGGCCTACTTCATGGCCGGCGACTACCCGCACGCCCTCGGTAACATCCACACCATCGAGGCGCCGTACTTCCCGAACTCGTTCTACCCCGAGGCCGACATTCTCAAGGCCGTCATCTCCTTCACGATCTGCCAGTACGAGGACGCGACCACGATCGTGGCGCGCATGAAGAAGAAGTACGAGCCGATCAAGAAAGAGCTCGAGGCCATCCTCAACCGCTTCAAGGGCGAGGGCAGCGAGCAGCAGTTCTTCACCTTCTTGAAGGACGTGCGCGCCGGCAAGGCCAACCTCTCGCCGACGATCCGACCCGTCGTCGAGAACGCGCTCGCGGATCGCCAGCTCCTCCGCAACCTCGAGTACGTCCGTGTCCTCGACGAAGAGGATGCGCGCTTCAAGAAAGCGCCGGCGACCTTCCGCAACTCGCCCCTCGGCGGCGACGTGACCGACGCGCTCAACCTGGCGCGCGAGCTCGCCACGCGAAACGCCGGCACGCTCGCCCGCGAGCGCTACCAGCGCAACCTGGACGAGTTGAACGAGCACCTTCGCGATGCTTCGAAGATCCTCATCGACATCACGTCCGCGGAGCGAAACAAGCTCGATAACACCATCGTGACGGGTCAGCTCTCGAAGGAAGACTCGCTCACCTACGGCGTGGTCAAGCCCGACGACGAGCATGTACTGTGGCCGTTCAGGGGGGAGTACTGGCGCGACGAGCTGGGCTTTTTCCGGCAGGTCGTCGTGTCGAAGTGCGCGAACAAGTGAACCACCGATCCGCTCTCTCGGTCTTTAGCGTGAAGGGTACGGTATGAAGACGAAGCATCGGAACTCGGGCGTGCTGAGCGCACTCCGCAAAGCGGCGGGCGCGCTGGCGCTGGCCGCGGGCGCTGTCGCGGCGGCGGGGCCGGCATCGGCCGCCGACGTGTGTATCTCGCAAACATCGAAAGACGCGCTCGCGTCGTGTCCGGGGGGCAAGCTCGAGGCGACCGCAGGCAAGAAGCCGCAGGTCAGCTTCAAATCCGCGCCCTCGCCCATTAACCTCAAGAAGGGGGACCTCCAGACCAAGCCGAGCAACCCCACGGCGTCGATGAACTCGGCCCAGCGTGACGAGCGGCGCAACCGCCTCGCGGCGCGATCCCGGCAGCTCCTCGTTACGGAGATCCAGGGTCTGGAGAGCCTGTTCAACTCGACGCCGAAGAACGCACCGGATCGGCCGAAGCTGCTGCGGCGCCTCGCCGAAGGCTACGTCGAGCTCGAGTCGGCGGCGTTCCGCGACAAGACCGAGAACGGGATGAAGGCCGACGAGGCCAAGAAGAAGAACCCGGGTCAGGCGGCTGGCTTCCAGGCCGAGGCCGGGAAGGCCGACAAGATCTTGAGCGCGGCGCGCCAGGCGGCCATCAAGAACTACACGTCCCTCAAGGACCAGTACGCGAAGTGGTGCCAGAACAACAACGCGGCGAACCCTGCGCAGAGCACCGGCTGCACCGACGAGGTCCTCTACTACCTCGCGTACGAGTACGAGCAGGCGCTGAACCTCGACCAGGCCCGCAAGGTTTACCTCGAGCTCATTCAGAGCTGGCCGAACTCGAAGTTCATTCCCAACGCGTACCTCGCCTTCGGCGAGCTCTTCTTCAACGAAGCGCAGGGTGACCCGTCGAAGTGGGCCCTCGCCGAGCAGTCGTACAGCGAGGTCATCAAGTACCCCGCGCCCGAGAACAAGGTGTGGGGCTACGCCCACTACAAGCTCGGCTACGTCTACTGGAACAAGGGCGACTTCGCCCGCGCGATGAGCGAGCTCAAGAAGACGATCGACTACGGCACGCAGTACGCGTCGCTGCCGAACGCCGAGCAGCTCGCCGTCTCTGCCCGTCGCGACATCATCCCGATCTACGCCCTCGCCGGCGATCCGAAGCGCGCTTACGATTTCATCAAGCCGCTCTCGGGCGACACTGGGGTGAACAGCGAGAAGACGTTCAAGATGATGGACGATCTCGGCCAGAGCTACCTGGACACCGGCCACTACGCCGAGGGGATCGTCCTCTACACCGACCTGAAGGGTCGCGATCGCGGCCCCAAGTCCTGCGTGTATCAAGGCCATATCGCCGAGGCGACGCTGGCGATGAAGTCCGGCAACAAGGAACTCATCATGACCGAGCTGAACAGCCAGCTCGACACGCACAACAAGTTCGTCGCTGACAATCAGCCCGGCGATGCGAAGCTCAAGTGCGCGAACATCACCGCCGATCTGCTCGCGGAAACGGCGATGGCGTGGCACCTCGAGGCGGTCGGCTCTGGCGGCGTGCGTGGCACCGGCGACAAGAAGACGATGGCGCTCGCCGCGCAGATCTACGACCACCTGGTCAAGACCTTCAAGCAGGACGACTTCGCGAAATTCGAGTTCCCTCGTATCGTGAAGGAAGACTGGCCGAACATCTTCAAGATCAAGTACCAAATGGCCGACCTTCTCTATTTCCAGAAGGATTGGGCCAAGTGCGGACCGGCGTTCGACTCCGTCGTCGCCGAAGACCCGACCGGGCCCACGGCGCCCGAAGCTGCGTACGCGGCGGTGCTCTGTTACCAGAACATCTACACCGAACTGCACAAGGACGGCTCCGCCAAGAAGGGCGGCGGCAATCTTCCGGGCGGGAAGAACAAGGGCGACAAGAAGGGCTCGGAGAAGGCGAAGTTCGCTCCGAAGGACTTCACCGACAACCAGAAGGGCATGCTCACGGCCTTCAATCGCTACGTCTGCTACATCAAGCCGCCGGCGGGTGACAAAGAAGCCAACGACAACTACGTCGAGGTCAAGTACGCCCGCGCCCGCACCTACTTCGAGGCCCAGCACTGGGAAGAGGCCGCGATCGCCTTCCGCGATGTGGCGCTGAACTATGCCGACAAGGACGTCGGCGTCTACGCCTCGCAGCTCTACCTCGAGTCGCTCAACGTGCTCGCCAACAACGTCGATCCGGGGCACCCGTCGTGCCTCGACGACATGGCCGAGGACGTCCCGAAGTTCGTCGAGCTCTACTGCAAGGGCGGCAAAGAGAAAGAGAACGCCGAGCAGTGCGGAACGCTCTTCGGCATCCAGCGCGACATCGAGCGTCTCCGCGCAGAAGCCCTCATCAAGGCGGCCGACGCGGGCGGGGCCGATGCCTCGAAGCAATACGAGAAGGGCGCTCAGGCCTACCTCGATCTCTGGAAGAAGTACGGCGAAGGCCCGTGCGAGGCGAAGCAGGCGGCGCTCTGCGCTCGCAACGACGAGGTCCTCTACAACTCAGCCCGCGCGTTCCAGGCTGCGCGCCTCATCGCCAAGTCGATCGCTGTTCGTAAGATCCTGATCGACCCGAAGTACGGCCTCAACACGACCGAGCTCGCGAAGAAGGCCGTGTACGAGATCGGCGGTAACTACCAGGCGATCGCCGTCTATGACGAGGCCGCCAACTGGTACGAGAAGTTCGCGGACAAGAACGAAGGCGCGGAGAAGGCGCCGGAAGCGCTCTCCGACGCGACCGTGCTCCGCCTCGGCCTCGGTCAGGAAGACCAGGCGATCAAGGACGCCGACCTGTTCAACAGGAAGTTCGGCTCGAAGAAGCCGGCGCAGACCGCCGCGATCGCGTTCGCTATCGGCGCCCACTATATCGACCGCGAAGACTGGGGCGAGGCTCGTAAGCGGCTCACCAGCGCGATGAGCCAGATCGACAAGAACGCGACACTCGACGTCCAGATGCAAGCGCACGCGATGCTCGGGCTCGTGTTCACGAAGCTCAACAGCGCGTCGAACGCTGTGGGTGAGTACAACAAGGTCCGCGGCCTGTACAAGGACCCGGCGGCTGCCGCCAAGAAGATCCAGGAGACCGGCGACGAGCGCAAGCTCGCGAAGGCCCTCACGGCGGTCGGCGAGGCGATGTTCTTCTTTGCGGAGCTGCGTCGCAAAGAGGTCGATAAGATCAGGTTCCCTGAATACAAGGGCTCCGGGACGCGCGAGGACGTGAGCAAGCACGTCAACACCAAGGTCACCGAGTGGGTGAAGAAGAAGCGCCCGGCGATCGAGGAAGCGGCGAACGAGTACAAGAAGATCGTCGACATGCAGCCGTCGCCGCCGCCGAAGTGGGTCATCGCGGCCGGCTCGCGCGTCGGTGATATGTGGCGCAAGTTCGTCGTCGAGTTCCGCGCCGCTCCGATTCCGAAGGAGTGGAAGGGCCACGGCGTCGTTCCTGGAACCGCCGACCTCACCTACGACGAGCTTCGCGGGGAGTACTACTCGAAGCTGGACGAGGCGAGCGAGCCGCAGAAGCAGACCGCAAAAGGCGCGTTCCAGACGTGTCTCAAGTACTCGGTACAGTTCCAGTACTTTGATGAGTACTCGCGCAAGTGTGAGGAGTGGCTCTCGAAGAACTTCGGTGCTGAGTACCACCTCATCGACGAGTTCCGCGGCTCGCCGTCGCGGGTCAACTCGGGGCTCAGCGACGCGCCTGCGCCGCTCAACCTCGACGGGACGATCTTCCATGTGGATCCTCCGCCGCCGGTTGACGGTGCGAAGGACGACAAGGGTGCCGCGAACAAGGGCGACAGCGCCGCCGATAAAACTGCCGACAAGCCCGGTGCTTCCAAGGAGAAGTCCGCGCTCGACAAGGCCAAACTGAAGAAGAAGTGAGGAGGGTGAGAGCCATGAAAAAGAGCATGATGGTGGCGGCCGCCCTCCTCGTTTGGGCGACCGGCTGCAGCAGTACGACGGCGGATGGTCCCGGGGGTAAAGTCCCGGGAAAGCCCACCGGCCCCGTGGACAGCAAAGGGAACGAGGTGTCCGCTGCGGCGGTCAACAAGTTCAACACCGCGCTGGAAGCGATGGCCCAGCACGACAAGGCCGGCGACTGGAACGAAGCCAGCTGTACGGCGAGCGCTGCGGCGTTCGTCGACGCGGCCAAGGAACAGGGCGACAAGACGTTCGGGGAGGCGCTCTACAACGCCGGCCTGGCGAACCAGCGTTGCAAAAAGAACGCGGAAGCGAAGAGCTTCTTCAAGCAGGTGCTGGACAAGGATCCGAAGTTCCACCGGGCCCGGTCGCAGCTCGCGCTCTATGCCTTCGCCGAATCGGGCGAGAAGAACTTTGACCAGGCGATTTCCGAGATGCGCCAGGCGGCGATCACGGACGCTCAGTTCAAGAATGTGGAAGCCCTGGTGAACCTGGGGATGCTCTACATCAAGCGAAACAATCAGACCGCCGACGGCGACGGTCCGACTGATCTCGGGCGCGCCAAGAAGTACATCCAGAGCGCGTTGGCCGTCGATGACGGGTTCATGCCCGCCTTCAATCAGCTCGCAATTCTCTACCTGGAGACGGCGAATCAGAAGGCTGGTCGTGACGCCAAGCAGAAGACGGCGACTAACGGCGCGAAGCAGAAGAAGGTCGATACGCAGGCGCTCGAGCTCGCCGCGCTCGTGTGCTCGCAGGCGATTCGCAAGAATCCCAAGTACGCGCCGATCCACAACACGGCCGGTATGATCCAGGTCGAGCTCGCGAACTTGAACTCCGCCGTCGGCGAGTTCAACAACGCGCGCACACTCGATCCGACATTCTACGAAGCGCAGATGAACTACGCGGCCGTGAACCTCCAGTTCCGCGGCTTCGCTCAGGCGGAGGATGCCTACCGGGCAGCATTGAAGATGCGCCCTGCGGACTACGACGCTCACCTCGGCCTCGCGCTCGCGCTGCGCGGGCAGATCGACGATTCGAACTTCGACAAGAAGGTCGCAGAAGCGGCTGCGGAGATCGAGGCCGCCAAGAAGGCCGCGCCGGAGCGCGCCGAGACGTACTACAACGAGGCGATCCTGACGCAGGAATACAAAGCCAAGTCAGGCGGCAAGGGCGGCGAGGGCGAGCTGATCAACGCCAAGGGGCTCTTCGGCCAGTTCGTCCAGAAGGCCGGCGGCGCCACAGAGTTTGCCGACGCGGTGAAGCGCTCGAAGGACCGGATGGCTGAGATCGATCAGATCATCGAGTTCAACAAGCAATCGGACGCGCAGCGCAAAACCGCCGAGGCGGATCTCAAGCAGAAAGCCGCCGAGGCCGAAGCGAAAGAGGGCACCGAAGGCGAGCCTGGTGGCAAGGGCGGCGACGCAGGCGACAAGAAAGAAGCGCCGAAGCCGTAGTGGTTGCCCGCGCGACTGCGCAGGGCACGAGCCCCTCTTCCCGCTTGGCCGGGGAGGGGGGCTCCTTGTTTTTGGGGTGCGAGCAGGGCGCGATGGAAACGCGACGTGGCGGGAACCTTGGGTTTTTCGGGCTGTCATTCCCGGCAGGCATGAGGTTCTTGATCGCCTCGAGCCCCCGGATAAACGGTTGACCCGGTCCCCTCGCCTGTTGTACAATATCACTGTAATAGCAGCGAAATATTTCGAGGAGGCTGAAATGAAAAGGTCGACGCGTTGGGGCGCGATGGTTGTCGCTGCGGTCAGTGTCTTCGCGATTACGTCGGAGGCACTGGCGCAAGGCGCAGACAAGAAGAAGAAGGACGACGGCTACGGGTACGAGTTTTCGGACGATCCGCTCAATGCAGGCGGTTTTGGTCCGAACGACGCGACGATTCGCGTCCGCCCTGGTCCGGTCCGTACGACGCTGATTCGTCCCCGCACCTCGTTCGTGCCGGAGATGCTCAAGTCGGTCGAGAACCTCTAAACAGGGCGATGGTAGTACGGCCAAAAGGCCGGGCGCCGCGCCTGATTATTCTCCTCACCTGGTGAGGGGGCGCATCGCCGATTTCCGGTTGCGCAGGTTGAAGGGAAGGCTGGGTCCAGATGGAAGGCAAGCAAAAGGTCGCTCTCACATTTGCGCTCTATCAGAACGAGGCGCTCGTCCGTCGCGAGACAGTGACGCAGGACATCGTGAAGGTGGGCAAGGACGCGAAGAGCCATCTGCGCGTCGACGACGAGCTTGCTTCGCGCATGCACGCCGTCATCGAGGTTGCGTCGCCGGAGGACATCACGCTCATCGATCTCGGCAACGAGCCGGGGACGATGGTGAACGGCGCTCGTGTCAACAAGTGCAAGATCAATCCGGGCGATCAGCTGCAGATCGGCGGGACGAAGATCGTGCTCGAGCGCGCCGAGCCGGTCGCGGTCGCTGCAGCTGCCAAGGCGCCGGGCGCGAGCCCGTTCGCAGCGCCCTCATCGCCCTCATCGAACCCGTTTGGCGCTCCGGCCTCGAACCCGTTCGCAGCGCCCGCGCCGTCGAATCCGTTCGCCGCTGCTCCCACGAATCCGTTCGGTGGGGCGGCAGATCCTTTCGCGTTCAACAATCCCTTCGCGCAGAAGGTGGCGGACGTCGACGAGGTCCCTCACGACGCGCCCGAGGGCTCGTACACGTACACGCTCGTGAAGAGCGCGCCTGACGTGCCGAACGAAGAGGTCGAGACGCCCGCGCAGTCCGTCGAGGTGATGATCCTCTGGGACACGTCGGTGCTTCACGTGTCGCACCTCACCCCGCCGCGCTCCTACTACGTGGGCGAGGAAGAGGGAAAGAACTTCACCTGCGACTATTTCATCCCGTCGGAGAAGCTCGGGACCACGCGCGCTCCCATCGTTCTCGCCGATCGCGGCGGTTCGGTCAGCGTGGTGCTTCCGCCGCGCGCGACAGGCACGATCGAGATCCCCGGCCAGCCGAAGATCACGGTGCAGCAGGCGATCGAGAGCGGGCGCACCCAGCCCTGCTCCGAGCTCTCGGGCGCGCATCAGCTCGCGCTGCCGAACGGCTCCAAGGCGAAGATTGAGCTCGGCGGGCTCACCTTCCAGGTCTCGACTGTGAACGCCGGCCGCGTTGTCGCTGGGCACTTCCAGCTTGACACGCAGGGGTTGCTCTACACGGGCCTCTCGCTCGCGGTGCACGCCGGTCTGCTCGCGGCGATGGCGTTCTTCATGCCGGCGATGAACGGCACGGACGAGGACGGGATCTCCTCTGATCAGCAGTACCTGATCCAGCAATATCTCCAGGCTGCTGCCGAGAAGGAGATCGAGGAGAAGGAGACGGAGCAGGTCGCCGATAACGCCGCCGACAACAAGGAGGGCGGTACCGGCACGCGCGCCAAGGGTGAAGAGGGTTCCATGGGTAACCCGAACACCAAGTCCACCGGCAACAAGTACGGAGTGCAAGGTCCGGCTGACAACCCTGATCCGCACATCGCGCGTGCCTCGGCGCTCCGCGACGCGGCGGAGTTCGGCATGATCGGCCTCCTCAACTCCGGCGCCGGCGGCGATCCCAACGCGCCCACCGCGCCGTGGGGTCGCGACGAGTCGCTCGGCAACGATCCGCTCAGCGCCCGCGGCAACATGTGGGGCGCTGATATCGGTGACTCGTTCGGCGCGGGTGGTCTCGGCCTCTCCGGCATCGGCGAGGGTGGCGGTGGTCGTGGCGAAGGCATCGGCCTCGGCTCGATCGGCACCATCGGTCACGGCGCTGGCACCGGGACGGGTCAGGGCTTCGGTTCCGGCCACGGCCGCCTCGGTGGCTCGCACCGGACCAAGCCGCCGCAGGTTCGCATGGGCGCTACGCAGGTCAGCGGTCGTCTCCCGCCCGAGGTCATCCAGCGTATCGTGCGCCAGAACTTCGGTCGCTTCCGCCTCTGCTTCGAGAACGGTCTCCGGAACAACCCGAACCTCCAGGGTCGCGTCTCGGTCCGCTTCGTCATCGGTCATGATGGCGCGGTCTCGCAGGTGCAGAACGGCGGGTCGGACATGCCGGACAGCGGGGTCGTGTCGTGCACGGTCCGCGCGTTCTACGGGCTCTCGTTCCCGCAGCCCGAAGGCGGTATCGTCACGGTCACCTACCCGATCATGTTCGCTCCCGGCGGCTGATCTTCGGCGCGATAGGGTCGATGGCGGCTCCGTCGAGCGTCAATCCCCCGACGCTGTTCAAGCACGCCCCGCGTGAGCTTTCGCTCCGCGGGGCGTCGCTCTTCCATCCCCGCTATTTCTGCGCACAACCTCGGATCTCACCCCTGGACTTCCGAGGTTCGGTCCGCCTATCCTCGCGACGCCGCGATCGTCTGTTCGCGCGCCGATTTCGTGGAGATTTTCGCCTCGGGGATCGACGTCGGTGAGGGCGCGGCCGGGAGTCGCGCGCTGATGAAACACCACGCTCCCGAGGCACTCGCTCAATCATCTAGAAAGGTGAGCCCTCGCATGAAGCTTGGCAACGTCGCCATGGCGGCCTCCCTCCTCGTCACGAGCCTTCTCGGAGCTGGCTGCAGCCGGAACCGCCAAGAGGCAGTCATCCTGGCGAATCAGGCGGACTCCGAGGTGAAGCTCAGCCCCGAAAGCGCCATCAACAAGTACGAGCAAGCGACGCGGATGGACCCGACCAACCATCGGATCTTCCACAAGCTCGGAATGGCTTACAAAAAGCGCGAAGACTGGGACAAGGTCGCCTCGACCATGTCGCGGGCTGCGACGCTCGCGCCGAAGTTTGCGAACTACTGGCTCGAGCGCGGCTATGCGCTCGAAATGCAAGCGAAGAAGAAGACGGGCGTCACCTGGGAGGAAGCGAAAGATCCCTACCAGAAGTGCATCGAGAACGACCCCAACTTTGCCGACTGTTACGAGGAGCTCGGCACCGTGTTCCTCCAGACGGACGACGAGCAGAAGGCGCTCGACAATTTCACCAAGGCGATCGAGCACGATCCGACTGAGATCCGCTACTACGCCGCGCTCGCCGATCTCTACATCCGCCTCGGCTACATGAAGGAAGCCGAGCAAGTGCTGAAGGAAGCGAAGAGCTTCGCCAAGCCCAACGACAAGGCGGCGTACGCGATCCACGTGCTCCTCTCGCAGGTGTACCAGGACCGCGGCTCGCAGCCCGAGATGGTGACGGAGCTCGAGGCCGCGAAGGCCATCGCTGGGACTGAGGGGGCCGAGTCGATCCAGGTGCTCTTCGCGCTCGGGAGCACCTACGCGATCTTGACGCCGCCGCGCACCGCGGAGGCGATCCAGATGCTGAAGGGTTTCAGCTCGCGCGCCTGCAAGGGTGCCAAGGCGCAGAGCTACAAAACCGAGTGCGAAACCGCGCAGACGCTGGTGACGAAGCTCGGCGGGAGCATGCAGTAAGCCCGGCGACTCCCGCGCGCCGCTGCGCGGGACAGCATTCGCCGGAGGGACGTCCGCAAGGGCCGCAACGTGGGGCCGAGGGCCGAAGAAGACCATGGATCTAGCGCAGCGTCTGAATCATCTCGAGTCGGTTCGTGATTGGCAGGGACTCGCCGAAGAGCTCGAGCGAGCGATCGTCGCGGAGCCTTCGGCCGCGGTGAAAGCTTCGTACCACCTGAAGCTCGGGCGGGTGCTGGAGGACAAATTTCTCCTCGCCGTCAAGGCGCTGAAGCACTTCCAGGACGCGTTCAAGCTGAACCCGGCGCTCATCGAAGCGCTCCAGCAAGCCCGCGCGATTTACTGGGATCTCGGCAAGACCAACATGGTCCAAAAGCTCCTCGAGCTCGAGCTCAAGAACGCGCAGGAGGGCCCCGCGCAGACGGCCCTCTTGCTCGAGCTCAGCGACGTGCTCACCGATGTCGGTGACCAGGAGAAGGCAGCGTCGACGTACGCGCGCGCGCTCGCGTCCTCGGGCGGTGAGAGCGACGCGGCCCGCGACGGGCTCGCCGACGTGCAGGTCGACGCGGGCTCGGCGCCCGGTCACCTCGAAGCGTTGGTCGAGATCGCCAGCCTCGAGGACGACGTGGCGGCGCGCTCGCGGCTCTACCTGCGGGCGGCGCGCATCGCGAAGCGCTTCTCGCCGGCCGAGGTCGAGGGCCTCCTCACCCGCGCCTACGAGGCCGATCCGAGCGACAAGCAGGCGGCCGCGATCTTCGAGCAGCTGATGATGGAAGAGGATCGCGCGCAGGCGATCGCCGAGACGCAACGCCGCGTCCTCGCGGCGCACAGCGGCGCGGAGCGCGCGGCGATCTCGTTCCGCTTCGGCGTGCGCTGGGCGACGCGACACCAGAACCACGAGATCGGCTCGCAGCTCCTGGAGAGCGCCTTCGAAAGCGATCCGAGCAACGAGGCCGCGTTCGCCTACCTGCGCGAGCTGTGGGGCACGAAGCAGGGCGACTGGGATCGCGTGATCCAGCTCGCGGAGCGGGCCGCGGACGCCAACCCGACGTCGCCGTTCCTGGTCGCTCAGGCGGGGACGATCCTCTGGCGCCAGGGCCAGAACCTCATGCGCGCGCGCACCTGGTTCGAGCGCCTCGTGTCGATCGCGCCGGACCACCCGAACCTGCGCGCGTTCGAGGCGCAGATCGGTGAGCAGCTCGGCGCCGCCGAGCCTGGTGCGGCTGACGACGCGGGGATCGACGTCGTGGTCGGCTCCGAGCCGCCGCCGGCCATGACCGCGCCGGTGGTCGCTCCAGCATCGGAGCCGCCGCCGGCCCCGGTGAAGGCCGTTGCAGCGCCTCCGCCGCCGGTGCCTGCCGTGGTCGAGCCTCCCCCGGTCGCCGCGGAGCCCGAGCCGGTCGCCGCGCCTGCGCCGACCCTCGCGCCTCCGCTCAGCGTCGAGCCGGTCGCTTCCTCGAAGCCCTCGGTCAACATCGACGAGCTCATCGCCAAGGCGCAGAAGCAAGAGCAGGCCAAGCGCTACAACGAGTACGTCAAGACGCTGATCGAGATCGCCGAGGCCGTCGACGATCCCGCCGAGAAGATCGACTACTACGCCAAGGCCGCCGACCTCTACACGACCAAGTTTTCCAACGCGGCCGAGGCCGTGAAGTGCTTCGAGGCGATCCTCGCGCTCGACGGCGAGCACACGCAAGCGATCGAGTTCCTCCGCCAGAGCTACGAGAAGCGCCGCGACTGGGAGAAGCTGATCGGGCTGATGAAGCGCGAGGCCGGGGTGATGCCCGAAGGCGCCGCGCGCGGGGCGAAGTTTCTCGAGGTCGCGAAGCTCGCTACCGAGCGCGTGAAGAAGCCCGAGGTCTGCATCGATCTCTGGAACGAGGTCATCGCCAACGATCCCGAGAACGTCGAAGCGCTCAACGCGCTCGCCGGTCTCCACGAGCGCGCGAAGGACTGGCCGGCGCTGGCGAGCGTCCTCCAGAAGCAGGTCGACTCGACCTTCGACAGCGCCGCGAAGCAGGTCCTCCTCGGCAAGCTCGGCGCCCTCTACGGCGAGCGCCTCAACGACGACGAGGCCGCGGTCGAGGCCTGGCGTCAGCTCCTCGCGCTCAACCCGCAGGACCGCAAGGCGCAGGAAGCGCTGAAGAAGAAGTACCTCACCCTCGGCCGCTGGGACGACCTCGAGGTCTTCTACGCCGAGAGCGGGAAGTGGGACGAGTTCATCCGCGTGCTCGAGACGCAGGAGGCGAAGGAGACGGTCGATCTGGCGAAGATCGGCCTCCTCGTGAAGATCGCTCAGCTCTGGATGGTGCAGAAGGGCAAGCCCGATCGCGCCGCCAAGGCTTACGAGAAGGTGCTGAGCATCGACGCTCAGCACCTCGAGGCCGCCGAGGCGCTGATCCCGCTTTACGAGCAGGCGAACAACCCCAAGGGGCTCGCCGGCGCGATCGAGGTCAAGCTCCTCCACCCGCAAGACGACGACGCGCGGCTCGAGCTCTACCGTCAGGCCGCCGGGCTCTACGAGACCAAGCTCAAGGAGCCGCAGCGCGCGTTCAAGCGCTACCTCTCCGCCTTCGAGATCGCGCCCGGCGACGAGCGCTGCATCGACGACGTGGAGCGCGCCGCGCGCGCGACGACGGGCTGGGACGCGCTGATCGCCGCCTATGGCGCGGCGATCACCAAGGCCGAAGGGGACGCCGAGCACGAGCTCGCGATCACGCTCCGGCTGCGCCTCGGCCGCGTGCTGCGCGACGAGGTGAAGCGCATCGACGAAGCCCTCGCGCAGTTCCGCGCCGTCTACGACGCCGACGGCGAGAACGAGGCCGCGATCGGCGCGCTCGAGCAGCTCTACCGCGACACCGCCCGCTTCGGCGAGCTCCTCGGCATCTACGAGAAGCAGCGCGATCTCGTGACGGAGCCCGAGGCCAAGAAGCGCATCCAGTACGCGATCGCTGATCTCTACGAGAAGGAGATCAAGGATCCGAAGAGCGCGATGGCCACGTACATCCAGGTGCTCGAGGACGAGCCGATGGACGCGCAGGCGCTCGCCGCGCTCGACAAGCTCTACCAGGAGCAGCAGGAGTGGGAGCCGTACGTCGACGTGCTCCGCAAGCGGATCGAGCTCGACGTCAGCGAAGAGCTCTTGATCGATCTCAAGCTCCGCCTCGGCGGCGCGCTCGAGCAGCACCTCGGCGATCCCGCGGGCGCTCTCGAGAACTACCGGGAGATCCTCCTCCTCGATCCGGGCAACGACGCGGCCCGCGCGGCGCTCGAGGCCATGCTCGGGCGTGAAGATCTTCGCGCCGAAGCGGCCGGGATCCTGGAGGAGATCTATGAGGGACGCGGCGACTGGGAGAAGCTGATCCAGGCGCTGGAGATCCTCGCCGCCGCCGAGAGCGACGTGGCGGGGCGCGTCGGCCTGCTGCGCAAGGTGGCGCGCACCGCCGCGGAGAACCTCGCCGATCTCGGGCGGGCCTTCGACGCGCAAGCCCGCGCGCTCAAGGACGATCCGTCGAACGCCGACACCCGCGCCGAGCTCGAGGCGCTGGCCGAGAAGTCCGGCGCGTGGGACCGGCTCGACGCCATCTTCAGCGAGATCGCCGAAGGCATCAGCGACGCTCGCCTGGCGCGCGAGTACTGGATGCGCCTCGCCGGCATCCACGAGCGGCTCGGGAAAATCGAAGAGGCCGCGAGCGGGTACAACCGCGTCCTCTCGATCGATCCGGCCGACCACGAGGCCCTCGCCGCGATGGACGCGCTCTATCGCCGGACCGAGCGCTTCGGTGATCTCGTCGGCGTCTTCCGCCGGCGGATCGAGCTCGCCGCCGAAGGGCCGGAGCGCGAGACGCTCTACGCCCAGATGGCCGAGGTCTACGAGCAGAAGCTCGGCAAGCCCGAGGACGCGATCGCGGCCTACCGCGAGGTCCTGAGCCTCGACGAGACCAGCCAGGTGGCCCTCACCGCGCTCGACGGTCTCTTCACTCGCCAGGCGATGTGGAACGAGCTCGCCGAGAACCTCGAGGCCCAGCTGCGGCTCGCCATCGAGGAGGACGATCAGATCCGCCTCATGCTCCGCCTCGCCGCCCTGCGCGAGTCGAAGATGAGCCTCGTCGAGTCGGCGATCGACATCTACAGCCAGGTGCTCGAGCGCGAGCCCAGCAACGTCGAGGCCCTCGCGGCGCTCGAGCGGCTCGGCCTCCTGCCCGAGCATGAAATCCCCATCGCGGAGATCCTCGAGCCGCTCTACCGACAGTCGGGCGACTTCGCCAAGCTCATCGGCGTCCACGAGGTGCAGGTCCGGAGGAGCGACGATCCGAGCCGTCGGGTCGAGCTGCTCCACCAGATCGCGACGCTGCACGAGGACGCCGGCGGCGACCTCAGCGCGGCGTTCGACACCTTCGCCCGCGCCTTGTCGGAGGACCCGGCGTCCGAGCCGACGCAGGACGGCCTCGACCGCCTCGCGCGCGCCACCGGGCGCTTCGCCGATCTCGCCCGCGTCTTCGAAACGCTGGCTGCCACGCAGCCGGAGGCCGAGCTCGCGAGCACGCTCTTCACCATGAGCGCGCGCGTCTACGAGAACGACCTCGCCGATCTCGAGAGCGCCGTTCGCCACTACCGCAAGGTGCTGGAGATCGACGCCAAGAACCTCCCGGCCGCCGAGTCGCTCGACCGCATCTTCCGCGGCGCCGAGCGCTACCAGGAGCTGTCGCAGATCCTTCAGCAGAAGGCCGACATCCTCGAGGAGAGCAACGACAAGAAGTCGGCGCTGTTCCAGTCCGCTTCGATCGAGGAAGAGATCCTCGAGCGGCACGACCAGGCGATCTCCGTCTACGGCAAGGTCCTCGAGCTCGACTCGGAGGATCTGCGCGCCATCGACGCGCTGATCAAGCTCTACCTCGGGCTCTCGCGGTGGACGGACCTCCTCGCCGTGTACGCCAAGAAGGCGGATCTCGTCACGGACGCCGAAGAGAAGAAGCTCATCTACTACCAGATCGGCGCGGTCTACGAGCGCGAGCTCGGGGACGTCGCGCGGTCGATCGACACCTACCAGCGCGTGCTCGAGATCGATCCCGATGATCTCCAGGCGCTGGGGCGGCTCGACGTCCTCTACCAGACCGCGCAGAACTGGCAGGAGCTCCTCAGCGTCCTCCAGCACGAGTCCGAGCTGGCGCAGGATCCGGCCGAGGGGATCAGCTACCAGTACCGGATCGCCGAGCTCTACGAGAAGCACCTCGACGATACGACCCGGGCCATCGAGCTCTACCGCGATCTGCTCCATCAGATGCCGGATCACGCGCCGACGCTCGAGGCCCTCGAAGGGATCAAGAGCGGCACCAAGGATCCGCTCGGCGCCGCCCTGGTGCTGGAGCCGATCTACGACGCCATCGGCGAGTGGCTGCGGCTGATCAGCGTCCTCGAGGTGCAGGTCAAGGCGGCGGACGATCCGTTCTCCCGCGTCGATCTGCTCCACCGCATCGCGCGGCTCCACGAGGAGATGCTCACCGATCACCGCTCGGCCTTCGAGACGTTCGCCCGCGCGGTCGGCTTCGACATCACCAACGAAGACTCGCTCCAGAACCTGGAGCGCCTCGCCATGGCCGTCGGCCGCTGGCAGGACGTGGCCGCGCTCTACGACGCCGAGCTCGACAAGCTCGGCGAGGATCCGGGCCGCTTCGTCGAGCTCGGCCTCCGCCTCGCGCAGATCTTCGAGTCGCAGCTCGAGGACGTGGAGAACGCTGTCCTCCGTTACCGGCGCGTCATCGCCGCCGATCCGGAGAACCACGCGGCGATCTCCTCGCTCGATCGGCTCTTCACCATGACCGAGCGCTGGCCGGAGCTCGTGCAGATCCTCGCTCGCGAGGCCGAGATCGGGCAGAGCCCCGACGACATCCTCGAGTTCAAGTATCGCCTCGGGCAGGTCCACCAGACCCGCCTCAACGATCTCTCCGCGGCGATCGCTGCTTACCGCGACGTGCTCACCGCGGCGCCGGAGCACCAGCCCACGCGCGAGGCCCTCGAAGGGCTCTTCGCCGCGGGCGTGCAGCAGATCGAGATCGGCGAGATCCTCGAGCCGCTCTACCAGGCCTCCGGCGACTGGGAGAAGCTCGCCGGCGTGCTCGAAGCAGAGCTCGCGCACCTGACCGAGGCTGAAGCGCGCCTCGCGATGTACTACCGCCTCGGCGAGCTCCAGGAAGAGCGCCTCATCGCCCTCGACGGCGCGCTCGACGTCTACGTGCGCGCGGTGAAGGAGTACCCGACCGACGAGAAGACGCTGGAAGAGGTCGAGCGCCTCGCCGGCAGCACCGACGGCGGCTGGGAGCACCTCGCCAACGCTTATGCCGACGTGCTCGGTCTTCACGTCGAGAAGGCCGTGCAAGCGGCCATCGGCAAGCGCCTCGCGCGCGTCTTCGAAGAGGATCTCGGCGACGTCCAGAAGGCCGAGGAGACGTACCGCTACGTGCTCAGCGTCGAGGCGCTCGACGTCGAAGCGCTGACGAACCTCGATCGCATCTACTCGTCGATCGAGCAGTTCCCCGAGCTCGCTCAGACGCTGGAGCAGCGGATCAAGGCCACGACCGAGCCCTACGAGCTCATCGAGCTCCACAACCGGCTCGGCCAGATCTACGAGGAGCGGTTGAACGAGCCGGATCACGCGATCCGGGTCTTCCGCCGCGTCTTCGACGAGCTCGATCGCTCCAACGAGCTGGCGATCTTCGCGCTCGAGCGCATCTACGGGCAGAAGGGCTCCTGGACCGATCTCAAGGTCGTCCTCGATCGCGAGCTCGAGAACGCGGGCGGCGACTCGCAGGAGGCCGACATCCGCGCCAAGACGGCGCACCTCCTCTCGGGTCACCTCAACGACATCCCCGGCTCGGTGGAGACGTGGAAGCGCGTCCTCGAGCTCCGCGGTGAAGACCAGGAGGCGCTCGGCGCCCTGGCTGATCTCTACGAGCGCGTGGAGCAGTGGGCCGAGCTCTGCGACGTGCTCGAGCGCCACTACGACATCGCCCCCGACGACATCGCGCGGGTGGAGGTCCTCCTCCGCCGGGCCAAGCTCTTCAGCGAGCGGCTCGGGCGCGACGACTCGGCGCTCGACGACTACAACCGCGTCCTCGACATCGACTACGCGAACACGCACGCGCTCTACGCGATCTCGGAGATCTGGCGCCGCCGCAACGATCCACAGGAGATCGTGACCTCGCTCCACCAGACGGTGGATCGGGCCGCGGCCGCGCTGCCCGCCGAGAACCTCGTGGCGATCTTCCGCGAGCTCGGCACGATCTACCAGTCGACGCTCCAGCAGCCGTACGACGCGATCGACGCGTGGCGCCGCCTCCTCGGCGTCGACCCGCGCGACTTCGAAGCGATGGCGGCCCTCGAGAACCTGCTCCGCGCCGAGGAGCGCTGGGTGGAGGTGATCGACGTGAAGATGGGCCGCGCCCTGGCGTACGAGGACCCGCAGGAGAAGGTCCGCGAGTACCTCGAGGTCGCGGCGATCTGGGAGCACCAGGTCGGCGAGAAGGACAAGGGCACGCCCGCCTACGAGAAGATCCTCGAGCTCGACAGCACGCACGATCAGGCCTTCTTCGCCCTGGAAGAGCTCCACGGCGTGGCGAGGCGGAGCGAGCCGCTGATCGAGCTCTTCCTCGCGCGCCTCGAGACGCGCGAAGACGTGAAGGAGAAGACGACCATCCTCCGCAAGGTGGCCAAGGTCTTCGAAGAGCAGCTCGAGGATCGGCAGCAGGCGTTCGACGCCCTGCTCACCGCCTTCGAGATGGACTTCGCCGACATGGAGGTCGTCCGTTACCTGGAGCGGATGTCGCAAGCGACGAACCGCTGGCCGGAGCTGGTCCAGACGGTCAACACGTGGCTGCAGCAGCAGACGGATCCGCTCCAGAAGATCACGCTGAGCCTGCGCCTGGCCAAGTGGTACGCGGAGGATCTCGGGCACCCCGAGTACGCGCAGCCCTACTACCAGCAGGTGCTCGGGCTCGATCCCAACAACGTCGCCGTGCTCCGGCAGATGGCCAGCTTCTTCAAGAAGACGGGCCGCTGGCAGGAGCAGGGGCAGACGCTCACCAGCGCGCTCAACGTCGCCGTCACCGACTTCGATCGGAAGGAGATCCTCTCCGATCTCGGCGAGGTGCTCGAGCGCCACATGGGCGAGGTCGATCAGGGCCTCGGCTTCTACAAGCGCGCGCTCGACGTCGACCAGCTCCACCTCCCGGCGCTGGAGGCCCTCGAGCGCATCTACACGGAGCGCAACCTCTCGGCCGAGCTCGTCGACGTGCTCACACGCAAGGCGAAGGCGCTGACGGAGCCCGAGCTGATCACCGGCGTCAAGCTGCGCACCGGCGGCCTCTACGAGACCGCGCTGCACCAGCCCGAGAAGGCCGGCCAGGTCTACCGCGAAGTGCTGGAGATCGACGCGTCGAGCCTCCTCGCCATGCGCGGTCTGGAGCGCGTCTACACCGGCAGCGCGCAGTGGCCCGACCTCGTCAAGGTGCTGGAGATGCAGCTCGACGTCGTCACCACGGAGCGCGAGCGCATCGACGTGCTGATCAAGATCGCCCAGATCCAGGAGGAGCAATTCCTCAAGCCGGATCTGGCCGCCGCGCGACTCGAGCAGGTGGTGGAGATCGACGCGACCCACGAGGGCGCGCTCGAGTCCCTGGAGCGCTGCTACCGGCGCCTCCGCCAGTGGCTCGATCTCGTCAACACCTTCGAGCGTCACATCAACGCGACGCACGATCGCCAGAAGAAGATCGAGCTCTGGAGCGCCACGGCCAAGGTCTACGCGGAGGAGGTCCAGGATCTCGACCGCGCCATCGACGCCTGGCTCAACCTCATCGGGCTCGACGAGACGAACATCCCGGCCCTGGACGCCCTCGCCAAGCTCTACGAGAAGCAGGACGATACCAACCGGGCCATCGAGTACATGACGCGCGTCGCCGACCTCACGGCCGACGGCAAGCAGCGCGTGGAGATGTACTTCCGCATCGGCAAGCAGCTCGACGAGAAGCTCGGCGACCGCATGCAGGCGCAAGAGCGCTTCGAGATGGCGCTGGATCTCGATCCGGCCCACCTGCCGACGCTGGCCGCGCTCCGGATCATCGCCATCGACAGCGCGGACTGGGATCGCGCCGCGCGCTACCTCGATCAGGAGCAGATGAACACCGAGGCGCCGCGCGGGCGCGCCAAGCTCCTCGTCGAGCTCGGCAAGCTCCGCGACGAGATGCTCGGCGAGCACGACCTGGCGGTGCAAGCCTACGAGCTCGCGCTCCAGAGCGACGGCGACAACGAGGACGCGGCCCTGCCGCTCCTCAACGAGTACGTGGCCACGACGCAGTGGTCGAAGGCTGAGCCCCTCGCCGAGATGCTCGCGAAGAAGAGCGGCAAGCGCGAGCGGCCCGAGCAGCACCGCCTCCAGAACCTGCTCGGCAAGGTCGAGGCGGCGCTCGGAAAGAACGAGCAGTCGCTCAAGGCCTACCTCGCCGCGCATCACCTCGATCTCACTGATCAGGAGACGATCCGCGGGCTCGCCGACGTGAGCTTCAAGCTCGGCGACTGGGCCGGCGCGCTGACCAACTACCAGAAGGTCCTGACAGCGCTGGGCGAAGAGGAGACCGAGGCGCGCGCCGAGGTCTACTACAAGCTCGGCCTCGTCAAGCAGAACCAGGGCCAGGCCAAGCAGGCGATCAACAACTTCGAGAAGGCCCTCGCCC
>Ga0209181_10001067_pt1 | contig 48982 bp, 50 predicted proteins | sample MAT05_FD_187208 | JGI IMG/M metagenome (GOLD analysis project Ga0209181, IMG submission 187208) | Freshwater microbial communities from Lake Fryxell liftoff mats and glacier meltwater in Antarctica - MAT-05 (SPAdes) (version 2) | ecosystem: Environmental > Aquatic > Freshwater > Ice > Liftoff... | reverse complement strand
GGAGGCCCGCCTGCTACGGGAGGCCCGCCTGCTACGGGAGGCCCGCCTGCTACGGGAGGCCCGCCTGCTACGGGAGGAGAGTGACGGCCGCAGTCTCGCTACTCGCGACATAGTCGCGAGCGTCCCAGGCCCGCTCCGCTGCCAGGCGGAGCGGCAACGGGCGATACAGCACCGTGGTGTGGACTTCGGCCGAGAAGCAACCAGCCGGAATCGCGAAGCCATGTGCCGTCACCGTGCTCTCGCCAGGGCGGATGCGGCTGTCACTGGCGATATCGACAGCGCGGTAGTGCGGCGCGTTGCGATCCCCGAAGGGGTCGAGCATCACGCGTGAAAGCATCACGCCCGGTGCACCGCTCACCGCGCGCGCCGCGTCTCCATCCGGCACGTCGAGCCCAGCTGGCAGCGCGTCGCCGAGAAACACGAGATCGCCAGGCAGCACGGCGATCACGCTATCGATGGTCAGCGTACCCGGCGCGACCGACGTGACGAGCGCCTCGCCCACGGGCGAAAGAATCGGCATACCTTTCTCGAACGGCGACAGCGTCGAGCCTTCGAACAAGCCGACGCCGTCGTAGTCCCAGAACGCTCCCGAAGGTCGGACGAAGCGGACGACGTCGCCCACTTCGGCAACCGCAGCCGCCCAGCTGACGGTCGTTCCCGCGACGCTCACGTCGCCACCCACCGCGCCCGGCGCGCTCAGGCCGCCGAGATCGGAGACCGTGAGGCCGGACGTGCCTCGAAAGACTTCGTCGCAGCCCTCGACCGAGACCAGCAGAATCATTGCCCGCATCGGCTCACCCGTCGGAACTGCATGCCCGCAACCGCTGTTCGCAAGCTCCACTTCGACCATCAATTCTGCGCCGTTCTGAGTCGCAGTGATCGACGTCGTGAGCGCAGTGTCGAGCAGACGCGGGACGCTGGGCTCTTCGTACAGCGGCCCGCGGAAGGTGTGCGCGCGTATTTCTTCCGGGTCGCGCGCGAAACCGAAAGCGATGCCGAGATCACTCTCGCTTGCGACATCCAGCGTGTTCACCAGTCCGTCGACGGGTGGCATGTGACAGAAGTGGCATTGTGTCGTGCTGGTATTGAATGGCCCGGCCAGCCACTCGGAGTAGGTCGAGTGCGTCGGAAGGCCATCGGGAAAGCGCTGCGGATCAAGCGCTGTGAACGGGAGCAGGGCAGCTTGCTTTTGCTCGTGACAGCCTGCGCAAAACTCCGAGCTCGAGAACTTCGGCTGATAGCTGCCGCCCATGAATGGGTTGGGCACGTCAGGGTACGGGCCGAACATCGCCTGCCGGATGGGCGCGCCGATGTCGTCGCTCAATTTTTCGCGCGGCCTCTGCATGACGAGCCGCCCAGCCGAGCCAGGCGGCGCCGCGAGATCGATGTCCCGCACGTGATGGCACGCGTCACAGTGGTTGCCGTGCTCGTAGCCGACTCCTTCGGCTTCCAGCAGATCGCGGCCGCCCGCGGGTCCGTCCATCCCGATCGCGTGGCAGTCGGCGCACCCGCCGAACGCGGTAGGCTTTTCGGCGGCGGAGATGTCGGGGTTGTCGCAAGACATGAAGCCGGGCTCGCCACAGCCATTCAGGTCGGGCAACACGCCCGCACCAATGTAGCAACGCTCGGCCATGGTGCCGGGTGCGCCGGGCTCAGTGCCCTCACGATGAATACCGCCAGCGTCTTGGCAGGCGTCTTGGTCCGAGAGCGCGCTGGCGACACCGGCATACACATCCTGAACCAGCGGATTTTTCGCTGAGCCGGCGTGCTTCGAAGTCTGAAACTGAGCCGCGAGGCGCGTGTGACAGTGGCCGCAATAGAGCGTCGAATTGTCGCGCATCGGGTCGCCCACGCCCGGCTCACCGAAGCTGTAGGTGGACTCGTTGTCTGGCGCAACGATTGCGCGCAACATCAGCGTGAGCGGCTCGATCGGAAGGCTGATGAGCTCGACGCCGCCGCTGCGATAGCCTGTCTTCGCGGCGACTGCCGTTGGTGTGCCAGGGATGGCCGTCACGAGTGAGAGCTCGAAGCTGCCGTCCGCCGACGTGGTGACTTGAACCTCGCCTCCACCCTGGAGCACGAGGGCACCTGCCAGCGGCGCTCCTGTCTGATCGACGACGATGCCCTGCACCGTAAATCGCTCGGGCAAGCCCGAGCTGGTCGAGGTCGTGCTGCTAGTCGGCTGGCTAGCGAGACCGCCGAGACCACCTGCTCCCGCCGCGTCGTCGCCACCCCTGCCCCCGCCGGTGATCGGCGTCTCGCCGTCGTCGGCGCAAGCGCCGAAGCCGCTCGCGAGCAAGACGACCGCCGAGAGCGCGACACCGAGTCGCGACGTCACAGGGTCACTTCTCCTTTTCCAACAGGAACTTCACTTTTGCAAAGCGCGCCACGGTTCCCACTACACCACCGTGCGCCACCAAGCTCTCGAGCAACCTGACGGCTTGTTCCGTGCTCACGGCTGGGCCCGCAAAGCCTAGCGCGGCTGCGCCTTTTTGCACGACTTCTTCTGCTTTTGTGTCCCCTAGAGCGCGCGCGAACGTCGCTGCCAGCTCGGAGAGCTTCACCTTCGAGGAAGGCGCTGGGATGCTCGACGCAAACGTCCCCGAGAAGCCACTGCCGCCGAAGCGAAGACCTCGTTCGAGTCGCGAGCGCGCGAGGCGCGCGGCCAACCCTGCGGTACTACCGGCGGCCTCGATGTGGGCCAGCAGGCGCGTCGCTTCGTCTCGGGTCGATGGATTTTCGATCCCGGAAGCCTTCGCGGCGCGCACGACAATTTGCCGCGCGGCGTCGTCTCCAAGGGAGGTCGCCAACAGACCGATGATGACCTCCAACGGACTGGGTGGTGGCATCGATGCTTGTCAGCTCTCCTGATCACGCGGAAAGGCCAACACCACCGAAGTGGTATTGTGAAAGCCGCTCATGTCGCCGGAGTTCATCGCGATCTCGCCGTAGGTCTCGAAGCCCGCGAGGGGCACATTGCCGAGCTCTTCTGCGACGCGGGCAATCATCGGCGCGAAGCCGTCACCAAGGATGAGCTTGCGGCAGATGCAGTCGAACACGAGGGCACCCGCGACTCGGGCGCCGCCCAAGCCCAGGTGAGCGGCCCGCGCGGCCGCGACGGCGCTGTCGACCTGCGCGCTCGAGTCGCTCTCCATGATTTGAAACACTGAGCCTTCCGGCATCGATGTCGCGAACAAGATGCCACCATGCGGCTTGGGAGCGAGCGGCGCGCGCACTTTGTATTCGTGACCAACGCGCAGCCCCGCCTCGAAGCGAAGCAAATACGCGCCAGGGTTTTCGTTCGGGTCGATGCCGAGGTCCGTGGCGCGCAGCTTGGTGTTCTCGAGCCACACATCCCATGCTGGGCGATGGTCGATCTCGAGGACCACGCTGCCGTCGGTGCGCGTGACAGTCAGCTGCTTCGACAGCGGCAGGTGGCCATGCTTCACGCCGATGCCGAGCTTGACGCGCGAAAAGATGGTCAGCACGGCGATGGCATCGGAGAGGACCCGCGAACCAACGCCGACCCAAGTCTTCGCCATCGCCAAGTCGTCGCCCGCTGCGCCACCGACGAGAGGTGCATCGCCCAGCTGGTTCGCAAGTATGAGCGCCGCCTCTTCTCCGTGTCCGGCAAGCGGATCGAGCAAGACGATGCCGGTGCGATGCGGGTAGCCGCTCACTTCTGTGGGTTGACCCGCCAGCGCGGCTGTCACGGTGCGTTCGGGATCCGTCGAGAGCCCAGCACCGATACCGCTGAATATCTTGTAGTCGCCCGAGAGCGCGAACAGGCTGATGCTGCCCGAGCCGTCGCCTTCGTGGGTGAACTCGCCGCTCGTGCTCGAACCCGCCACGACAGCGCCCGGATAGGCGTCCTCGAGCATGGCCAGCACGGGCAAGAGTGGAATCTTGGACGACGTGAATGCCAACAGCATCACCGGCGCCTCTCCAGCCAAGTCGTCGTCGATCCGTTTGCGCAGCTTCGGCAAGCTGGCCTCATCCCCACGAACACAGGCAACTTTGGTCACCTCTACAGTAGACGGATCATTGACGAGCAGCACAAGGCCACGCGAGCGTGGCAACACTGTCGGGATGCCAGCTGTTACGATCAGCAGAGCCGAACGGCGAGCAGCAACACGAGGCCAAGCACGGCAAAGCCGACCACCAGCTCGACCGTGTTGGCGCCGCGCTGAGCCCGAAGTTCTTGAAATCTGCGCGTTCTCACGCCTCGGATGATGCCTCGAACATTGCTGCTAAGCTAGGCCCCGACATGAGCGTCATGACCGTGCTGGTGGCGATCCTCGGCCTCGCCCTGCTGATGATCGTCCACGAGGGTGGCCACTACCTGGCGGCGCGCGCTGCCGGTTTGCGGGTGCTCAAGTTCTCGATCGGCTTCGGTCCGACGTTCTTCAAGATCCAGCCGCAGCGCGGCTATTGGTGTTTCACCGCCTTCGGTGATCGCGTGAAGGTGCGGCTCAGGCCGCACGACCCGGAGAAACACGGGCCCACCGTGTTCCAGGTCGCGATGATCCCGTTCCTCGCCTACGTGCAGATCGCCGGCATGAACCCGCTCGAGGAGAACGACCCCAACGACAAGGGCTCCTACGCGAATGCCAGCCTGTGGGGGCGTGTTTCGACAATTTTCGCGGGCCCGCTGGCGAACTACCTGTTCGCCAGCGTGTTCTTCTTCGCTTCGTTCTGGTTGTCGGGCGTCCCAATCGACACCACCCGCGTGATCGTGATTCCCGACAAGCCGGCAGTCACGGCCGGCATCCAGTCGAACGACCGCATCGTCGAGATCGACGGCACCCCGATCGATACCTGGAGAAAGCTCAGCGAAGTAGTTGGCGCCAGCCCAGACAAGGAGCTCGACATCGTCGTCGAGCGCGAGAAGGAGCTCGTCAGCTTCAAGGTGACCCCGCTAGCCAACGCTGACGGCCGCGGCTTGATCGGTGTGCAGGCCCGTCCCGATACCCGCCCGGCCACGCTGAAAGAGCTGTTGACGCTGTCGGTCACGACGCCGCCCGAAAAGGTGCGTGAGCAACTGGAGGGCTTCGCCAACCTGATCCGTGGCAAGAGCAAAGACGAGCTCGGTGGCCCCGTCGAAATGGTGCAAGGGATGGCGGTTGCCGTCTCGCTCGGCTGGCCCTTCTTTCTCAACTTGCTCGGCGTGCTCTCAGCGTGGCTCGCGGCGTTCAACTTGTTGCCCATCCCCGCGCTCGACGGTGGCCGTTTGATGTTCCTCGGCTACGAGGCGGCCACACGGCGGCGCGCGAACCCCACTGTCGAGGCGCACATCCACGCCATCGGCTTGGTGATGATGTTGGGCTTGATGCTGTACGTCACGCTCAAGAACCAGCTCGGCGCGAAGTAGCCCAGCATGCGCGCAGGGGCTGTGCTGTTCGCCGGCACACTGCTGTTGTCGCTCGCCGGCCGACGACGCACGGCTTTTGCCGAAGACGAACCGGTCCATGCGGAGGCGAAGGAGCCGTTCGTGTTCAGCGCCGACAGGTCGAAGGCGGCCTCGCTCGATCCCGTTGCACCGCCCACGCTGCCCTCGCTCACGCACTCCGACGCGTCACTCGAGTTCAACTACACCGGCGCGGGCATCGGCCAGGGCGAGCTCGGCTCGGCTTTCACCTGGATGGCGCAGTTCACCTCCGAAGTTCCACTAACCACACGCGCGTGGCATGCGGGCGCAGCTTGGGATCTTGTCTCGGCTGCAGCAGCAGGTCGCGGGCGTGCGCTCTTGTACGGCAACCCGGAGGTGTGGGTGCGTGGCGTGGGCTGGCACGAGAGCGGTCTGTCTGCTGGCGGCGGCCTCGGTGTGATCGTGCCGCTGCCGCGTGACTTGACGGATGACAGCGAGGCGGTGCTGGAGGTGATCCGCGTGATTCGTCCGTGGGACTCGGGCTATTTCGAGAGCGAGACGCTCACACTTCGCCCCGTCATCGACGCACGCCTGGTGCTCGAGCCCTTCATGCTGCAGCTGCGCCAGGGGCTCGACTGGTCGTACGCGTTCGATCGAGCGCGCTCGGACATTATCGCGCGCACCGGCACCTACGTGGGCGTCGAGCCGATCGGTGGTCTCGCGCTCGGTCTCGAGCTGTGGCAGACGTATTCCATCACGGCCGACGTCGACGACGACGAGCGCGCCGCGTTCACCTTGTCGCCGTCGATTCGCGCGAAGCTATTTCCGCTCGAGCCCGGCATCAGCTTGCTGTTCCCGGTGAGTACGCCGCTCGAGGGCATCGCCACCGAGTATTTGGCGGTTCGCGTCCACGTCCGCCTGGCGCTCGAAGAGATGGCCGCCGTACCCTACGACCCGTGAACTGCATCGTACGAATCGCATCGATCTTCACGCTCACACTGCTGTCGGCGTGTGCAGCGTCGAAGGTCAGCTTGCGCGACGGGCCGCGCGAGTACGTCCCGACCGACTACGAAGACGTGAGCGACAATTGGACGCGCACAGGCGACCTGATCACGCTCTCGCAGCTCTCCAGCTTGCTGCGCGCAACCGCCACCTTCGAGTCGTGGGATTTTCGCTGGGCGTATGTCATCCGGTACGTCGAAGACTACCGACTGACGCTCGAGCAGCGTCGCAAGCTGCTCGACCAGACGCTCGACGAAACGCAGACGAGCCACCGCTTCTTCATCGCGATCACCGGCGGCGAACGGCGCTTCAACGATCTGACCAAGCCCGACAGCGCATGGATCGTCCGTCTGATCGACAGCACCGGAAACGAAATCGCTCCTGACGAGATCATCGCCCTCAAGCGGCCGAACGTGATCGAGCGCACCTACTACCCGTACATCACCGTGTTCCACCGCGCGTTTCGCGTGCGCTTCCCGCGCTTCAACGCCGAGGGAAAGCCCACCATCTCGGACGACGCAGAGTGGTTCGGCTTGCGCTTCGCGGGCGCACAAGGCTCGAGCGAGCTCAAGTGGGAGCTCGATCGCGACCTGCCTGCAAGCCAGATCAAGCCCAAACCGCCCGACCCCGACAAGAAGGCGCCGGCGGACGCGCCGGCAGGTGCCTCATCACCAAGTGCCCCACCGGGATCAACCAAACCCGACGGAGCACCCGTGCCACCACCCGCACCGAGCAACGACGTCAAAGGTACGGGGCCAGCTCCGTAAACTTTCTGCGTTAGCGGAGCAGCTCGATCAGGGAAGGCAGAATCGAGAAGAGCTCGACCGTGACCATGCGCGACGCCGTCAGCAGCAGCGCGCCTCCCGGGCCCGCGCGCACTTCACCTGCAGTGGTGCCGCCCTCGAGCACTGTCTCCGGCAACACCACATCGCCGACGCTGAACTCGATCGACGAGTCGAGTTTGGCGACGATGATGGCGCCGCCGCCGACGACGTTGAGGCCGCCGAGCTCGCCTCCCGCTGCCACCAGAACTTCCGCCGGCGCGAGCACGCGCAGCGTCAGCCGCTCGAACGCAGCGAGTCTGCTGCCTTCGTCCAAGTCGCCGAGCGCGCCCATCGTGGCGCCAGCCAGCGCCGAAAGACGATCACCGAGCCGCTGCAGATCTTCCAGCACCCAGGGGCACGACTTCAGGGCCGACTCCAGCTGCAGGCGATCCCAGCTGGCGATCGTCGCTGGAGCGGTGGCCACGATGCGGATCCGCGTCGGGTCTTGCAAGCTGCTCAGCCCCGGAACCAATGCCGCTTGCGAGAGGTGGGAGGCCACAGCGTCCGCGACCGTCGGGCACACCGCAGCGGAGCCGGACAGAACGATCGCGGCTCCCGTCACGGCCACTTCTTCTTCGATGTTGAGCTCGACCACGGCAGCGTCGTCGCACAAGAGCTTTTGGATCTCGCCCGATAGATCCGAGAAAATCTCGACTTGCTCGAGTGATAGGCCCGCCAGCGATCGCATGGCCGGCGGAATGGTGCTGGTGCGGGGATTCGTCGCAGGCGGAGCCGATTGCGCCAACGGCGGCGCTGAAGGCAATCTCGGCGGCGGTGCAGAAGCCGGATGGGGAGGTGGTGGCGGCACCGAAGCGGCGCGCGGCGGAGGGGGTCGCGACGGAGCGCGCGGCGGTGGCGGCGCAGATGCGGCCCGCACGGTTGTCGGAGATGCAGGTGCCGGAGATGTTTGCCCCCGGGCGGCCGGTGCTGGAGCCGCTGGAGGAGCTAACGGCTGTGGCGGGGGTGGCGGCTCTGCGTCGGTGTACGGCTCTTTGGGCAGGCTCTCTATTGGAAGATCGAGGGCTGCCAGCAGATCGTCCGGGTGGCTCGCTCGCTGCTGGGCTGCGGGCATCGTCGGCGGCGGCGGCTCGCTCTTCACCTCCGCCAAAGCAGCAGGCGGCGCCTCGACCGGCGGCGGTGCCGCGGGGCCAGGAGCGACCTCGGCCGAAGGCGCCGGCGCGGCTGTCACTGCATCCATCACGACCGTCCCGGTCGACACTGGTGCGCGCATCGGCGGGGGCGGCGGCACGCTCTTGCGTTCGCGCTGCGCCGGCGCCGCCGACGGGAAGCTGACTGCCTGCATGGAAGGCGTCGTCGGTTTGCGCGTCGTTGGCGGCGGTGGCGGATGTGGCCGCGGGCCAGCCTCCGCGATCGGCGGCACGGGCGACTCGGGCTTCGGTCGAACGCTGTCGACGCCCGCGCTCGAATCGGTCGGTGTGGGTGCCAGCACAGTGCCGCTCGGGATCGGTTGCCCTGTGAGCGTTTGAGAACGCTGCTTCGGCGGAGGCGGAGGTGGTTTGCGCTTCAGCGAGACGTCGAGCACCGGCGCCGAGGTCATCACGTCGTCGTCGTCGGAGGGTAGATCCGGCCGATGATGTTGGGTGCGAGGTGGCGGATCGCTCGGCGGCATGTCGTCCGACCACGGATCCAAGATCGGCTCTCGTTGTCGCTTCTTGTTGCTCGCAGCTCGACCGGCGGGAGGCGAGTCGGGCTTGGTGGTGATGATCACTGCCGCGCCCGAGCTCGAGGGCAGCGGAGTCGCAGGCCCAGGAGCAGACGCAGACGCCACCGAGAGGGGCGGCGTTGGCGCCGACGTCATCGCGTGGGGGCCAGCAGATGCTGGACTGCTCTCCGAGGCGGGCTGACGGGGCACGACGCCAGGCATGGGAGGCGTCGGAGGCGGCGCATGCGATGGCGGCGGCCCCTGGGATGGGGGCGGCGCATGGGACGCGGCGTACAACGCGGGCGCTGCGAATGCGACCGGCGTGGAAGACGCGGCAGGTCTCCCAGCGGCGGGCAGCACCGCGTCGGGCACCGGATCACCCGGCTTCAAGTCATGCGTTTCCTCTTCCGCGAAGAGGTCTTCGGCAGCTTCCGGATCCAAGCTCTCGAAGTCTTCGATCTCTTGGGTCGCCGCTGGAACCAAAGCCGGAGGAGCAGGCGCAGGCGCGCCAACAGGAGGCAACACCCGCAGGGGCTCATCGGCAGGATTCACCGAAGACGGCGGCACCGTCAGCAGCGACTCGAGATCACCCGCACTGCGGAGCAACATCACCGCGCGACCTTCTTGGCCGGCACCACGCGCAGCCTCGGCCGCTCGACGTACCCACACGACCGACTCGGCTCTGTCGCCGCGGTTCCACAGCGCTGCGGCTGTTTGCAGGCCCCAACTGACGTCTTCGACGTCCTCGGGCAGCGTCTCTGGGAGAAGCGATAGCTCGAGGGCCATGCGGGCTTTCCACAACACCTATCACACGAGAAGCGCGTCACCGTAGTGCGACTCGCACCCCCACCCCCCGAAGCGTTCGATCGAGCCACGGATCGGAACGAATGCTCAGCCTTTGGCTCTTTTCGCACGAGCCCGGGGGAGGAGCAGGGACTGCGGTTCAGGCCAAAAGCAAGTGGGGCCCGGGGCCGCACGCGCAGCGCGCGGGGGTGGGGCCCCGTCAGAGCTCTGCTCTGATGGGGCCGGGGCTGGCGACAGCCCCCGGGAAATCAGGCGGCGCACGACTTCTTGGCGGCGGCCAGGCGGGCTTTGCACGCGGTGACTTCTTCGACGCCAGCATCCGAAGGTGCCTCACCCGGCATTTGCCTGGCCAAGAAGCCAATCAAGGTGAGGGTCGCCGAGCGAGCCTCGCCCGGCAGCTCACACTCTCGAAGCAAGCTCGCCAGCTCGGCGATGAGGCGGGTCCGATCGCACTCGGGACGCATTCGACAGGCGTATGAAACAATGTGGAGACAAAGTCAAAAGCATTGACTGCCTTTCGACATTGTCGGGTGGTCGCGATGTATTTTGTTTCAAACCGCAAGTATCGTGCCGCAAACGTTCGGTTTCGAGGACGGCCGCGCGGCCTCGCCAATCGCGCTCCGATGGCCTATCGCGCTCAGATGGCGTCGATCAAGACTTCGCGATCCTTCGCGCCGTTGGCGGGGCCGACCAGGCCGCGGCGCTCCATCGTCTCGACCAGCTTGGCGGCCCGGTTGTAGCCGATGCCCAGCTTGCGCTGCAGCCATGACGTCGAGCAGCGGCGCGTCTCCGAGACGATACGGATGGCGTTGTCGTACAGCGGGTCGGCTTCCGCGTCGTCTTCAGCGTTGTTCTCGCCGTCTTCGTCGCGCGGCTTGAGAATGTCTTCGTCGTAGACCGGCTTGCCCTGGAGCCGCAGGAAGTCGCACACCTTTTGGGTCTCTTCTTCCGAGATGAAGGGGCACTGGACGCGGCGAATCTCGTTGGTGCCGTTCATCTTCACAAGCATGTCGCCGCGGCCGAGCAAGTGCTCAGCCCCTTGCTCGTCCAAAATCGTGCGCGAGTCGACCTTCTGCGACACGCGGAACGCGACCCGCGTGGGAAAGTTTGCTTTGATCATGCCGGTGATCACGTCGACGCTCGGCCGTTGCGTGGCGAGGATCACGTGCATGCCGGCGGCGCGGGCTTTCTGTGCGAGCCGCGCCACGCTGACCTCCACGTCTTTGCCCTGCTGCATCATCAGGTCGGCGAACTCGTCGACCACGATCACGATGAACGGCAGCTTGATGATCGGCGGAACGTCGCTGCCGTCTTTGGCGGCGTCGACGTCGACGGCGGTGCCGTCGGATTGCATCGCGGTCACCTTGCTCGGCGGCGGCTTGGGCGCCCTGGCCTCACCGGCGAGGACCTTCTCCACGAAGCCGTTGTAGGTGGTGATGTTCTTGGTGCCGGCGTTGGCAAAGAGCTGGTACCGGCGCTCCATCTCGTCGACCGCCCACTTCAGCGCAGTCGCGGCCTGCTTCATGTCGGTCACGACAGGCAAGAGCATGTGCGGAATGCCGTCGTAGGGCGCCAGCTCGACCACCTTCGGGTCGATCATCAGCAGGCGCAGCTCGTCGGGTGAGCGCCGATAGAGCAGGCTCACCAAGATCACGTTGAGCCCAACGCTCTTGCCGGCGCCCGTCGCGCCCGCGACGATCACATGCGGCATCGACGCGAGATCGGCGAAATAGGGCGCGCCCACGATGTCGCGACCCATGACGCAAGGCAGCGGCGCTTTCATTTCCAAGAAGCGGCGATCTTCAACCAGCTCTCGCATGTTGACCGGCGTCCGCTTCACATTGGGGATCTCGAAGCCGATGCGATTTTTCCCAGGGATAGGCGCGATGATGCGCACCTTCTTGGAGAGCCCGAGGGCGAGATCGTCAGCCAAGCTGGCCACCTTGGAGACCTTGGTGCCCGCGGCAGGCACGACCTCGAAGGTTGTCACGGTGGGGCCGGGGTGAATCTCTTCGACTTTGCCGCTGACGCCGTAGTCGAACAGCGTCTTTTCCAGCTGGGCTGCCGTCGCCTTCAAGAGCTGCTCGTCTACTTCGAAGCCCTTTTCGAGCGGTAGCTCCAAGAAATCGACGATCGGCAGCCGGAAACCAGCGCCGATGGCGGGCACCAGCTTGGTGGTGTCGGCCTTCTCGACCTCGCGCGCGGACGACGTATCGACGATCGTGATGCCCGGCTCTTTCTCTTTCTTGGGGCGGGCAATGCGCTTCTCGGCGGTGGGTGCGATCGGTGACGGTGTCGGGACATCCTCGACAGGCGCAGGCTTCTTTGCGCGGCCCTTCGCCGGAAGCGGGCTCGGCGTTTCATTCTCTTCGACTTGCGCGCGCACCGAGCGAGCCGCGCTTCGCGGGGGCGTCAGCGCGATGGGTGCGGGCATCGGCGTGGGAAAGCCTGCGAACGCGAGCTCACCGGGCATGAACAGCTCGGCCGGGTTGGCGCTGTCGTCGGCCAGCGCCTCGACGATCGCGTCCGGCGTGTCGTCCACGATCAGCGGTCCCGTTCCAAGCTCGCGCACGCGACGCTCGGCTTCGATCGCCCTCGCTTCGCGCCAAGCTGCGAACAGGGCGCGCAAACCCCCGATGCCTTTGTCCCCGACCTGACTTGCGACCCGCACGAAGGTGCGCGCGACCTCGATGAACGAGAAAGAAGCGCGCGCGACCAAGATGAGCGAGACGAGCGTCAGGCCGATGATGTACGAGCCGACCGCGCTGAACAGCGACCGAAAAAGCTCCCCGGCCAGCTCTCCGACGCTGCCGCCGAGCGGCATCGCGCCAAACGCAGTCGCCATGGGGAACGCGACATGTACGAGCGCCGCGAGCGTCGTGGCCACCACCAAATTGCCGCCGATGCGCGCGACCAGGCCTTGGCGGGCTACAGATTCGGGCTGAGTGCGGTCACTCGTGAGCAGCGGAATCGCCAAGAACAAGAGCTCGATCGGCAAGAGCCAGGCAACCACGCCGATGCCGGTGATCAGGATTTCCGCGAGGGTCGCGCCGACGGGGCCGACCCAATTCGCGCCAGTGATCTCGACTTTGGCAGGGTCGGCCCGGAAAGACGCCAGCGCGAGCGCGGCGTAGAGGGCAGCCGCCAAGAGGAGCACACTCGACGCCTCGCGCGCGAAGGAATGTACCATCCGACTGAAGCCGGAAGGAGTCGGGGAGTCGCTCCGCGAAGCCTCTGCCCTCGGCTCGGCCTTCGCGGGACGGTCGCTCGATGTGGCCAACCAGCCCAATCTCATCGCTCGTGTTTGGGTTAGGCGTCAGGGCCCTTGCGGGCCAAGTCCTCGGCGCCTCTACTGCTCTTCCGTTGAGCCATGTCGGCGGACGCGCTGTTCGTGCCGGAAAAATCTTGGCTGAACCGGCGGGGTGAGTACGATGGCCGCTCTTCGGGACACTGAAAAAGAATGCGAAGCCTCGGCCCTTACGGGCGTCTGCTCAGACACCTTCGTGCAGCCCCTCTGACGTTCGTGCTGCTCGGTACCAGCGCCCTGGCGCTCGGTAGCGCTGGCTGCCGAATCAACAACGACGATCTCCATCGCTGGGAGAACACCCAGCGGGGGCCAGACAAGCTCCGGGCGGTGCTCTTACACGACAAGTACGAGATGCCCCTGCGCATCGAGTGCGCCGTATCGCTCGTGCGCATGAAGCCGCGCAGCGGTCGCTTCGTGGGCATCGACATCCTGGTCGACACGCTCGCCGAAGTGCCCGCCGACCAGCGCGAAAAGATCTTGAACGGTGTCGTGCCGGTGCTGGTCGAGCAACTCAAGAAAGAGCCGCCCGCGGCGCAAGCTGGCCAGCCGGCGCCGCCCGATCCTTCTTATGCCTACAAAGACGCAGGCTACGCGATCCTCATTTACGAAAAACAGGTGCTGCTCGCCGATCAGACGCTGGGCGACAATCTCCGCGCGGCGATCATCGACTGGGCCATGCGCGACTTCGACCGGCGCCTTGAAAATCGCGCGCAGAAGTACGGCATGGAGCAGGTGCTTCGTTACCTTGGGCCCGACGGGGTGGTCGGGCTGCCCGAGAAGATCAACAAGGACTCTCGCAACCTCGAGAAAATCGCGAACCTGATCGACGAGATCGCGAAACCAGCGACCAAAGAGGCCGCCAGCACGAAGTACGTCGAGGTCGCCAAGTGGATCATATCCCCGGAGTGGATTCAGGCGGCCACAGAGAAGGTGAAGAGCGCCAACCTCATCTCCAAGCTCACGCCCGACGAGAAACAGTTCCAGCAGCAGGTAGAGGCCTACCAAGACGAAGAGCTGCAGCGTGTGCTCGGCTCCCTTCGCAAAGTCGGCGGCAGAGCCGCTGTCGATTTCGGGCTCACGCTCGGCGCCGACACCAAAGCCAAAGAAGATCGACGTGCCTGGGCGCTCGCGTCGCTCGAGCTCCGGCTCGACCCCCAGAACGCTGACGATGTGAAGCGGGTGTTCGCCATCGCGACCTCCGACTCGCCGCCCAAGGTGCTCGACATGGCGTTCGGCCGCATCAGCGAGATGCCGCGCAAGATCGCGATCGAGAAGCTTTACGAGGCCATGAAGAGCGACAAGTGGAAGGTGCGCCGGCAAGCTGGCGTAATCGCACTGCGCATGTCCGACATGAGAGACGTGGACGAGTTCATGTCGAAGCTCCCCGAGAAAGAGGCCAAAGGCTTCGCGCGAGAGGAGGCCCGCGCTTACGGCGCATACATCGGAGGCCTCAAGAACGGTGACCCCCGCACGGCGCTCGAAAAGTACCTCACGCCCGAGACGCCGATTGCCCAGCGCGCAGTAGCCTTCAGCTTCTACCGAACCGACGGAAAAGAGTCGGACCTCGCGAAGATGGCCCCGTTCGAAGGCGACAAAGTGGCCATGCCCGTCTGCGAAGGCGACGATGACTGCAAGTGGACATGCGACGTCCCCAAGGACGAGAAAAAGCCCGAAGAGACCGAGTCCAAAGAGGTGAAGACCTTCGGCGAGTTCGTGAAGTACTGCGTCGAACCCACCATCAAGTGGCAAGCAAAAGCTCTTGCCGAGAAAGCCGCGGCCGAAAAGGCCCTGGCCGAGAAGAAGGGCGACAAGAAGTGACAGGTCACCATGAGCGCTGATCCGAACAAGAAGAGCGCGCGCACGTTCCAGTGTCGCGATGTCTTGTGGGAGACCTTCGAGCAAATGGCTCGCGAGCTCGAATGCTCCATCGACTACCTCATCAACGAGTCGATGAAGCAGTACGCGCGCCAGCGTAGCTACAGCCCGAGCCCCGGGCCGCGCACGCCGTTCCCAGGTCCGGCGTTCACGCCTCCCCCGCCGCCTCCCGGCATGCCGCCGATCCCCGGCGCAAACATGCAGCAGGGGGGCATGCAGCAACAGGGGGGCATGCAGCAGCAGGGGGGCATGCAGGGAATGCAGGGCGGGCCTGGCGCGCCGCCGCCCTTCCCGCAGCAGCCCTATGCGCCTCCTGGTTACGCCCCGCCGCAACAGCCCGGCTCACGTATGCCTCCCCCGCCTCCCGGCATGCCACCGATGCAACCGGGTATGCAGGGCGGCATGGGTGGCCCCCCGCCAATCCCGGGCGCGCCACAAAGTCCGAAGCGCGGCAGCATGCCGCCTCCGCCTCCACCCCCTGGTCGCCCCGGGCCGCCGCCGAGCATGCGCGCACCCGGACCGCCTCCTCCGCCACCTCCCCCTCCCGGTCCTTCGGCGCGCAAACCGCCGTCAATTCCGCCCCCGCCTCCGCCGCCCAACCAGTTCGGTCAGCCTCAGGGGCAGCAGCAGAATTACTACCAGCAACAGCAGCAGCAAGGCGCACCGCCCGGCTTCCCGCCTCCGCCTCCGCCGCCCCAGCAGCAATATGGGCAGCAGCCGCAGTATGGTCAGCAGATGCAACAGCCGCAGCAGCAGCAGATTCAGCCGCAAATGCAGCAGCAGCAGATGCAGCCGCAAATGGGCGCAGCGCCTACCGGGCCGCTCTACGCGATCTACAACGGCCAGCGTTGTCCGGTCACGAAGGACCGGTTCATCATCGGCCGCGGCAAACAGTCGAGCGACCTCACCATCAAAGACCCGAACGTGTCCCGACAACACGCGATGGTCGAGTACTTGAACGGCCAGTACTACATGGTCGACATGGGCTCGACGAACGGTGTCGAGTACAACGGTCAGCGCATTGCACGGAAAGCGATCGCCGAAGGCGACCTGTTCCGCATCTGCGATCACGAGGTCCGGTTCTCTTACCGGTAGCCGTGACAGCGCGAACGAGCGCCGTGACTCCCAGCATGCTGTCCCGAGCGTGTTTGGTGCTCACGGCGCTGCTTTTCGGCTTGCCAGCGTCGACAGAAGCCACCGAAGCGCCCCCGGCGGCCGCAGCGCCCGCAGGCCCCTGGGCAGAGGGCATCGCGCTGCCCGATTGGGCGACCACGGTCCGCGTGCTGCGCAGCGACGAGTTCATCCTCACGGAGCCCAGCAAGAGCGCCTCGCGCCGAGGGTCGGCCGCGCGTGAGGCGCGCCTACCGCTGTTTGGCGCGCGGGGCGGCGCAGGTTGTCGTGCGCCTTGGTACAGCGTCGGTCCCAACGCGTGGATCTGCGGCGACGAAGTCGAGCTGTCTCGTGGAACGTCGGTCCCTGCCAGCGGCCGCACGTTCGAGCCGAGCGCGGACGGCCTGCCGTTTCGCTACTACTTCGTCGGGCCAGACGGCACGCAGGGCCACAAGAAGCTGCGCGACGTCGACATTTCACAAGCGGACGTGCAGCTCGACCCAGGCTTTGCCGTGGCGGTCGTCGAGGAGCGTTCGTTCGAGGGGCAGCGTTATGGCATGAGCGGCAACGATCTGTGGGTGCCGATGCGGGACCTCTCGCCCACGCGGCCGTTCAGCTTTCAAGGCGCCGAAGTGCCTGCGTCGACAGACAACGCAGTCCGGCTGGGCTGGGTGGTAGCCGAAGGTGTGCGGGTGTTTTCGGGGCCCTCCGGTGGCCGGATCACCGGCGAAGCACTGGCGAAGTTCGTCAAGGTCGACATCTTGGAAGAGGCCGGCACGTTCGAGAAGTTCGCGCGCATCGGTGAAGGGCGTTGGGTCCGCAGCAAAGACATTCGGCGCCCGTCGCTGGCGCCGCCGCCGGACGAGATCGATGTGGCGGCCGGTGAACGCTGGGTCGACGTCGATCTCGCAACGCAGACGCTGGTCGCTTACGAAGGCGACAAGCCGAAATTCGCCACGCTGGTCTCCAGCGGCAAAGGAAAAGGCAACGCGTCGAACGCCACGCCCAAAGGCTCTTTTCGCGTCTGGGTGAAGCTCGCAGCCTCCAACATGGACAACCTCGAGGACGAAAACGCGAATCGCTTCTTCAGGATGGAGAGCGTGCCCTACGTGCAGTACTTCTCCAAAGGGGTTGGGCTTCACGGCGCCTATTGGCACCGCGGCTTCGGCACCGTGCGCAGCCACGGCTGCGTGAACCTGGCCCCGCTCGACGCGCAGCGTCTGTTCTGGTTCACCTCGCCGCGCTTGCCCGCCGGCTGGACGGCAGTGCTACCGAACGAACGCGAACGCGGCAGCCTGGTGCGGGTGAGATAGGCCCGATGGTCCTGCCGCAGCGCTCGCGCGAGGTGCTGGAGGACCTGCGGCTCGGTCGGCTCTCGCTGTCGACCAACGATGCCAAGCTGCCGACCGCCTGGGCCGACGCATCTTCAGCGCCGTGGTGGTCTGCGCTGACGATCGCAGCTGTTCTCGCACGCGGCGCCGGCGAACCGAGGCTCGGCATCGGGCTACTGGCGGCGACGCTCGTACTGGGCCTTCATGTGCTGCTGAGCTTGTGGAACAAGCCGTGAGCAGCCAATCGCCAGGCAACGCCGACTCGATGGCTTCGTAGCGAACAGGCTACGAAGCCATGTCTCGGAAAGCTCAGGTGAGGACGATCTTGTTCATCAACAAGAAGGCGATCGCGAAGGCGAGCAGCACGAGCGACTCGATCAGCGCCAAGCCGAGAATCATCGGCGTCTGAATGCGGGCGGCGGCTGCTGGGTTACGCGAGATACCCTCGAGGGCAGCCGCGGTGGCGCGGCCCTGACCGAGTGCGCCGCCAAGGGCGCCGAGGCCGATCGCGAGCCCGGCTGCGATCGCCAACCCCGAGGCCGCATCGTTCTTGTTCGCCGCCGCCGAAGCCTGCGCGAACGCGGCCGCCGGAACGAGGAAGGTCGCCACGAACGCCGTGACCGCCAACGATAGCTTGCTCTTCAGGGACATCCCAATCTGCTCCTTTCAACCGCGACTTCTTATCGAAGAGCGGGGGTGGGACGTACCCACCGGAAGTCAATGCGTGCGCTCTCTAGTTCGGATTTCGATGAGTGACCAGACCCGATCGAGAGAAGCGATATCTTTTCGTGAAAACCGACTTGTTACGACGAGGTTTCTTGCGGAGGCATCAATGAGCGGCGGCGCTGGCGTGGTCGTGGTCGTGACCCGAAACGCCCTCACCGTGACCGTGGTCATGCTCGTGTTCTTCCGTGGCGAGGCCGATGTAGACCGCCGTCAACAAGCAGAACACGAGTGTCTGCACGACACAGACAATGAGACCGAGAAACATGATCGGGATGGGCACGAACAGCGTCACCAACCCAATGAAGATCGCCCCCAGCAGATGGTCGACGGCGATGTTCATCATCAAACGAACAGCCAGCGTGATCGGCCGGATGCAGGTCGAGATGATCTCGATCACGAAGATCAGCGGGGCCAGGTACCAAACCGGCCCCATGAAGTGTTTGAAGTAGTTGAGCGCGCCCTGCTTCTTGATGCCGTGGTAGTTGAACGCCACGAACACGACCATCGCCATGCCGAGCGTCACGTTCAAGCTCGAGGTCGGCGAGCCGAACCCCGGCACCAGGCCGATCAAGTTCGAGAAGATGATGAACAGAGCCGAGGCGCCGATGAGCGGCAGGTGCTCTTTCGCGCGCTGCGGGCCCATCACGTCTTTGAGCAGGTTGTAGAAGTAGCCGACGAACACCTCGAAGAAGGTGACCAGCGTCAGCTTGTCCGAGGGGATCGCGGCTTCTCGCAGGTTCACCAGCTTGCGCCGTGCAACCATCACCAGCGAGAACAGGAACACCATGTAGATCATGGCGGTCAGCACCGGCTCGCTGGAGTGCCAGTCGGGGTGTGCACCCGAAATGAAACCGTTACCCAGGTTCTGCGCGTTGGTCTTCAGCGCGGGGAACAGGTCGAAAAAGTACGTGAGCCAGTACGTGTGCTTGGGCATCGCGGGACCGTCTGCAACTGGGCGATCGGGGGCAGGCTCTTACCACAGAGGGCCAAGAACCGCGCCTGGAAAGTCTCAGCCGCCTTTCGCCGTCGAATGTGACGGCGGATCAGCTGCAGGCGGCTTGCTGATCAGTGACGAGAGGGCAATGCCGATGGGAAGTGCTCCGTAGCCGAGGACGAAAGACAACGCCGACACATCGCCGCGCCGCAGAATCACGAACACGCACAGAAACAGGCCGAGCAGCTTGAGCGCCCAAAGCATGGCCCACGGCACGGCCTTGCCGGCTTGGCTCTGGCTGACGAAAGTCTCGACGATGCGGATGAAGAGCACCAGGTTCGCGGTCGCCAGCATGCCGCCGATCAAGGTGCCAATCGCCCACCACGGGTCGACCGCAAACGCGGCGGCAATCGCCAACACCACTGCCGCAACGGCGGTTGCGCGCACCGATGCGCCCAACGCCGGGTCGCGCTTTGCGGGCGCAGCAACTACTGGCGGAGCTACAGCAGGCGGCGGCGCTTGCGGCTTCGGTTCCTCAGTCGTGCTCATGGGCCCTCTCGTCAGTCGCGGCGGTCGTCTCGCCGGTTTTGACCTCGCGTTGTTTCTCGGCTTCGCGAAGCCTTGTCGATCGATCGGCGGATGTCTCGAAAATTGGGCCCGGGTTGCCTTGTTCCCGCTCTTCGCGAGCCGCCGCCAGATTCATCAGCTTGAGCGTGCGCATGATGGCGCGCACTGCAGCCGCACCACCGAAAACGAGCCCAGCCAGCGTGACCCATGGGCTGGTGCCGAACTTACCGTCCAACCAATTGCCCACGAAAGCGCCGAACAGCAGGCTCAAGATGATCTCGAGGCCGAGCGTGCCAAAACCGCCCATGCCTTTGTAGATCGCCAGGCGTGTCTTACGCACGCTCGGCTTCTCGTCGGGTTGCAGGCTCATTTCGCCGTCTCGGATCGGCGACCGGAGAGAACCCTCTCGCTCTCGGCGAGCCGAGCAGCGAGCAGCTGCTCGACATGAGGGACCAGCGCCCTGATCGCTTTGCCTCGGTGGCTCTGCGCGTTCTTCTCGGCCTCGACGAGCTGTGCGAAAGTCTTGTCCGCGCCATCGGGCATGAACAACGGGTCGTAGCCGAAGCCCGAGTCGCCCGCCGCTGATCGCAGCACCTTGCCGTCGCAGCGGCCATCCGTCGTGACAGGTCGATCCAGATCCGAGAAGGGATCGACCATCGCAATGGCGCAACGAAAGCGGGCCGTTCGTTTGCCGTCTTCTACATCGGTCAGCGCCGTCAGCAGTGCCGCGTTGTTCTCTGCATCGGTCGCGCCATCTCGCGCAAAACGAGCCGATCGGACGCCAGGTCGGCCGCCGATGGCGTCGACCTCGAGGCCCGAGTCGTCTGCGATGGCGACCAGCAGCGAGGCTGACGCGGCCGCGCGGGCTTTGATGAACGCGTTGGCCTCGAACGAAACGCCTGTCTCCGCCGGCGCGGCGTACGAAGGCAACACGTCGGTGATGGGCAGGACCTCGATGGGCAAGTCGGCGAGCAGGAGCCGAAGCTCTGCCAGCTTGCCTGGGTTTTTCGTCGCCAGGACGACGGTCATCAGCTTCGACACGGCTGGGCTCAAGAGCTCTCGATCAGCAGGCCGCCGAGCTCGACGCCGGCGCGGCCGAGGATCTCCCGCTGCAAACGACAGAGCGCGTCGGTGGCCGACAGCCCTGCGTCGATCATGCGATCGATGTCCTTGCGCGGAATTGCCTCACCCTCCGCGGTGGCTTGCACTTCGACGATGCGACCCCGCTCGGTAGCGACCAGATTCAGATCGACGCGCGCTTTGCTGTCTTCGGTGTAGACAAGGTCGACCGCCACGTCTTCGGCGCCGTCGAGGTAACCGACGCTGATGGCGGCGACCTGCTCGCGCAGCACCGGGACCTTCAAGAGGCCGGCTTTCTTCAGCTTGTCGAGCGCCAGCGCGAGGGCGATGAAGCCACCCGTGATGGATGCGGTGCGGGTGCCGCCGTCGGCCTCGAGCACGTCACAATCGACTGCAACCGAGCGCTCGCCCAGCTTCTCGAGGTCGATGGCCGCACGCAAAGCCCGACCGATCAGCCGCTGGATTTCTTGTGTACGACCGCTCGGCGCTTTGCCGCGACCGTCGCGCGACTCACGGCGATCAGGCCCGGAACGGGGGTGCATCTGGTACTCCGCCGTGATCCATCCGCGGCCCTTGCCTGCCATCCATGCGGGGACGGACGCATCGATCGACGCTGTGCAGAGTACGACCGTGGACCCGGTGCGATAAAGCACCGACCCTTCGGCGTTGCGTTGGAACCCGACCGTCGCCTCGACCGCACGGTGCTCTCGAAACGATCGACCATCAGCTCGTGCCATTCTCGGCTCGCTACCACGGCGGTTCGCCAGAACCTACGGGGGCCAGAAGCTACGGGGGATCGAGCAGCACGCGGGGCCGGAGCTTGTCCAAGAATTTTCGCTTGATGCCCCGGATTCGAGAAAGCTCTTCGAGACGCTTGAAGCGCCCGCCGAGCTTGGTGCGAAGCTCGATGATGGCCTTGGCCTTCTTGGGGCCGACGCCGGGCAGGCCCACCAGATCTGCCTCGGTCGCCAGGTTCAGGATGACACGACCATCGCTGGCGCGCGCACTGCTGGCGGACGGGCTGGCGCTGGCCGACCCAGTCGTGGGTGGCGACGTCGCAGCTGACGACGGCGCTGCGACCTCGCCATGGTGTGCTGTCGCGACCTCGATCGGGGTCGCGCTGCGTGCGATGCGGCCAGACGGCCGGTCGGCGTCACCCGCGCGATGAACCGCGCCAAAGGCAGGCGCGGTGGTGAACCAGCGATCGAGCGCGCCGGAGCCCAAAGCCCCCAGCGTGAGGAGCAACACAGCGAAGCCGAAGCCCTTGAGCAGCAGTGGCGTCCACGCGCTGCTGCGTAACCGAGCCGCGACGAAAACGAGGATCGAGCTGATGAGGGACAGGCGCATGAGCGCCCACGTTTGCGATCTGCGTGCCAACCGATTTTGAAGCGATTCTGTTCGATTTTCGACCGCAATTGCTGGCGTCCGCCGCGAATTCGGTGTCGGCCGTCAGAGGCGACTCGCGCCACTTCGCGCTCGATGTACTAGCGTCAGGCCTCGGATGAACCGCACCCTGTTCCCGACCCGGCCCCCCGGGGACGTGATCGCCGTCGAGGGTGAGGTCGTGCATGTGACCTACTCGAACGACGAGACGGGTTTTCGTGTGATCCGCGTGCTGATCGACGCCGAGAAGCGCGAGCGAACATTGGTGGGCGTGTTTCCGGCTGCGCCGCCGGGCACCCGCGTGCGCGCCACCGGAAAACTGACCAACGACCCCAAACGCGGCGAACAGCTCAAAGTCGAAACCTTGCTCACAGTGGCTCCATCGACGCTCGTCGGCATCGAGCGTTTCTTGGGCTCAGGGCTGGTGCCAGGTGTAGGCGAAGCGATCGCCAAGCGCATCGTGGTGGCATTTGGCGAGAAGACGCTGGAGGTCCTGGATAGGCACCCCGAACGTTTGCGCGAGATCAGCGGCCTCGGCGCGAAACGCGCAGCCCAGATCGAGACCGCGTGGGAGAGCCACCGCGTGCTCGGCGCCATCATGATTTTTCTGCAATCGCACGGCGCATCTCCGGCGCTTGCGACGCGTATCTTCAAGCGCTTCGGGCCCAAAGCCGTGTCCATCGTGTCGACCTCGCCCTATCGTTTGGCGCTCGACGTGTGGGGCGTGGGCTTCAAAACCGCAGACCGCATCGCAGAGTCTCTCGGTATCGCCAAGAACGCACCCGAGCGCGCCCAAGCCGGCGTCTTGCACGTTCTCCACGAGCGGGCGTCGCAGGGCCACGTCTTCGCCGAGCGGGCTCAGCTCGCGCAAGCAAGCGCACAGATGCTCGAAATCGAGGAAAACGACGTCGAACGCGCGATCGATCTGTTGGGCCTCGAGGGCCGCGTGCGCATCGAAACAGGTCTGCTCGCGGTGGAAGGCGCGGCCATCTACACCCCTTCGTTGTTCGAGGCCGAGTGTGCCGTCGCGCGCCGCCTCGCCGAGCTGCTCCTCACGCCGGCAGCAGGCAGAGAGCTCGCGTCGCTCACGCCCGAGGTGATCGAAACGTTCGAGAAGCGGAGCGGGGTCGAGCTTGCGCCGGCTCAACGCGGCGCCATCGAGCTCGTCTCCAGCCGCAAGGTCGTCATCATCACCGGCGGGCCCGGCGTGGGCAAAACCACCATCGTTCGCGCACTCTTGATGTTGTTCGATCGCGCCGGGCTCACCACGCGGCTCGCGGCGCCCACCGGTCGCGCGGCAAAGCGGATGACCGAGGCGACCAAGCGGGAGGCGCTCACGCTGCACCGATTGCTGGAGTTCGATCCGCAACATCGAGAGTTCAAACGCTGCGAGGACAACCCTGTCGATCTGGGCGCTTTGATCGTCGACGAGACGTCGATGGTCGATCTCGAGCTGATGAAATCGCTGGTGCTGGCGCTGCCGCGCGACGCTCGACTTGTCTTGGTCGGGGACGTCGATCAGCTACCGAGCGTCGGGCCAGGAGCGGTGTTGCGCGACGCGATCACGTCCGGCGCGGTGCCCACCCAGCGGCTGACGGCCATTTTTCGGCAGGCCGAAGGCAGCAAGATCGTGGAGAACGCCCACCGCATTCACGACGGCATGGCGCCGCAGTCGGACACAGGCGAAAGTGGCGAGTTTTTCCTGGTCGACCGTCGCGACGATCAGGCTGCGGCCGACACCCTGATCGATCTGGTGGTGAAGCGCATCCCGGAGAAGTTCGGGCTCGATCCGCGCCGCGACATACAGGTGCTGACGCCCATGCATCGCGGCGCTTCCGGCACCATCGCCCTCAACGAGCGGCTGCAAGCGCTGCTCAATCCGAGCGACGTCACCGTCAAGGTGGGTCTCCGCAGCTTTCGGCTGGGCGACAAAGTGATGCAGCTGAAGAACGACTACGTACGCGAGGTGTACAACGGCGATGTCGGCTTCATCACCAAGGTGACGCGCGAAGACCGCACCGTCTCGGTTCGTTTCGAAGATCGCGACGTCGTCTACCAAGAGCCGGACCTCGAAGAGCTGACCCTGGCTTACGCGACGACGATCCACAAAAGCCAGGGCAGCGAGTACGCCGCGGTGGTCATGCCCTTCACGATGAACCACTTCGTGATGCTGTCGCGCAACCTGCTGTACACGGCGGTCACGCGCGGCAAACGCATCGTCGTGGTGGTCGGCGACCCCCGCGCAATCAAGCTCAGCCTGGCCGAGACCAGGCGCGAGGCGCGCTCGACCGCGCTCGCTGAGCGCATCTCGCGAGCGGTGCGCGGCTGAGCAGTGCCTGTCTTTGCCGCTGCTCGAGTAGAGACCAGCCGTTGCTGGCGCGCGCGCGCGCTGCTAGCTTCGCGCGCCGCAACAAGTTCGATCGGAGTGTGAAATGGCAGCAGGTCCGGGCAACGCGACAGCTCTGCAGGGGCTCAATATCCAGGGTGGCGCCGCAATCGTGGCTCCCGTCTCCGCGTTTCAGAACGGCATCCCGCCGAACGCGTTGGTCGTGCTCCCGATCCAGAAGGTGAGCGACGAGCTCAAAGAGAGCCTCGAGAAGGGCCCGCTGGCGGTCACTCGCGAGCAGCTGTGGGAGCTTTTGGGCTTCAACGGCCCCGCCGTCCAGGTGCAAGACGACCAAGGTCGGCCCCTGATGATCGGCCTCGAAGACTTGCTCGGGGGGCTCGACAAACACTTCAACGAGAAGCCTGAAGACCTGAATCGCGGCCGCATCTACGCCCAAGAGCTGATGAAGCACGAGCGCTTCCAGCGCGCTGAGCAGGTGCTCTCCAAGGTGGTCGCCAAAGGCGGCACGGGCGAAGACTGGCTCGCCCTCGGCATCAGCCAGCTGCAACAAGACAAGCTCGACAAGGCAGAGGGCACCCTGAAGGGCGCTCAGAACCTGTTGAAGACGAACCCCTACCCGTCGCTTCACTTGGCCAAGCTCGCCAAGAAAAAAGAAGACCCGGCAGCCGAGCGTCAGTTCATCGACAAGGCGATCGAGATCGACGGCGAGATGGTCGACGCCTGGGCCGTGCTCTTCAGCCACATCAGAGACACGAAAGACGAAGACAAGGCCATCGAAGAGCTCGAGGCGCTGGCCCGTGAAAAGAAGAACTCACGGCCGCTGGTCGCGATTCAAGCGTTTTTCGGCGGCAAAGAAGAAGCGCGCGACAAAGCCATCGAGGTCGGCAAAAAGGCGCTCGAGATCAACCCCGACGACATTCTCGCGTTGCTTGCGCAGTCGGCTTTGTTCGGCCAGAACGGCGACCTCGACAGCGTCGTGAAGCTCCTTCAGCCCCACGAAGCGAAAATGACGCGCGACGTTCGCCTCGCGAACAACTACTTCGAGGCGCTGATGCAATCGCGGCAGATCGACAAGGTCACCAAGCTGTTGAACGCGCTGGCTGGCTCGCAGAATCAGCAGGTGAAAGAGTTCGCGTTGCAGCGTTCCAAGGCAGTCGCGCAGTTCCTTCAGCAGCAGCAGCAGAGCATCGCAAAGCTCGCGGGCACTCCGAAGCCCAGCTGATCGCATTCGAGTCGCGCGCGGCCACACAAGCTGGTGTCGTCGCGCGCGATATGCGACCCTCGCTCTTCCTGTGACGCGCTCGCACCAGATTTTGGCTGTGGGAGGAGACCCTGGCCTGCTGGCATCCGTGCGGGGCCGGCTCGCCGAGCGTGGCCACAACGTCGAAGTGCTCGACCGCGCGCCCGAGTGCCTGAAGCGCTTCTCCGACGAAGGGGCCGACTTGGTCATCGCCTGTCTGCCGCTCGTCGAGGGTGGCGGCGGTGATCTGCTGCGCGGGCTGCGAGACGCCGACCCGCGGGTGAACGTGTTGGTGATGGGGCGCGATGCGCAGATCCCCTCCGCGTCGGAAGCCTTCGCACTCGACGCCTTCGAGTACGTCGAAGACCCGGCCAAAGAGATGAACGACGTGCTCGCCGCTGTCGGCGGTGCCCTCGGGTCGCGCCGCGGCGACGTGCAGCTGCGTTACCTGAAGCAGCGGGACGCCACCAACGCCAGTTGGAGCTCGCTGGTCGGCAATTCACCCGAGATGAGCGAAGTGATGAGCGTTCTCCGGCGTGTCTCGGAGCGCACCACGCGCGGCGCCGCACCCACCATCTTGCTGCGCGGCGAGACCGGCACGGGCAAGGGGCTTATCGCCAAATGTGTCCATTACAACAGCATTCGCCGCAATCAGGCGTTCGTCGAAATCAACTGCGCGGCGATCCCAGGCACCTTGCTCGAGTCCGAGCTCTTCGGCCATGAACGCGGCGCCTTCACCGACGCGCGCACATCGCGTGCCGGGCTCTTCGAGACGGCTCATCAAGGCACGCTGTTCCTCGACGAGATCGGCAGCCTGTCGGTCGACCTGCAGGCGAAGCTACTCACCGCCATCGAAGAGAAGCGCATCCGTCGCTTGGGCGGCCGCCAGAGCCTGCAAGTCGACGTGCAGATCATCGCGGCGTCGCACAACGACCTCGGCGACAAGCTGAAAAATGGCGCTTTTCGCGCCGATCTCTATCACCGTCTGAATGTCGTCTCCGTGTTGATTCCGCCGCTGCGCAAGCGCGGCCTCGACAAGGTGATACTGGCCGAGTCGTTCATCGAGTCGATGTGTCGCGAATACGGCCTCCCGTTGCGCCAGCTCAGTGATGAGGCAAAGCAATACATCCTCGAATACAGCTGGCCCGGCAACGTGCGCGAGCTGAAGAACCAGATCGAGCGCCTGCTCTTGCTCGGCAACGACGACATGATCTTGCGCGACGATTTCGATCGCGAGAGCAACCCGCCTCCGCCGCCGTCGTTTCGGCCAGCGGCGCGCGCGCCGAGCGGGGCTTTTTCGCTGGTGTTGCCTGAAGAGAGCATCGGCCTCGACGAGGTGGAGAAAGAGCTCATCAAACGCGCGCTCGAGCGATTTCAGGCCAACGTCTCGCAGACAGCGCGTTACCTCAAAGTCTCGCGACAAACGCTGATCTACCGGATCAAGAAACACGGCCTCGTCGTCTGAATTCCTTTCCTGGTTCGCTCGCGGCAGGGCGCCCGCGGCGGTATGGTTTTCGGGATGACGTCCCCCGCTCGAACTGGCCTCGCCAATCAGTGGTCCCAGCCGCGGCCGGTCGGCGCGCCCCTGCCGCTCGCGTTGGGCACGATGAACTTCGGCAAGCGCACCAACGCAGCCGAGGCCGAGCGCATCATTCATCGCGCGCTGGAGCGCGGCATCGCCCTGTTCGACACCGCCAACGTGTATTGCGATGGCGAGAGCGAGCGCATCTTGGGGCGCGCCCTGAGAAACAGGAGCGCTGGTGTATCGATTGCCACGAAGGTCGGCTTCGGGCGTGTCTCCGGCAAGCTCGAGGGCCTCGCGCCGGAGCGCATCGGCGCTGCAGTGGACGAGAGCCTCGCGCGCTTGGGAACGGACAGCGTCGACCTCTACTATTTGCACGTCCCGGATCCAGCCACGCCAATCGAGGCGTCTCTGGAGGCGCTGGCGGCTCTTCTCGCTGGAAAAAAGATCGGCTCGTTCGGGATCTCGAACTACGCCTCCTGGCAAGCGCTCGAGATCTTGCTCGCATGCGACGCGGCCAAGATGCCCCGTCCGGTGATCTCGCAGCAGCTTTACAACATGATGATTCGGCAGCTCGATCTGGAGTACTTCCGCTTCGCGCGAAAATACTCGGTCCACACGACGATCTACAATCCGTTGGCCGGCGGTCTCTTGAGCGGCAGGTACACCAGCGCCGACAAGATCGAGAAGGGCTCTCGTTTCGATCAGAATCGGCTCTATCAGGGCCGCTACTGGTCCAGCGCGATGATCTCCTTCGCCGGTGAGCTCGGGCGTGTCGCCGAGAGCGAGAACATGAGCCTGGTCGATTTCGCCTACGCATGGCTGGCGAGCCGCAGCGAGGTCGACTCCATCTTGATCGGCCCAGGCAGCATCGATCACCTCGATCAGGCGATCGATGCCGTCAGCAAGCCCATCTCGCCCGAAGCCGTCAAACGTGTCGACGCGCTGTACAAGGACTTCCAGGGCACCGACGCGAGCTACGCCAGGTGAGCGGCGACCTTTCGTTTCCGAGCGACGCCGCCATCGAAGCGGCGTTCGACCATTACCGCCAGTTCGGCTACGCGCGGCTGGGTGTCGTGTTCAGCGAGCAAAGCCTGGTCCGATTGCGCGAGCGCGCCGACGACCTCATGCTCGGCCGCGTCGTCCACGACGGGATGTTCTTTCAGCACGACACGGACACAGGGCGCTATGAGGACTTGTCCTATCGACAAGGCTGGGTAGGCCCCAGCCTCTCGTACCGCAAGCTCGAGAAGCTCGAGAAGGACGAGCACTTCCGCGCATTGATCGAGAACGCGCTGTTCGCGCGCGTCGCTCGCGAGATCATCGGTCGCCAGATCGTCATCTACCGCGCGACGCTGTTCAACAAAGCAGCCAGCGGCAGCTCGCCGATACCGTGGCACCAAGACGGCGGTAGCTATTGGGGCCTCGACAAGGACCCGGAGCTTCAGATCTGGACAGCGCTGGACGACGCGCCGCTCGAGTCAGGCTGTGTCCAGGTGTCGCCCGGCAGCCACGCGAAAGGGCTGGCGACGCCGCTCGGCGGCGTGATCCCCGCGGACGTGCTGGCCCGCAAGGACCCCGAGGCTTCGCTCGTCTCGCTGCCTGCGCTGGCAGGCGAGGTATTGCTGATTCACAACTATCTATGGCACCGCTCCGGCCCGAACCAGAGCGGCAAACCACGTCGCGCCGTCACCATCTGTTACATGAGTGCCGCCACGCGTTGCCTCCGCAAGAAGCGTGCGCCTCGAACCTTCGTTCGCGTGTTCGAGGGCGGGTAATGCAATCGCGCGGGGCCTTCTACGTCACCATTGCGTCGATAGGCGTGGGCTCTCTAGCGTTGTTCTGTGTCTTGGCCTGGCAGCTTTCGCTCGGCGGCAACATGGTGCGCGTCGACGAAGAGCTGGCGCTTCGATTGCATTCTTCAGCTGGCCCCTGGGGTATCTTCGCGCTCAAGGTGGTCACCTTCTTCGGCGACTTCGCCGCCTTGACCACGATCGCAATCATCGCCGGTGCCCTGCTGCTGCGCGCCCGCGCCCACGGTCTCGCTGTCGGCTGGGCATGCGCGATGATCGGCACTGGCATCTTCAACGAAGTGTTGAAACGTGCCTTCGCGCGTCCTCGGCCGGGCTTCGCCGAGCCGATCGTCACTGCCGGCGGCTTCAGCTTTCCCAGCGGCCACTCAATGGGCACGATGGTCGCCGTATCGATGCTCGCTTACGCCGCCTTCCGCTGGGTCAAGTCAGTGAAATGGCGGCGGTTCACCATTGCCTTTGCGGTCGTGTGGACGGTGACGATGGGCTTCAGCAGAATGTATTTGGGAGTTCATTACCTATCGGACGTCATCGCGGGCTTCGCGGCCGGTGGCGCTTGGTCATGCCTCTGCATGGCGGGCCTCGAGATCGTCAGGCGCCGCCAGGCGAGCCCTGGCCCCGCGCTCTAAATCAGGGAGCGCGATTCTCGGCCAAAGAAGGCCACAGGCTTCAGGCCACAGGCTTCAGCCAGAGCCAGAGCCAGAGCCAGAGCCAGAGCCAGAGCCAGAGCCAGAGCCAGAGCCCAGATGAGCGATGTTGCGGCCTCTTTCTCGTTCTCTTTCTGGCTGAAGCCTGTGGCCTGAAGCCTGACGCCTTTCGCGCTGCAGCTGGTGACGGCCCCGTCGAGATCACGCTCCCTGATTTTAGAACGACGCCTCGAACGTGAAGCCTCGTGGGCCGACGCCGACCGTAGGGGCGGACTCGCCACCAGGTCGGACGACGAAGAGGACGATACCCGTGACCATGAACGCGCCACCCGCCACGAATGCGCCGGTCGAGACATTGGCGAACAAGCGAGCGCGATCGAGGTCGGCGGCGTCGCTCTTCAAGCAATGGTCGTCGATACAGCCGGCCTTCACGTCATTGCTCGTCTTGGTCGCCAGCCCGCCCATGATCGCGCCCAGCTCCAGACCCGCGGCGGCGAGCGACACGAAGGCAATGCCAGGGGCCAGCGAGCCGCGTTTGGGCGACTTCGCTTCGGTTGCTCGTGGCTCGACGAAGGAGAGCTCGACGCGCACCTCCTGTGCACCTGCGGCGAGGACGACCCGCTCCCTCTTTTCCAGCTGCATCGCTTTCGCGCTGAAGACGTGTTCCCCGGGATCGAGCGCGATGCGTTTGTCGATCTCGATCGGCTCATCGTCGACGCGCACGTCGAGCGACCCTGGCGGAGCGCCAACGACGACGACGCGCACGTGCGGAATACGACCGCGCAGCTCCGCAAGCTCGCTCGCGGCATCCGAGCTGGCGGCGCGGAATGGTTTGGGCGCGTCGAAGGCGAGCTTCTCGGTGGCGACCCGCTCGTACAGCGCCGACGCCTCCAAGAGCTTGCCGGCGTTTTTCTTCGAGCGCGCCATGAACAGGACGAAGACCGGCGAGTGAGCCAGCGCGTCCGCTCGTTGGAAACGGCTGTACGCCTCGTCCCACTTGCCCTTTGCGAACAAGTCGTCGGCCTCGTACGCGAGGTCGAGCGCCTGCTGCGCGCTCGGTTCTGCTTCGGCGTTCGTGGGCAGCCCGGCGACAGAGAGCGCAGCAGCGAGCAGCACGCTCCGCCAAAAGCGAGCGTGGGTCATTGCGTTCGCCCTCCTGGCAGGCCGAACTTCGGATCCACCGTCGCGGCACCAGCGGGGCGTCGCAATGGTTGACGAGCGACTGGCGTAGGGGCCGCTGAAGCGCTGCTGGAAGCAAGCGGCGCGGAAGAAACGCTGACCACCGCGCTCGGCTCCACGGCGACCGAGAGCAGACTCTCGGCTGGTCTCGGCTGGCTTGCTTGCTCGCTCGCCTCCGGGCCGATGGAGATGATGCCACCCAACGACGGGCCACTCTGCTGCGGCGTGCGGACAATCGCGCTCTGCGAGACGATCCAAACTGCGCCTACGGCGAGAGCGCCCAGAGCGCCCCACAAGAGCCCGCGTCGATCCGATTTCCGCCGAGTCGGCAGCGCGGTCCCAGAGATCGTTGCGAGTGGCGGGTCGACAGCCGAGAAGGGTGGCTCGAGTCGAGCTCTGCGCCGAGCCTCGATTGTCGGCGCCAGATCGACGGTTCGCGCCTTCACAGTGGCGACCAAATCTGCATCGATCGTGGGGCTCGTGGCAGCCAATGTGATGGGGACAACGATGGCACCAGTCACGTCGACGCGAGGCGCGAGCTCTTCCGCCTTTGGCGGTACCGACGGATCGACCACCCGAAGCAGCGCGTGTGATAGCGCGCGGGCATCTTGAAAACGCCCATCTGGGCTGCGGCAGAAGGCGCGATCGAAGAAGGCATCGATGGCTGCCGGTAGCTCGGGGCGAACGGCCGTCGCGACAGGCAACGAATCACTGCAAATGCGCACCAGCACATCGCCCAAATTCTTGCCTTCGAATGGGCGCCGACCCGTGAGCGCCTGAAAGATGACGACAGCCAGCGACCACAGGTCGCTACGCGCGTCGACATTGCCGCCGCGCGCCTGCTCCGGGCTCATGTAAGCCGGCGAACCGACGACGACACCAGTTGTCGTTTGCGTATCCGAGGCGTCGAGCGTCGTGTCTTTGGCCACGCCGAAATCGAGAATCTTCACGATCTCTTCGCTGCCGATGCGCGCAATGAAGATATTCCCCGGCTTCAGATCGCGGTGCACGATGCCGGCTTCGTGGGCGAGCTTCAGGCCAGCAGCGAGCGCCTTCACCACGACCAGCACTTCATCGAGAGGCAGCCTGCCCCGTTCGCTCAGACGCTGCCCGAGATCTTGTCCCTCTAGCAGCTCCATCACGATGAACGGGACTTCGCCTGTGGCGTCGTAGTCCAGCACCTGCACGACGTGTGGGCTTCGCAAGCTTGCGGCAGCACGCGCCTCGCGCTCGAACCGTACGCGGAGGGACCGGTCGGACGCAGCCGACATGAACTTCACGGCGATCGGCACGTCGAGGCAGAGGTGGTAGCCAGCCCAGACCGCGCCCATCCCGCCGCGAGCCAGCGGCCGGTCGAGGCGATATTTGCCTCCCACTACACTTCCGGCAGCCGGCTCCATCGAGGTGACCCAGCGATGGTACCAGATCGTTGGAGCTCCTCGGCTATGCTCGCCAAGTGGCGAAGGCAGGGGCGCGTCAGGCCAGCGACGAGACGGCGACGCTGCAACGTGATGTGGCGCCGCTGCCGCTTGGTGCGCTGGTGCGAGTGTTGGGTGTGAAGGCGCAACCGCAGTCGTTTCGGCTGGCTGCAGGGAGCTGCGTCGTGGGAGCAGGCGCAGGCGCGAACCTGCTGGTTCCGGACAGCAGCGTTTCGCGCCGCCACGTCGAGCTCACGCTTGTGCCCGAGGGCGTTCTGGTCAGCGACCTCGGCAGCCGCAACGGCACCTTCTATTTGGGCCAACGTGTCGAGAAGATCGTACTCGGGTTGGGTAGCCGGGTTCGCGCTGGCACCGTCGAGATCGAGATCCAGGCGGACACGGAGAGTCTCATCGAGCGGCTGCCTGACGCCGACCCTCGATATCGTGGTCTGCTTGGCGGCTCGAGCGCAATGCGCCGGCTGTTCGCCGTACTGAAACGTCTCGAGGGCTCACTCGTCAACGTGCTCATCGAGGGCGAATCGGGCGTCGGTAAAGAGCTGGTTGCTCGCGCGATTCATGAGGGCTCCGTGCGCGCGAACAAGCCTTTCTATGCACTGAATTGCGGCGCGCTGGCCCGCGATTTAGTGTCCTCCGAGCTGTTCGGGCACCGTCGCGGCGCCTTCACCGGCGCGGTCGAGCAACGACTCGGCGCTTTCGAAGCCGCCAATGGCGGCACCCTCTTTCTCGACGAGATCGGAGAGTTGCCGCTGGACGTGCAGCCCGTCTTGTTGCGCGCCCTCGAGTCGGGCGAAGTGCGCGCGGTCGGCGACACGGAGACTCGCCGCGTCGATGTGCGCGTCCTTGCCGCGACCAACAAAGGCCTCGAAGACGAAGTCAAAGCGGGGCGATTTCGAGGCGACCTCTTCTATCGCTTCGCGGTGGTCAAATTGGTGGTGCCGCCCCTCAGAGAGCGCCCAGAAGACATCGATATCCTCGGCCGCTCGTTTGCTCGCAACGCCGGCCTTGCGGAGCTTCCGCCCGATGTCGCGCAACAGCTCACCGGACAACCGTGGCCCGGCAACGTCCGCGAGCTTCGAAACGCCGTCGAAGCGTACGTCGCGCTGGGTGTGTTGCCTGGCGGCGCCGCGCGCGAGACTCCCGCGCTCGATCAGCTCATGCAAAAAGTGATCGACGTCGCCAAGCCTTACGCCGAGCAGAAAGAGCAGCTCGCCGACCTGTTCACCAAGAACTACCTCGAGCTGCTGATCGCCAAGACGGGCGGCAACCAATCAGAGGCGGCGCGCATCTCCGGCCTCGAGCGCAGCTACCTCGGTAAGCTCCTCACCAAGCTCGGGATCGCGAAGCCCTGAGTGCGGACTCGAACGCCCAACCGCCTGCGCACTCGAGTACCCAACGGCCGCTCCGGCAGTACAAAAATGGCTCATTTTAGTCCATTATTTCGGCGACATGGGTCCTGCTGTGCGGTGGACCATGCGCAGGCTGGCCACCCTCTTCCCGATCATGGCACTGGCGCTCGGCGCGTGTGTCGGCGACATCGGGTGACGACCAAGACGGACCCGGCTCGGGTCCGAACAGCTTCAGCTGCAATCCCGCGGACTCTGCCCAGACGCCGAGCGCGATCAAACGGCTGCCACGCGCTTACTTCGAGAACAGCGTCGCCGAGCTGCTCTCACCGCTGGACGAAAGCACGCGGACCGCGCTCATCGCTTCGCTCACAGCCCGACTCGACCTGATCCCCGCGGACAGTGACGAGCATTTCACGACCAACGACGCTTCGCTATCGCAAGACCACGTCGACGCGATCTTCGGCGTCGCGATCTCGTTGGCCGCCAAAGTTTCGGAAGACCCGATCGTCGACGCTGGCCTCGTCTCGGTTTGCGGCGCCGGCACCGACGTGTCGGCGCTGGCAGACGACGAGTGCCTTACGACTGTCGTTTCGTATTACGGACGAAAGGCCCTCCGCCGTCCGCTGAGCCAAGCAGAAATCGACGACTTCAAGTCCTTTTATGCGCAGGCGGTTGCGGCGGACGTCGATGGACTCTCGATGCTGATCGGTCGCCTCGTCGCCCACCCGAGCCCCCACTGCCGTTTCGACTCCGAAGGCGACCGCAGCGACGGCACCGAGGGAGTGGACGCCACCTACGAGCTCACCGAATGGGAGCTGCTCTCCAAGGTCACGTTCCTGTTCTGGGCTGCACCGCCGACCGACGAGCTCCTCGACCGGGTCGAGGCGACCGACATCACGAAGGACGCAGAACTCGCCGCGCTGATCGGCGACGTGCTCGAGAGCCCGAAGACCGAGCAAGGTGTGCTGCGCTTCGACCGCGAGTGGTTGCACCTCGAGAAGGCGAAGACGCCCGGCACCGAAGGCGACGTGGTCGCCGGCGCAGCCATGCTCGCAAGAGCTGGCGTCGACACGCTACCGGCGAGCCATCGCGAAGACATGATCCAGGAAGTACTGGATCTGACGCGCCATTACACGCTCTCGACCGATGGAGGGCTCGCCGACATTCTCACCAGCCCCTACTCGTTCGCGAAGTCCGACGCGCTCGCGAGCATCTACGGCGTCGCGCCTTGGAGCGGAGACGCGAGTCAGCTGGTCACGTTGCCCGAAGGAGAACGCTCTGGCTTGCTCACACGCGCAGCGTTCGTCACTTCTGGCGCCGAATACACGAGGCCGATCATCAAAGGCGAAATGATTCGCACCAGGCTGCTGTGTGAGCCCGTTTCACCACCGCCGCCGGAGCTGAACATCGTGCCGCTCACCCACCCCGACGACAAAACCACCCGCGAGGCCACCGAAGAGCAACTCGTTCATGGGCTGGGCACAGGCGCTGCTCAGCGAGAACCCGGATTCATGGCATGTCTGGTCCCACGCCGGCTACTCCAACGACACCGACGAAATCGCGGACGCGGACGCGTACACCAGCCTCGTCGATCAGAGTCGGGCCGTGATGAAGGAGATGTGTCTCGATCTGGTGGAGAAGCTCGATGCGCTCGACCAACTCGACAACTGCTTGATTGCCTGCGTTCAGGAGCACAACAAGCGGGGCCACGAATCGTGGAACGTGCCGGTCATCACGTTCGGCTCGGCGGGGGGCAGCCTCAAGACCGACCAATACATCGACTTCCGCAACGTCGCGGAGCGTGACGACGAAGTGTACAGCCGCTTCGGCTACCCGATGAATCAGCTGTACGCGAACATTCTGATGTCGATGGGTATGCCCGCGAGCGAGTTCGAGTGGCTGAACAAGCCACGCGCCGACGGCGCCGGTAGTCCCTTCAAGGCCGGGTCTGGTTATGGCGTCAACGCGATTCACCCGGACGCCGCGCCCGACTACAGTTTGGGCGGCCACTATGCCGGGTGGGCTGGCCACGATCCGAGCAGCTGGTTGCCCCAGCTCGAGGCATGAGCGGGGGCGTGATGAGCGCACGCCGCGCCGAGCAGCGATGCCCTCTGTTCTGATAGACTGAGCGCGTGCGTTTGCCGGGTGCCCTCGGGCTCCTCCTGTTCGGCAGCTTCGGCTGCAACCTCATCCTCGGTCTCGATGGTCTGGAGGCAGATCGAGGCGCCGGTGGCAGTGGTGCGCTCGGTAGCGGTGGCGATGCCCCGACGGGTGGCTCTGAACAAGGCGGCGGCGGAGGCTGCAGCGACACCTGCGGTAGCGTCGGGTGTGGAGACTGCCCCGTGACGAATCGAGTCGCGGTGAGCGCCGCCGGCGGGGACTACCTGATCGACGCCTTCGAGGTCACCACGCTCGAGTACACAGCGTGGCTCGCCACCCGTCCGAGCACACAGGGCCAAGGCCCGCGCTGCACAGAAAACGATTCATTCATACCCGGCGAGATCAGCCAGTTCGCTCGGGATGCAGCCGAAGCATTGGGCGAGCCGATCGGCGACGATTGCACCGATTGGCTCGCCAACCAGTCACCGCTCGATCAGAACAAAGCGGTCGCCTGTGTCGATTGGTGCGATGCGGCCGCGTACTGCAGCTGGGCGCAAGGCCACTTGTGTGGACGTATTGGAGGCGGCACGCTCGACGTTACTTCCCCGAAGCAGGCGGACTCCAACGATGCCGAGCTGAGCGAGTGGTACCGAGCCTGCTCCAACGCCGGCGCGCAACAATATCCCTATGTCGGTAGCTACGCCGCGGGCAGCTGCAACGACGAAGACAGCCGGATCGAAGACGTCGGCTCCAAGCCGAGCTGCGTAGGCGGGTTTGCCGGCATCTTCGACATGAGCGGCAATGCGTACGAATGGGAGGACGCATGTACCAACTACGGGAACCCCATCGGCCAAGAAAACTGCGTGCGGCGTGGCGGCGGGTACTACAGCCCGGAGGTCGATCTGGCTTGTGCTCTGCCCGAGGACCAACAAGCCGGGACCTTGCCGGGCACGCCAGCCGACGGAACTGGCTTTCGTTGCTGTTCGCTGTGAACTGAAGAGGTTTGTGCAACGACAATCCGGGCTCGAGCAAAGCACACCTGCATGCACCGCGTGCCAAGATCAGAATTGCCGTCTTTCCGCGAGCGCTGCTGCCGGTCGCCCGGCACCTGGACGAGCTCTGCGGCCAAGATCTGCACCGACGCCAGCTGCTTTGCGGAGTGCGAGATCGCGCAGCCAGACTGCGGCGGCATCGTGCCGACCCCAGCGAGCTGCAAGGACGACCTTTACGCCGTTTGTTGTGCCCAAGTCACCGCCTGTGCCGAGAGCGACGAGTGTGCTGCGCTGATTTACCTGTGTATCGACGACCAAGGATGCAACCCCGGTCAGGCCTGCTGGGACGAATGTCTCGAGCTATATGGCCCTCGCGAACAGCTCTTCGATGAGCTCAACGATTGTTTCGCTGACGTCGAGTGCACATGAAAAGCGCCTACGGCGCGTCGCTCGGTCGGCGCCCATGTGTCGCGAGGTCCGCAACGGCTCGCACCAAAACACTCGGCTCGACAGGCTTTGCCATGTGGAGATTGAAACCCTCGACCAATGCGCGCGTTCGGTCCTCGTTGCGCGTGAAGGCTGTGAGCGCGATCGCGGGAATGGAGCTCTTTTCGACGTTCTGCAGGGTGCGAATGCTTCGGATCAAGAAGTAGCCGTCTTGGTCCGGCATTCCGATATCGGAGATGATGACATCCGGGGTGTTGCTCGTGAGGTGAGCGAGCGCCTCTGCGGCGCTGCCCGCGAGGTCGACCTGCATGCCGCAGCCTTCCAGAAAATGTGCCACCAGCTCACGCGCGTCCGGCTCGTCGTCGACGACGAGAACGCGTACCCTATCCAGACCGGGCGGCAACGACACCCTGGCGGTCGGTTCTGCAGTGGCGGGCACGCGCGAGACACCAAGCGTGGGGGAGACGAGCGGGCTTATGGGAAGTCGAGCTCGGAACGTCGTGCCCAACCCTTTGCCGGCGCTGTGCACCGCGATCACACCGCCGTGCAGCTCGACGATGTGCTTTGCTATCGACAGCCCGACTCCGAGGCCACCGTGGCGGCGTGACTCGCTGCCGTCGACTTGTCGAAAGCTCTCGAACACGTGGGGCAAGAAGCTCGGCTGAATGCCCTCGCCAGTGTCCTCGATCTCGAACTCGAGCTCGGACTGCACGCGCCTCAAGCTCACCTTGATTTTGCCGCCTTTGGGCGTGAATTTTACGGCGTTCGAAAGCAGGTTCCACACGACTTGCTGCAGGCGATCGCCGTCGCCTCGCATCACTGCGTCCACGTCCGCGAGATGCGTCTCGATCACGAGGCGCTTCGCTTCTGCAGCCGGCCGTACACCCTCGACGGCGACCTCCACGATATTGGCGAAATCAATCTGCGAAGGGTTGATGCGAATCTTGCCCGTGATCACTCGACTGATGTCCAACAGGTCGTCGACGAGCTGATTCTGAGCGGTCGCGTTGCGCTCGATCACCTCGAGCGCATGTTCTCCTTTTGCTGGGCTGAGCGAGCCGCCGCGCAACAGGCGCGTCCAGCCGAGGATGGCGTTCAATGGAGTGCGCAGCTCGTGCGAGACCATTGCCACCAGCTGATCTTTGGCGCGCGTGGCTGCTTCAGCGTTGGAGCGCTCTTGTTGCGAAAGCTCGTAGAGCCGCGCATTGTCGATCGAGACGGCGGCCCGCCCAGCCAGCTCGAGCAAAAGTGAAAGATCAGCCGGCCCGTAGCGCCTGCCCGACGTGCTGTATGCCAGCGTCAGCGCTCCGAACACGTGCTCTTGCACACGCATCGGCACGATCAGCTTGGAGGACGATCCAATCTGCGAGAGAAGCGCACGATGGTCTTCATTTTGGGCGCTGGCCAGCGTGGTCGCAGTGTCGACGTCGACGATCAGCTGGGGCTCACCCGTGCGGATGACGTGGCGGAAGCCAGCCTCGGCGTCTGGCGACATCGGGTATCTGCGGTAGAGGTCTCGTATCAGCTCAGCGTGCGTCGGGTCGACGTGTGCGACCGGCGTCGCGTGCGTGCTGTCGCCTTCGAGATGAACCGCGCACCAATCGGCCAAGCGCGGTATCAGGAGCCCCGTGAGCCGACTCAAGGTCGAGCGGTAGTCGAGCGAAGACGAAAGCAGCTGGCCCGCTTCGACCAGGAACTCGAGCTGCGCCTTTTGGGCATTCAGCTCTTTGTCGCGATAGCGCGTGTATTCCGTGGCAGCCTCGGCAACCCCTACGCTCAAACACTTTGCGAGGATGTCGAACTCGTCGATCGACAGCGGTACATTCGCCTCTTTGGCAGCGGCCAGAATGACGTGGCGCAGGACGCCGTATTCGCGAATCAGCCCCTGCACGTCGTAACCGAGCGCCCAGCGCTGCTCGCCGTGTTGGCGCGCCATGTCGCTCGTGTCATCTGCGTCCTGGCTTCGGGCGACTCGGCTGAGACGCTCGAGCTCACCCACGATCTCGTCCAAGAAGCTCGGGATGTGATCCGTCAGCAACGCGCGCGAGAGGCCGCGCGGCGACAGATCTGCGCGTTGAATACCCGCGACGAAGCTTGCCACGATGGTGTCGCGCTGCAGACCGATGAGCGCGGCCAGGCTCGAGATCGTCAACGTCTGCCGCAGCGCATCAGCGTGTTCGCCTCCGTGTCGGCTTGGTCGAGAGCAGCAAATTCAAGTCGCAGTTCGTCGCGTCCAGTGCGTGCTTCAAGAGCAAGCGCACGACATCGGCGCGGGTCACGTCGAGCCCGGATTTGCGAATTTTCTCGGCACACGACTCAACCCGGGCAACCAGCGGCTCGGGTAAGCGAAACGAAAATTGTCTAGCTGCTTCCTCGTGTGGCATCTGCGCTTGCGCCCTTTCAGGCGGTGGGATACGTCGTCACCCGACCGCACCCACCGTCGTTGGTACCATACTGCAACGACGGTGCCTGACGCTTTTTGCCGCTGCACCGCACAATCTGCTGCGAGCGGATGACGACCAGCAATTGGACCGTGGCGCCGATGCGTCTCAGGCTCAGGGTGGGGCGATCTGCCCCGCGCGTAAGATCTGCGGATGCGCGCGCGCCACACGTGATCGCTCACAGCTCGGTCGCGCCGCTAGTCGCCCCAGTCTTGGGTGCGCTCGATCACCAGCTGCGCGAGTCGCCTCGCAGTTTCCTTGTCGATGCTGGTCTTGACTGGGCGCGCTTCGGCCTTTGCCAAGATCTCTGCTTCGCTAGATGCGAGCAGCTCGCCGCCAAGCTCCTGCTTCACTGCGAGCTTGAATGCCGGCTCGCCGAGGCCTTCGCAGAGCTCCTCGAAGTAAATGCCGAGCCTCACCACCGCCTCCTCGATCTCTGGATCGACGGCTGCTCGTTTTCGTTCTTCGATCTTGAACTTGATCGCCGTGATGTTGGCGAGCCCGAGCAGGCATCCCGCTTGGTAAGACAAGTCCTTTTGCAACGCGCGGGCGCGATCTCCGAATGCCATGCTTGACCCCTGGTGGTTGTTGAACGCTGGTGACGAGCATGCCATCGAGCAGCCGCGCGCTGTCGTTGCGATTTTCCACGTAGTCTCCCGGGTCCCACACGGCAGCACACGTCCCTGCACGACCTGTCTCTACTTTAAGCCGCTTTTCGCCTATCGCGCCGTGGGCACGCACGTTGCTCTCCGCGGCGCAGCGGTTCGAGGGTCAGATCTCTCAGTGACGACCGCTCGGTGCCCACTTGTCGAGGAACGCGCGTGCTTCCGCGGCCGCCGCATCACCCAGCCCGGGCGCGAGGAAGCGGGTCGCGTCGTCAGGTTCGTGGGGGGGCCCGCCGCGACGGGTACTTGGCCTCGCGAACGATGCGCTCGAGCTGCAACGCTCCACGGTGCTCTTCGGTAGCTGCGTCACAGAGACAACATCGAGCACGAACTCGACGTTGCTCGTGAGCCCGTTCACGAACTGACCCGGGTCACCGCTCTGCTCCGTCGACGTGAGCGTCTTCGGGCCCGCGTTCGCGGCCTGGTGCTTGGGCTCGTGGATGAACACGTTGTCGACGCCTTGGCCGACACGCTCCGATGCGTCGTCGGCCATCCCGTATTCGTCAATCAAGTATGTAGCTATGGCGCAGGCGAGAAGCCGACGGGTAGATTTGTCGCAGAGTCGATGTCGCCTGGGAACCGAGGTCCGGGGAAGGCTTCGATGACGGCAATGCGGCCGACGATGTGTCGGTTGAATTCTCCGAGCTCATCGGATGGCACCCAAAGCTCTTCGTGGGAGCGGTCGCCGGCAGTCTGCACGGGGTACCGACGTGCGAAGTCGGTTTCGAAAGAACCGACGCCACTACCAGCGAAGAGGCCGCTCGCCTGTCGCCATTGCGATCTTGGCACTCTCGTCCTTGTACGTCAGCTCTCCCCGTCCGAGTGCATCGATCGTGCGAGCGCTCCAGTGCGGCCGACACCATCGACCGGTGGACGCGCGCCGCCATTGCCCTCGCGGCCGCTTACGGCAGGGATGCAGCCGTGAGCGACGTCGAGCAGCCCACCATATCGATGGACGCAATGGTCGCCCAGTGGCGAGCTGCGGCCTCCGTACCGCCAGCCGTCGATCACCGAACGAAATCCCTCCTCCGCCGCTCCGCCGCGCCCGCGCAAGCAACCCGAACCCGCCTTCCACCGAGACCAGCGCGCCCTCTCGGCCCTGCTCCGTCACGCCGCCCCGAACGAAACCCCAGTACCCCGCCGACGCTGAAGGCGGGTTTGTTCAACAATGTTTTAGCGCCGGTCTTCGGTCCGCTCGCCACGCGAGCGCCCCTCGCCGCCGCGAACACGCCATTTCGTTGGGCGGCGTTCACCTATTCGCTCAATAGCCCGGGCGCCTGCGAAAGTGGGCGATAGCAACGACGAGCACCCGATCGGCACTCTCCCAATAGACAGCGGCGAACGGATACCGTTTGAGGAGAACGCGTCGCGTGCCATGCACATGCGTGGGCCAGCGGCCGGGCGCGAGCGAGATGCGCTTCACAGCGGCGGCGATCTCGCGAGCGAACGCCGCCGCTACGCGAGGGTCGCGGTCTGCATGAAAGGGGGGCGCAGCCTCTGCCTCGGCAACAGCCGCCGGCGAGAGTTCAACGGGGACGGCCACGGCCGCTCGCCGCAGCGAGAATGCGTCGCTCCGCCTCGGCCCAAGGCACCGTCATGACCGTGCCGGCGTCGATCTCGGTAAGTCGGCGGCGAATTTCCTCGCCCCACGCCGCCTCGACATCCTCCGAGGGTTCCGATTCGTCGAGGCTGCCGATCAGTTCGCCAGCAAGTGCGGCGCGGGCGCCGACCGGCAGCTGCAGCGCTTCGGTGAGTACGTCGTCGGGGCTCCGGGACATGCTCGGAGGCTACCACGACGGGTCGACGTGCTCCACCCGATCGCCGCGATCCGCTGAACTCGGCTGCCGACGGCGCCAGCGGATTTTCAACGAATCCAGAGTGCGTCTCCGCCGTCGAGCCAGGTCTGTTCGATGGCAACCGCATGCCCCGCCGCCACGCGTGATCGAAGGTAGCCGGCGGCATCGTCCCGAGCCCAGCGTTGCCATTCCGGTCCAACGATTGCGGAGGATGGATGCGCCGTGGCCCACTGGTCAAGCCGGGCCTCGAGCGCCGCGAGCTGAAGCTGCGGGTCGGGTCCGGGAGCGAGAACGAATTCGTGGAGCCACTCCTCGGGAGCAGCAAGCTTGCGGTCCCGGTGAGCCATGAGTGTCTCCAACGAGTTGTCGCCGGTACGCACGCAGACGCCCACTAGTAGTTGGGCAGCTCGGCCTCAGGCGCCACCTTTATGGTGCCGAGCCTCGTGATGCTTCAGAAGGTGCGCCGTGATGGGCCACCAGTTGTCGGGATCGGGATCAGATGTGTTCATCCAGTACGCGAGCTCTTCGGCATGCACGTCACCTGCAGCAAATAGGGCATTAAAGATGTGAGGCTGCAGGTCATGGGGCTCGCGTTGTCCGCAGAAATCATTGAGTCCTTCAAGTAGGAAGCAGCAAAGGACGGCGCGTTCGGCCCCGTCAACCTCGCCGCCGCGGTAGAGCTCGAAGTAGGCGGGGACCTCCTCTGCGCGGCATGCCGTGTACTCCGGGTCCTGGCAGAATTCAGTGATTCGCTCCGCTGGGTCTACGCCGATCTTTCGCAAGACCCGCGCTATGGCGTCGGAAGGCGCGTTGAACGGCATCGGGGACTCAGCTGAGGCGGTGGTCTGTCTGCCCAACGTACCGGCGTTCACCCGCTCCCGGCCGAGCGAAGCGAGGGAGGGAGGGCGGGCCGGCGTCGGTTCAACGCCCAGTTGGGCAGCTAGGCTTCCATTGAGTCCGACGGAACGGAGAGCGAGCGGAGAAGGTCGGCGAAGCCCGACTTGTTCATGCTCCCGTCTGCAAAGCCAATCATCCCGTCGTAGAGGGCGCCGCCGGGGTCCACGACCTCCCAGCCGTTGAGCGCGAGGAACAGCAGGCACGCGTTGAGCCCGACGCGCTTATTCCCGTCGAGGAATGGTTGGTTCTGGGCAATATGGAACGCGTAGGCGGCGGCCATCTGCCAAATCGTGCCGTGGAGAAACGCGCCCGAGAACGTTGCGGACGGCGTCGCGATTGCCGACTCTAGCGAGCCGTGGTCGCGAATGCCCGCAGTACCGCCGAACAGGCGCAGCTGATCGGCGTGCACGTCGAGCACCTCCTCGAGCGTGAGGAACAGCGGGTCCAGCTCGATCACTTGGCAAGCTTGCGAAAGGTCTTTTCATGCGCGGTGAGCACCCGCTCTTGCAGGCGCGCGACTCGGCCCTTGCGAGATTTCTGCAAGATCGGCGTGATGATGAGCCGCTGCCCGTCCGTGGACAGTTCGAGCTCCGTCTCCGGCGTGATGCCGAGCAGCTCGAGGATCGGCTTGTCGATGATGATGCCCGCGCTATTGCCGATGGCCTGAAGACGCTTCGTCATTCATCGATGGTAACATTGTTGATAACGATGGCAAGGCGCGGACCGAGCGCCTCGACAGCAGCGGCCGTGACGCCCGACCGCTCCGCGCGTTCCGCGACTTGCTGCTCCGAGCGAGCGCGGCAAGTGCCCCAGGCCGTGCATCACCATTGAGCTCCTGCAGAACCGCTACAGGATGCTCTCGGAAGAAGTTGCCCCACCAGCGCTTGAGCCTACGGTCCTACACGCGCCAGGCGACACCAGCTTCTGCTCGCGCAACGTACCGCGGCTCGGTGGACATGCTCGCGACTCCGACGGATGGCGATGGCGCAGCCTGACGCCGTCTGCCCAACGTAGCGGCATTAACCCGCGAAGGCCAGACCGAGCGCAGCCAAGGGGGGGAGTTCGTCGGGTTCAACGCCCAGCTGGGCTGCGTGACCTGGCTCCGGCTCCGGCAGGGCACTGCGGCACACCGAGCTTGCGCACTCGCGCTGCATCCTCGGCCGCCACCGCGCGTACGTCGGCAAACTCATCGGACCAGCTCGGTATGCTGAAGCACCATGCTTCGAGACAGAACTCTGGGTATGGGTCGCGCCATGTCGAGCGCTGCTCTTCGTCCGGTGTGCCTGGCGGCGCCCCGACCGCGTCAAAGTGCTCGTAGGTATCGATGCGCGCGCCGGAAAAGTAGCCCTGCAGCACAAACTCGAGGGCCGTTCGCTCAGTGAGAATATCGGGAACGCCCTTGGGGGGAATGGCGATGACGAACTCGGAGCCGCCATCGGCATCCGCTAGGGCGATCGCGAATGGAGGGCACTCACAGAGAACTGTGAAGGAGCCACTTGCACGTAGGGTAACGCGGTCAGGCGGCGCCTGGCGCGCGGCCGAGGTGAGCGCGGTGAGCTCTTGTGAAGAGACAAGACCGCGTGCGGCGCGGAAGTTTGGGCGAGCGGGGGCGGCTGTCGCAGGCCTGAGCCCGCGACAGCGCGACCGATCAGACCGACGCGGTGGCTCTCGTCGGGGCGGCTCCGCGGGCGCCGCTTGCGTCGACGAGATCGCCGCGATCACTGATTGCGAAGAGGCCCGGAGGGCGATCGTCCGCAGCAACGCCCAGTTGGGCAACAGCGGCTCAGAGTGCGATCACACGGATCTTTGAATCGCCCGCTGCAAGGCGTCGGATCTCCTTCGGGTCGCCAGTAGCAATAACAGCCGACGGGAATTGTGCGGCGGTCGCGACCACGAACGCGTCGACAGCGTGGGCCGAGTCTAGCTTCAGGCGCGCGAGGAGCTGGCCGGCGTGTTGTGCAATGGTGCGGGTCAGATCGGCGACAAGGATTGCCCGAGTGTTGAGCAGTCGATTGATGGCGGCGTCGTGTCGCGGGCCCCGGCATACCTCGGCGAGGACTGCTGCCGGAACGCGCACGAGACCGCCCGTCTCGTTGGTGACCGCAACAATCGAGCGCGCACGGGCAAACAGCGATGCCCGCTCGTGTGGATTCGCCAGCGCGTTGAGTGCCTCGGCGTCGAGGACTATCGTTTCGGCCATTGGCGTCGCACGCGCGCTAGCTCGGCCGGCGGGATTGGACCGTGCTCGGCGTCCCACTGCGCAAGAAGCTTGCCGAGTCGTTCACGCTCAAGCTCGTGGGCGATGGCACGCGTGACAAAGCCCGAGAGACCGCGCGAGCCGACGCTGCGACGCAGCTCTTCCGCCAGATCGCCGGGGACGCTCACCGAAAGTTTGGCGACGGGGTGGCCCATGAGAAATTCCTACCATGGTAGGAAACGAGCCGCTATCGAATTCTGCGCGCCGTTGGAGCAATGGATGCTCGGAGAATTGCATCGAGACGGCATCATCCGGACCAAGCCAAAAAGATTCTGGGGCAGGTCTTTAGTGATTACGTCGAAACGTCTTCGCGAAGGTATGGTCTCGCGAGGCGAGAGCATTTGAATCGTCACCGAGCGGATGGCGGGCGCCGGTGCAAGTTCGCGAAGCGCGCAGGCAATGGCAGGATTGATGCCAGTGCAAACGGAGACGAGGTCAGAGACGCCAATGGCAGAGCCAACCCCGTCTGCCTAACGTATCGGCGTTAACCCGCAAGCACCAGAGGGAGCCGCCGAAGGCGGCGAGCGAAGGTGATGTCGGGTTCAACGCCTTGCTAGCCTGCTTTGCGTGCGGTCCTCTTTGCGGGCGGCTTCGAAGGTCTGGGGCGCCGAGTGGGAAGCTCATCGCCCGGGATCGGAGCAACGTCGGGGACCTTGGCAAGGGCTGCCAAAAAACGGGGCTGGGAGCCACGCGTAGCGCGTGCCTCGAGAACCTGCTCGGTGTCCAACGCAGCCATCTTCTCCGCGACAGCAGTTGCGATGAGCTGGTTGATCGAGATGCCCTCTCGGTCAGCGAGGTCTGCCAGACGCTTGTGCAAGGACTCGGGAAGGCGAAGGCTGAGGGTGCTCATCGGTGTCGGATCTTTCGGAGAAAGAGGGCCGGTGTAATGGCAGCGACGCCGAGTTCGGGCATTCGCCGAAAGTCGCGAAGATTGTGGGTCACGAGAAAGTCGGCAGACGACGCGAACGCAACCTCGGCAACCATGTCGTCCTTCGGATCGGGTACGAAGGGGCGCCAGAGGAAGTAGATCGCCTGGTGAAGGGAGACGGCGCAAAGGTAGTCGATGACGGCAGCGATGTCCCTGGCCGAGAGCGCGAGTCGGCCTCGAAGGGCGGCGTCCTCGTACTCCAGCACCAGCGGCACCGAGAGTACAAGCTCGAAGGCGCCGGTTCCGACCAGCTCCAATAGCGCGAACGAGGCCCCGCGGCGGGATCGCAGAGCGGCGATGATGACGTTGGTGTCGAGCACGACCCTGGGGACATTCAAGCACTGATGGTATCATGCGTGATACCATATCGCAACCGCCGCTAGGGCGGCACGCCATCCTTTGCCGCCAATGCAGCGCGCGCGACCCGAGGCAAGTCTGGCCAGGCTAACGTAGCCGCGTTCTGCTGCAACGTCGAGAGGGAGGCCGAAGGCCGACCGAGCGCGTTGACAGCAGCAACGCCTTGTTAGGCAACCTGCGGGATCGTTTCGGAGCGGAAGTGCGGGGCCGAGGTGGCGAGCACACCAGGTCGGCGCGATTCTGGGGCAGGCCCCTTGGCGATGAAGGCTCAGGCGGCGAAGGCAGGGATCGAGCCAATGGCCACGGGAGACGAGGTCGAAGACGCCAATGGCAGGCCATAACGCCGTTTGCCTAACGTAGCGGCATTCTACTGCGGATGCCAGACCGAGCGCAGCGAGGGTTGCATAGGACGGGGGCTCCGCTGAGCCCCGGTGGAAAATCAGCGCTAACCTCAAAGCAAGGCCCGCGCGTAACACCCGGCTTGCTCTCGAAAACGGAGGACCGTGGCCTTAAAGGCCTTGCTGCGAAGTGCGAGTCCCCACTGCGAGCGGCCGCGATCGTCCTCTGGAAGATCGATTGACTTGTGCTCCACCGTTCCGACTACGAACACCTGGGCCCCATCCGCCGGGGGCCGGAAGAGCAATGGGAAACCCAGCGTAAACGGAAGCTCATTCCCCTTTCGCTCAACGACGGCAAGGTCCACGTCGAAGCCCTCATGATATTCCCAACGTCCAGTTGGGCGGCCGTCAGGTCGCTTCACCGGATGCAGTTGTCTGAAGGCGCAAGGCTGCCAGTGCAGCCGCGATCGTCGGGCCAGAATCGTCAGTGACGGAGAGCAGCACGCAGCAGTCGGGATCCTCTGGAACGCGTAGCGCGGTCGAATCGGTGACGATGACACTTGTCCCTTCGCGTCGGAAGCCTTTCGGAACGCGGTTCGGGCCACACCAGCACCACTCAGCGTTTCCGTGGAGAGCGATCCTCCACATCGGAAACCCGCTGGAAGACTCATCTACTGTCGGCTCAGCAAGCTGAAGGTGCTTCGCGATGGCGCGCGCGACAGCCCCCGCCTCGGCGCCACCGTAGATTCGTGTCGATTGCTCCGCGACCTCGTCGACCAAGGCCGCTAGGAAGTCGAGAAAATCTGCGGCAACCGGCTCCTCTCGCTCGCACTCGCAATCGACGTGCGTAATGGACGGCTCACCCCGGGGACCGCCCCTTCGGTAGTCGAAGCACATGTCCCAGTGCCCGTCCCCGTCGAATGGGATCAGCAGCGATGCATCCGTTGGGGCCCACGCACCCGCGTCGGCGTTCTTTGGGCGCCACCAGCCTTCATCTCGCGTGATGCTCGGAAACTGTGGGCCGATGCCGTTCACTTGGCTCGAAATGCCCGAGTTCGCGCGAAGGTACCCCCCGTTCTGCTGACGAAGGAGGTGCAGGTACGCAGAAGGCAACGTCACGCCGAGGTGGGCCTCTGCCGCGGCGAGAGCCTCATCCGTCAGCGCGGGCTGGACGTAGTCCAAGAAAGCCGGAACCTGCCAGTAGCCCCCTGGGAACCGAGCGAGCACTGATGCCTCATCTCTCATGGGCATAGGCTACAATCTCGTGGCGGGCTTGGCATGGCGTGGCCTGTGGCCGAAGTCTCGGTCCGCCCAACGTAGCGGCGTTCTACTGCAACGTCGAGAGGGAGCGCGAAGCGCGACCGAGCGCGTTGACAGCAGCAACGCCTTGTTAGGCAGCTTGCGCCATCGCTCCGGGCGGAGCAGCCGCGCCGAGGTCATGAGCACACCAGGCCGGCAAGATTCTGGGGCAGTTCCTTTGGCGATGATCTTGAAACGTCTTCGCGAAGGTAATGGCTGTCGAGCGCGCGAGCAGTCGCTCGGCCACCGAGCGGCTGGAAGCGCCAGGGAAAGTTCGCGAAGCGAGGTGGCGAGAGCAGGAATCAAGCCAATAGCCACGCGAGACGACGCTGGCGACGCCAATGGTTGCCATAATCCCTTTTGCCTAACGTACCCGCGTTGACCCGCCGACTGAGGGCGGCCGTCGGGTCCAACGCGTTGTTGGACTGGAGCGAAGCTCGGCTCCAGTCGTCGAGAGCGGGAGCGTGGTCTTGGCGAAACGCTGCCGAGCGAGGGCAACGTGCGCGCGAGGAACACAGGTGCCAGTCCTTCAGGAAGGCGCGAGCGCCGCGCGGGCGCCAGCGAGGACTTCGCTGGCGACAAGGGGGCGCCAGCGGAGATCACGCGCCGGCCGGCGCGTGCTGATGGCCCAGCGTGACCGTCTTCGGGGCGCCATAACGTGGCCGGCGCACGCGGGTCGCGGAAGAGGGCGACAGCGGGAAGCGGGCACGACGTCACGGGTGGCGAGGAGGCCACTGGTGACGGCCGGCAGGACGGCACGGTCTTGGGCTCTGCCGGTTCAGCGGGCGCAACGTTCAGGGAGACCGTGCGGCGCCGAACGAGCTCGCGGTCTCCACCATCGCCACCCGAGCCCAATCCGAGATCAATCACAGATCCTTGGCAAAACGCGGCTCAGTCTAACGTAGCGGCGTTCACCCGCGCCCGTCCCGAGGGAGGAACGACCGAGGGCGGCGGCGGGTG
>Ga0209181_10001066_pt1 | contig 48997 bp, 44 predicted proteins | sample MAT05_FD_187208 | JGI IMG/M metagenome (GOLD analysis project Ga0209181, IMG submission 187208) | Freshwater microbial communities from Lake Fryxell liftoff mats and glacier meltwater in Antarctica - MAT-05 (SPAdes) (version 2) | ecosystem: Environmental > Aquatic > Freshwater > Ice > Liftoff... | reverse complement strand
GATTTCTCAAAAATGTGAATTCTAAACCTCTTAGAAGTCCCAAATTGTCGCCCGAACTGCCCCCCAATTCTGGGGGGTTCTGAGATCGAAGTCCCCCAGAATTGGGGCCTTAAAGCCTTTCAGGCATCTATGAAAAGGGGGCAAGTGCAAGATCTAAAGCATTTGTCAGACACTCTCCAAGCTTTTTAATAGATGTTGGTAATGACAAGCCCAAGAGGGGAGAGGGATTTAAGCTTGGACGTGAGCGCTCAGCCGAACGGTGAGGGTCTATACGGGCTGTAAAACAGGGTTTCCAGCACCTCCACAAAAACTGTCCGAAGTATTGAATTAGGCAGTTCCAAAATCATTGAACTGATTTCTGCGATCGGGCTTTATAGAATGTTTCCAAACTAGTTCGATCGCCCACAAAACGCCAATGCCAGGGTTCGTAATTCACCCCTTGGGGATTGTTCTTGAAGAACGATAATTCAAAACTATGTTGCGCTGCATGGGACTCTAACCACTTAAAGGCCGCTGTTTTCTCAAAATTAGGATTAAGGTCAGTGGCAGGGACATCGCCATCCCCAATATCCACAGCATAGCCAGTGTGATGCTCACTGTAGCCAGGAGGAGCGCTGACCTCTGCCCGTTTCGTCGCCACCTGCCCCCGTTGTTCCTTGACATCAAAAAACAAGCCTTGCTGCTGATCGATCGACCGAAATCCAGAAATGGGCACCAAAATCACCCCGTCTGCGGCCGCAGCATTGACCATATCCCGAAATTTCTTAGCGGCGGCGGCTCTCAATTGAATACTGCCATCCGCCACGATCGGTTCCAGTTCTGCTTCAGGGGACTCCTTGTAGGGATAGTGCCCTAAGAGAGTATCGGTTGGGGCAGAATTTGGGAGGGGCGAGCCAGATGGATTAGCGACGATCGTAGGCTGAACTGACCTTGGCTCAGAGGTTTGTTGCGCTCGTAGGGCTAAGCCAAGGGTGATTGCTAGCCCGGCTGCCCCCAGTCCAATGCCACTCCAAATCAACCAGCGTCCTTGCAATGGAGTTTGAGGAGACGGATCGGACGCTTCCCGAACTGCTTCAGGAATATCATCGATCGGCTCGGAAGGCTTTCTGGGTTTTCCAGGCAATTCAGCATTATTCAAGGCTTGGTTCCCACAGGTACTCAGACCTCCAAATTTTAAACTGGAGCGTAACCTTTAGGGAAAGGGAAACGATTCAACATTTTCCAGGGAGTCCCAACCGTTCTTCAGCCAACCCACTTCACCTCATCATCTAGAGTAGTGGGGAGAATAGCTGACTCAGCGATCGGGCGACAACGGCGTAGCACAGCATTCTGCAAATCTGAAGCCGCATTCTTCCCAGGGTTTGGCTTATGCAAAGGCAATGCATTGGCAGCAGGGGCTGCATCATCCTGAAACTGAGCTACCTGAGCCACCTGAGCCATGAAGCGATCGATCATTTCCTGCTCAACCCAGCCCCTAGCTGCCAAAATCTCTCCAAACCGCATTCCTGTACGCTGCTGGTCGTATAACACAACCTCAACTTGGGCGGGGGCAATCAAGCCAGCCTCAACCAAATGCGTACCAATATACTTTTTGCCCAGTTTTTGGGTGGAATGCCTAGTGGGAATGCTGCGGAGGGCTGCACCTGGATGACGATCGCTCATATCTAAAAACCCTGCTATCGACTACAAATAATTTGATTGCTAAATCTATAACTGCTAGAAAATAGAAACTAGCTTGTTTTTTAGGTTGTCTAGTGTTTGCACTGAGTAAGATCTGGCATAGTCCAACCTGTCCCGTGAGATGTGGCACTTGAACTTTCAGTAAGTGAGCTTTCTAGCACTTAGATTTCATCAAATATACTAGCTAATTCACCAGATCTTTATAAACTTGACAGATACATATGAGAAACTACTTAGACATAAGACAACTGAGTATTTTCTAAAGTTCCCTGATCCGTAACAATACGACCTCTAACTTCAGATACAATTCACATTCCCTTGTTTCTCTGACTAAGAGATGATTTCAAGCCTAGTGCAGGCTGGTAACAGCAAGTGAGCAGCACTCAAAACTCAAAACTATCCCCCTAACGGGTCAGGAACGTCTGCCACGCTGCACTCGTCCCTTGAAGCAGTGTGAGAATCTGATAGGAATCTGAAAGGAATCTGACTGATCCCAAAGCCCCACAGGTTGAACAGTGTCCAGGATCGCCCAGAAGCAACAAAGTAGTTTCGTATGCAAAAACAAAATTTTGCACTGTTGATTTTGATTCGATTCAGTCTCAAGAGAGACAAACTGGCTTGAAATTAGGAGATTTTTGAGAAAGATGTTACCCCTGTAGGGGCAAAGCATCCGGCAAATAAGCCCTTGAATCGACAGAAAGTCATTGCCCGGATGCTTTGCCCTTCCGGTGCCTGGTATAAACTTTTCCGGAAATCTCCTTAGTTTTGCTTCTATCTTCTGACGACTAACGTATTGACAACCATGTCATGGAGAGCCTGTCTTTTTGCAGTGAAAGCTGCCATGAAAAAGCCGATCAGAATCGTGATAGTGGAGAGAGACTTGCTCCAGAACCGGGCGCTGGTTTGGATGAAGGAGAGCGGGTTTCCAGTGGTATCGATGACAACTAAGCCCATTATCATTTTGCCCAAGGTGCCTTTTAAGGATGAGGCTTCAAACCCACTGAAGTAGAGCCAGCGCAGCAAAATACCCAAAATGGCGAAAACTTTGGCTGCTACAACCTTGGTTCCTAAAAAAGCAAGGAATACTCCTACTACGCCAAAGGTCATGCCAAAGAGAAATCCAACCCCGCCTTCTGCCTCATAGGTTTTAAACTGTGTTTCTAGTATCGTAGCAAAGAGAAATGAGCCAATGCATAAGATAGTGTTGTCGATCGCATACGCAGTGAGCCGTCTCCCAAACCCACCATAGGTTGGAGTTGCTACCACAGGTACCGCTTGTTCCCGTGGTGAGTATAAATCCTGGGCAGACTGTCCAGCTTGGCTATGGGGTTGCACGATCGTTGGCACTGGCCGCTGATCGTGAGGCACATTTTGGTAGATAGTGGGTGGAACTTGGGATGAGGGTTGAGTTGTGACTCCAAATCCTGAACCAAGGTTTTGCAACATCTGCAAAATCACTTGGGTATTTTGGGGGCGGTTGCCTGGGAAAGGAGCCATCAAACTATCGATGAGATCAGCAAAGCGAGATGAGATTTGGGTAACACTATCTCGCCAGAGCAATACACCTGTGCGGGGATCATCTAGAAATTCGTTGGGCTGCTTTCCGGTCAACAGATACACAAAAGTGCGGGCCAAGGCGTAGAAATCTGACTGGGGAACGGCTTTGCCATTCATCTGCTCTGGCGGAGTATAGCCTGTAGACACAATGCCTGTGACTCCCTGTCCCGACAGCTTTTGCATGTAGGTGCCTGTCACTTCTCTGGCGGTGCCAAAGTCAATTAAGGCCAACTGTCCATCGGGACGGAGCATAATATTGGGTGGCTTGATATCCCGGTGGAAATAATTTTGCTGATGCACCTGCTGCAAAATCTCTAAAACCTGTTTCAACCATTTGATAGCTAAGCCCTCGTCGATCGGGCGATTGTTGCGTTGGGTGAGCCACTCATTCAAGTTCAGCCCTTCAATTTTTTCCATTACCAAACAATGGACTGGTTCAGGACTGTCCTTAGGAAAGAAGACAAAATAGCCGTCTGCTTCTACCTTGGGAATTCCTGGATGCTGTAGATGTCCTAGCACCATTGCTTCTTGTTGAAAGAGTTCTACGGCTTTGGGCTGACTATTGGTTAAAACTTTGAGAACCTTGACGGCTTCATCACTTCTGAGTTCGTAGGTTTTGCCGAATCCGCCGCCACCCAGGAATTTGATAACTTGATATCGTCCTTCCAGCAAAAGTTCTGAGCCACAGCCTTGGCAAAACAGTAGGGTGCCAGAGTTCTCAGATCGCGGACAGCGAGGATTAATACAGAGGCTCATGGGCTTGACTTAGGGGAGCTACTTGTTTGTTAGCATAGCCTTTGCAGTCCCCCATAAGTATGAAATCTATTTCTTCTGATTTGGTAGTGCCAGGCTCTTTTATGTCTAAGGAGCTAGTGCTTACGATAGAGGCACGCTTAAGTGCGGGGCCGATTTTTAGTGCGATCGGATTAGGAAGCAATTTGGGTGACTCCGAAGCCATTTTAGAGGCAGCAGTGGAGACTTTGGAGGGTAGGAGTGATATTCGGCTCACGGCTCGATCGCACTGGTATGAGACCAAACCTGTGTTGCCCTCAGAGTCCCAGACGATCCCCCAACGTAATTATTTGAATGGGTGTATTTTGGCAGAGGTGCAATTAACTCCCTGGGATTTGCTCAACACCTTGTTGGCGATCGAAGCCCAATTTGGGCGAGTGCGGCGGGAACGCTGGGAACCCCGCACCCTGGATCTGGATTTGTTGCTGTACAATCACTTGATTTTAAACACACCGCCCCTATGTCTACCCCATCCCCGCATGAATGAACGGGCTTTTGTGCTAGTGCCCTTGGCTGAAATTGCTCCAGATTGGATTGACCCAATTTCAGGAAAGGCGATCGGAGACTTGGTTCAGACTGTAGACTGTTCTGAAGTCAGAGTTAAGAATGTAAGACACGTATAATCCGTTATGGCACTTGGCGCAGAACCTCCTCAACTTCTTAGACAAAACTTCTTCTATAAAGGTCGCAAATTTAGCTTTGAAGGCAATCGCTTGCGCTTGCCCAATAAGGCGGAGGGAGATTGGGAGTGTATTCGCCACCCTGGCGGAGCGTTGGCAGTACCCGTGACTCCAGACGGACAATTAGTGTTGGTGCGGCAATATCGCTTTGCGGTTCAAGGACGGGTGCTAGAGTTTCCAGCAGGCACCCTAGAGCCAGACGAAGCTCCAGAGGAAACGATTCAACGCGAACTGGAAGAGGAAACCGGTTATCGGGCGACTCAGTGGCAAAAGTTAGGGGAGATTGTCCTGGCACCTGGCTATTCGGATGAAATCATTTATGCGTTCCTAGCCTTGGGGTTGCAAAAGCTGGAAACTCCTCCCAGTCAGGACATCGATGAAGACATTGAAGTGATATTGATGGATGTCGCAGAATTAGAGCAGGCAATTCTGGCTGGAGAACCTGTGGATGCCAAGTCGATTTCCAGCTTTTTCTTGGCGCGTCAATTTCTGCCTAAAGGTTAATCTGAGAGAAAGGGGCAAAAGACTGAGGTGGAGAGGCATTTTTAAGAGCCTTCCTAGCAATTTTGCAACCAATTTTCAAGGTCAGCGATCGTTGTAAAGTCTAACAACGCCTCACCCAGTAACTCCAGTTGTTCCAGGGGAAGAGAGGCGATTTGCGATCGGGTTAACTCAGGCAGTTCCCCCACCCTGCGGGTTAGTTGGCGCAGGATGAGCGATCGTTCTCCCTGTTCTCGCCCCTGTTCTTGCCCCTGTTCTCGCCCTGTTTCTAGAATGTCTTGGTAAATCACTGACTCTCGCATCATGTCCTCCCGAAATAGGCGTTTAATCACATCCTTCTTGAATTTTAACCCCGCTAGGATTTGAGTGTAAGCGGAGACTTCTAAACGTTGGGCTGGCTCCAGTTGGCTGACTCGTTGTGCGACCTGTTGGAGTAGGGTTTCCGATCGCACAGCAGCAGCTAAGGGAGCGAGGGGCAACAGCGCGGGATCATTCAGGAATTGTTCTGGGTTCTCTTCCCACAGCTTGATGACGCGATACTCATGGCGGGTATTTTCCAAGACAAAGGCAGTCTCAATCACGGTGTCCTCCGCAGGGGGGAGCAGCAGAACGACAACTTGGGTGATGGGGAGGCGGTAGAGGCGATGCAACCGCACCCAGTAGTCCAGCATTCTCAGGGGAAGGGGAGGGTTGGACTCTAGAGTGGTCTGGAATTCTAGATGCAGGATGCGGTTTTGGAGGCGGATCAAGATCACGGAGTCTGCCCGAATCGGTTCAATGCTCAGTTCGGTTTTGAGGAGTTCGACGACGGGTTGGGGTTCTCCTAAGACCCAGGCGGCGAAGCGCTCTGGATGTTTTTCGGAGAGGAGTTTGCACAGATTGTCAAAGGACATGGATGGGTGGATGGGTGGATGGGTAGATGGGTGGATGGGCTTCGACGTGAGCGCTCAGCCGAACGGTGGATGGACATAAATTGATCCTGTCATCCGATCGGGCGATCTGTTTCGGTTGTCGCTGCTAGATAGCTGTGGTTTTGGAAGTTTCAGTCCGCTGAATGCTTGAGTCGCCAACCGGGTTTGAGGACTTGGCGAGCGCGGGCAATGACCAGGCAATCATCGGGGACATTTTCAGTCACAACTGATCCCGCTGCGATGTTGACATCTGCGCCCAGGGTGACAGGTGCGACAAGGACGCTGTTGGAGCCAGTTTTAGTCCGATCGCCAATCTTAGTTTTGTGTTTCCTCACCCCGTCGTAATTAGCGGTGATGGTGCCAGCGCCAATGTTGACCCGTTCCCCCGTTGTGGTGTCGCCTAAGTAGGAGAGGTGGGCAACATTGGTTCGATCGCCCAGAGTGGAATTTTTCAGTTCGACAAAGTTACCCACGCGGCACTCTGCGCCCACCTGAGCGTGTCCTCGGAGGTGGGCATAGGGTCCAACGCTGGTTCCAGCTTGCACCACGCTGTCGGTGATCACGGAATACAGCACCGTCACCCGCTCCCCAATTTGGCTATTTTCAATTAGGCTGCCAGGACCAATGCGGCTGCCCCCGGCGATCGTGGTATTTCCCCGCAGATGGGTTTGTGGCTCAATCACCACATCGGGTTCTAGGGTCACAGTGTCATCGATCGTGATGCTCTCTGGGTCAATCAGGGTGACTCCAGCAGCCATCCAGTCATCTTTTAGCCGAGTTTGCAGAATTTTGGCGGCGGCGGACAGTTGCTTGCGATCGTTAATGCCGAGAATCTCCTGAAAATCCTCCACATCCACGGCCATCACGGGGGACAAATCCCGCACCACATCGGTCAAATAATATTCCTGCTGATCGTTATTGGGCTGAAGCTGGGGCAACACCCGCTCCAGGTCTGCCCAACGGAAGCAGTAGATGCCGGCATTAACCCGTTGGTTTTGCCGTTGAGGTGGGGTGCAATCCCGGTCTTCAATGATTTCCTCAACCCGATTTTGATCGTCGCAAAAGACTCTGCCGTAGCCTTTCGGTTGGGAGAGGTGCGCGGTCAAGAGGGTGGCGGCATTCTGGTGGGACTGGTGGGTTTGCAACAGATTTTTCAAAGTTTCGGCCCGGAGCAAGGGCACATCGCCATTTAGCACAAGCAGATCGCCCGAATATCCTTGCAGATGGGGCAAGATCTGCTGGATGGCGTGCCCTGTGCCTAGTTGTTGCGCTTGTTCTACAAACTCTAAGTCTGGAAAGGATTGCAGGGTTTCGCGGACAAACTCACTCTGGTAGCCCACAATCACAAAACAGCGATCGATCGCCACACCAGAGAGGCTCCCCAACACCCGTTCCACGAGCGATCGTCCCCCCAAATCGTGTAAAACCTTGGGCAGGCTGGATTTCATCCGCGTTCCCCGCCCTGCTGCCAGAATTGCTACTGCCACCATACTTTTTACTCGCTAATTCTGAACCGGAGTATACCGCGCTTCCCACCCCGAAAATCAGATGTTAGTCCGTCTCCAGAGGCAGATCTACAAACTGCTCTCCCCAGGCGTGCATGGAGAGCAAAATCGGTTTTAAGCTTTCTCCTTTCTCTGTTAAGGAATATTCCACTTTGGGGGGAATCTGGGGATAGACATGGCGATGAATCAAGCCATCCTGCTCCATTTCCCGCAATTGCTGAGTCAGCATTTTTTGCGTAATCCCTTGAATGGAGCGGTGCAGCTCTCCAAAGCGCTTGACTCCAGGAAATAGCTCTCGCAGGATCAGAACCTTCCACCGGCCACCGATCGCTTTCAAGGTGGTTTCCACTGGACAGGTTGATTTAGTCTGCGGCAAGGGACTCAACGAACTTGGGTTTAGTGCCTTCGACTCTGACAAACTCGCTTTAGTTGGCTCTAGCATGGTCAGTTCTCCCTTAGTATCTTTTTGGGTAGTACCTTACTTATAAGTGCATTCTTTACAAGGAGGTTGTACTGCTTCTAAAGTATACATATACCTGAAGCGAAGCCTACCTGAAGCGAATCGATCGCCCACAAATTTACTGAATTTTTTGCAAAGTGGTGTTTTAGTTCCTCGGTAAGATGTGGCTTCCTTCATGGCTCGACTCATTCACATCCATCACTCACTTTGAGAGGAGACTCCCGATGATTACAGTCCGTCCTGCTCACGATCGGGGTCATGCTGACCACGGCTGGTTAGACAGTCGCCATACATTTTCCTTCGCCAACTACTACGATCCGGCACACATGGGATTTCGGCAATTACGTGTGATTAACGAAGACCGCGTTCAGCCCAAGGGCGGCTTTGGCACCCACTCCCACCAAGATATGGAAATTATTACCTATGTGTTGTCAGGTTCCCTGGCTCACCAGGACAGCATTGGCAATAGCAGTACGATCGGCGTTGGTGAAGTGCGACGGATGACCGCTGGCACAGGCATTCAGCACAGTGAATTTAATGCGTCAACCACCGATCCAGTCCATTTTTTGCAGATTTGGATTCTTCCAGAACAAAAAGACTTGGCTCCCAGCTATGAACAAATTGCCTTTCCCCAGGAAACTCAACCAGGGCAATGGCAGCACTTGGCGGGGCGCGATCGGCAACCAGGGATTGTGCAAATTCATCAAGATGTTAATCTGTACAATGCGTTTCTCAAACCAGGGGAAACTCTCACGTCTCCCGTAGCGATCGATCGCCATGCCTGGCTACAACTGATTCGGGGTCAGGTCAGGCTCAATGGGGTGCCGTTAACCGCAGGCGATGGGGTGGCGATCGGTGATGAGCCGCAGTTTACAGTTACAGCGGACAGTGACGCTGAAATCCTGCTATTTGACTTGGCTTAATCGTGGTTTCCCAGATGAAGCCTGCTGGAAATCACTCGATCGGACAAGGGGCTTAAGCCCCTTGTTCCATAGCATCTTTAGGGTTGGTACTGTAGACGTTCAATAAATCTATAATCTTAGTCAAGCATAGTAAGACACTTCTGTACTATAAATGCGCCTGTAGTCCTGTTGGCATTCCAGAAAGACGCGGTGTGTCAGCCACTACACCAAAACGACTTCTCATCAGTTGTGCGAGCAACAAAGGAGCCGATTAATCATGCCAAAACCTCGATACGACGAAGAAGAAAATAAATTACGCCATGCGGCAGCCGATGATGATTGTTGCGAAGAAATGGCTGAAAAATATGTCTGGCAATTGGTTGATGTTGAGAAGACAGGCGCTTCCATTCTTGAGGTAGATTGCGTGTTTGAAGGCAAAACTGAGTTTCCAAAATCCTTTTACGACACTGACCAGGAGGAAGACTAATGCGGAAATGGATCGTCTTTCGCGCTGAGAAGCGCCAACCAGGTTGGAAAGACCGGATGTATACTCACACAGGTTCTCTCACAAAAACCCTGTTTGAGCATTACGATTGCTCAGATGAAGCACTACCTGAACCTGGGTATCGCCCCCCTGAGTTTATCCGAGTGGATCAGTTTGTTGACCTCAACTACCCCGAAGCAAAAACACATTACCGTCAAAGTGATTGGGAAGTCGTGAGAGTTGAAGCCTATACACCTGAAATTCCTATTGGGATGGGTTTTGACATGATTGTGATCTGCTATTGCAAACACAGCCCCATCAATGCTCCTCTCAAGCCAATGCCTGAACGGCAAGTTTCCATCGATTCGTTTGGTGGAGACAAAGCAGCGTATGAACAGTGGCTAGAGCCTCAGAAGCTACCCGCTGAAGTGTAGGGAAGGCATCTCAAATTGCTGTCTGAGAGATTTGACTATGGTTTTGAAAACTATCACGCTACGGCAACGGGTAAGCGCGACTCTACGTGTTGCACAAAGTTGGCGAGAATTTGGAGTCCGGCTGTGGAGGACTTTTCGGGATGAAACTGTACAGCCATCAGGTTTCCCCGTTGAATGGCGGCGGTGACGTGCTGAGTGCCGTGGGTGACAGTTGCCGCGCAAACGTGGCGATCGATCGGGTCAACGTAGTAAGAATGGACAAAATAAACCCAGGGAGAACCGGGTAAGCCTTGCCAGAGGGGAGATTGGGACTGCACCAGTTCCAATTGGTTCCAGCCCATGTGGGGAATGGTAATCCCTGGTTCGGGGTGAAAGCGGCGCACCACACCGGGGATAATGCCCAACCCTGGTTCTGTGCCTTCTTCGCTGCGATCGAATAAAATCTGTAACCCTAAACAAATGCCCAGAAATGGCTTACCAGAGTCGATCGCCCGCTGAATGGGTGCCACCAGGTTTCGGGCCCGAATCTGCTGCACTGTGGGATCAAACGCCCCTACTCCTGGCAAAACGACGGCATCTGCTTGTTCTAGGACGATCGCCGCATCCGTCACGACTGGCGTTGCCCCTGCTTGCTCCAACCCCTTACAGACCGAGTGGAGATTGCCCATGTCATAATCTACAACTGCAATGACTGTCATGCTGCGCGTCATCCTGGATGAATTCCCCCATTGTAGTTCCCCCGTTCCCACCCGAATCATGCTCAAAAAAATCTTGCTCACGTCCTTCGACGTTTGGCAACCCGATCAGATCTCCAACGCCTCTGATGATTTAGTCCAGGAAGTATTGGAACGGCATTTAATGCCAGAGAACGTGCAGGTATTGCGAAAAATCCCAGTGGATTTTCAATTAGCTCCTGAGCGCGTTATTGCGGCAATGAAACAACTAACACCAGATGTTGTTCTTTGCTGCGGAGTTGGGGCAACGCGCCAAAAATTGAATCTGGAGTCTGGGGCAACCCAGACAGGGCAGCGGCTGCAAACGACGCTGGATCTAGAGCAGTTGAGCGCAGGGTTGCCGATCGCAGAAATTAGCCACGATGCAGGTGACTTTGTTTGCAACGGTTTATACTATGCACTTCTAGAGCATCTATATGAGTCCGATTCGATCGAAGCGCTGTTCCTCCATGTGCCTGTTCTCGCTCCAGAGACGATCGATCCGATCGTGCTAGATTTTGTGTCACTGTTGCAGCGCCTAGGAATGCCAGCCCAGAAACGTGTTTAACTGAAGCGTTGATTCCCTCGTCTACAGATCCACTCTCCTGAAACTATCTGCTGTATATCTCTACTCCCTTGCTCAAGCCACTCATGCTCCCTCTTCTGTCAACTTTAATTCTGGCTCAAATCATTCCTACGGTTTCTCCTGTCCCTGCGGCTCCTGCTATGGCTGCTTCTGCTATAGAAGAAAGGCTTCCTCCTTCAGAAATTCCCCTGTTGCAGGAGTTTCTCAGTCCGCGAGAGTTACTGCAACTGCAAGAGGTTCGCTCCTTAGCAGGGCAAGCTGACGACGTTCCCGTATTTAACAGCAATAGCCCAGAGCTAGTCTTGACCGAGGGAATTTTACTTTCCACCTTTTCTCCAGAGGGTAAGCAGTTTCCCCAGGCGCACCTTAATTTTTCCTTCAAAGATCGGTTTGATATTTTCACCCATCACATTGCCAAGGCAGGTAATGGCGATGCCACCCGGACTCTATTTCAAGGGATTCTGGTCAACAATCCCGGACAACAACCCGTGACGATCAACATCCTGGAAGCGGCAACCTACCTGACCCGCCCCGATGCCATCTTTATTAACTTGCCCTCGGTTGTAGAGAATCCGATCGGCACCATCTTCGCAGGGCCGGGAAGTCGCACCATGGATGACATTCTGCGGGGGCGCAGGCGTTGGTTTCCCACATTGGTACTGCAACCAGGGCAGAGTGAAATGCTGATGAATCTGCCGATCCCGGTGGGTGTGGTGACTCCTTCCTCCAATGGTCGGTCTACATTGACCCGTTTACGGAGTAGCGGCGAGGTTTATGTGGCTAATCTCGCGATGTTTGCCCCCTTAAACCCCGATGGCACAGAGCGCATTCCCACTGTAGAAGAATGGCAGAGATTACTAGAAACCGCTAACCTGGCTGGCCCTAGAGATTTAGTGCCGACACCCCTGGCCCAGACCACAGGACCGCTGATCTATGGTCGGGTGGCGGGGGTGGCCCGGGGATCTAGTTGGAAGGCCCGATTAACGGATAAGACCGGGGACTCCTTGAGTGTGCCGCTTCCAGGACAAGCCTTCTCCTATGCCCTCAGCACGGTGCTGCGGGGCACCTTGGGGACGGGACAAGTCCAAAGCGCTCGCATGTTAGCCCGCTACCCCGATACGGCCTATCAAGCTCATGGCAATTATGGGATGGCGTATGATCTGACATTGCCCCTGCATAATGCAACTAACCAGACTAGAACCGTAGTTTTAACCCTACAAACGCCTCTGAAAGAAAATCGCATTCAAGGGGGTCTTCGGTTTCTCGATCCACCGGAACCACAAGTTTTCTTTCGAGGAACAGTCCGGTTTAGATACACCGATGATCAGGGAGAGCTACAAACTCGCTATTTTCATTTGGTGCAAAATCGCGGTCAAATGGGGGAACCCCTGGTATTGTTGACCATGCCACCGGGCGATCGTCGCCTCGTTTACGTCGAGTTCCTTTACCCGCCGGACTCCACCCCGCCCCAGGTGCTAACGGTAAGAACATTACCAGAGGGGCTTCTGCCTCCTTCGACCAAGTTTTGAAGAAGTCCGCTTCAGTTTTAGTTCAGCGCCCATCTACTGTTTAACTCGGTCTATGTTTCTGTTTTTGCCCATCCTTGCCCAAGCGACCCCCGCCCCCGTGTCTCAGGAAATTTTCCAGCCTCAAGAGGTGCGTGTGCTACCCGGTCGGCTAGACACCGTGCCTGTGTTCAACAGCAACAGCCCAGAACTGGTGCTGACTGAGGGAATTTTGCTGTCTACGTTTTCTCCTAAAGGCAAGCAATTTCCTGCTGCCCATCTCAATTACGTGTTTCGCGGTCGGTTTGACATCTTTGCCCACCACATTGCCAGGGGAACGGCTCCCGACGATCTCCGATCGCTCTACCTGGGGGTTATTCTGCACAATCCAGGCACACAACCCGTCACCGTGGATGTGTTGGAGGCGGCGAGTTACCTCAGTCAGCCCGATGCCCCGTTTGTAGACCTGCTCCCGTTTGTAGATAATCCCTTGGGTGAGGTGTATGCAGGGCCGGGGAGTCGGGCTATGAATGATGTGTTGCGGGGACAGCGGCAGGACACCTTTCCTGACAAAATTGTTATTCCGCCACAGCAAAGCCAAATGCTGATGAATCTGCCCATTCCGGTGCGTCCCTTGACTCCACCGCTGAACGGGCGCTCTAGCCTGTTGCGGTTACGCAGTTCTGGGGCAGTGTATGTTGCTAGCCTCTCCCTCTTCGCCCGCACCAATCCCGATGGCACTGAGCGCCCTCCCACCTTGGAGGAATGGCAGACGGTGTTGGAGACGGGGGGCTTAGCAGAGCAGCGCGATCGGACTCCTTCTCCGCTAGGACAAACGACGGGTCAGGTCATCTACAGTCGAGTGGCTGGGGTGGCGAGGGGGTCACGGTGGTTAACAACGGTCACTGACAAGCCAGGGATGCCCTACCTCACTACGCCACAGCCAGGGCAAGCATTTTCCTACGGACTCAGTACGTTGTACCGAGGAACGCTGGGAACAGGGCAAATCCAGAGCGCACCGATGTTAGTCCGTTACCCAGACACGGCCTACCAGGCCCACGGCAACTATGCGATCGAATACAACCTGTCGCTGCCCCTGCAAAATACGACGGATCAGCCCCAGACGGTGACTCTGGCAATTCAAACCCCGGTGAAGGTAGACCCATTTCAGGGCGGACTGCGCTTTCTCGATCCGCCCGCTCGCTCTATCTTTTTTCGGGGGACGGTGCGAGTCCGCTACACCGATGATGACGGCGTAGCCCAAACCCGCTATGTCCATTTGGTGCAACAGCGGGGACAACAGGGCGAACCCCTAGTCACGCTGCGTCTCAATCCCAGCGATCGTCGCCTAGTTCAAGTAAATTTCCTCTATCCCCCAGATTCCACCCCACCCCAGGTTCTGACCGTGAGAACATTGGAGGCCGCAGATGCTCCGTAGCAGGGAACACTGGTTGGGCGATCGATCGTAGATGGGGGGTGCATCCCAGTTTTGCAACCGCCCGATCCACCCTCACCCTAAATCCCTCTCCCTAAGGAGAGGGACTTTGAATTCCGGCTCCCTTCTCCCTAGGGAGAAGGGTTGGGGATGTAGCTTGCTTCCCGAAGGGTGGGTGGATCGGAGATCTGCAAAAGTGAGATGTACCCACGGGAGAAGGGGTTGGGGGATGAGGGCTAGCGATCGCAAAAATGTCCGAACTATTGTCTATAGATAAGATCGGTGACGATCGCCATTGATGTCGCCACTAAATTGGGGGATTTCCCCGCTAGGCTCAAAGGATTGATAACATGGCTGATGAGTTACTTACCTAAAAACTCCCCTAAAAACTCACAGAAAGAAACTCGCCTACAAACTTGCCTAAACACTTGAAAAACCTTGGTGTACTGACATGAGTAATGCCGCTTCAGATCTAGATAGCGTGAGCCGCCAATCGACGAGTCGAGAGCGACCCCAGAAGCCAAAAATGCTGGTGGTCGATGACGAACCCGATAACTTAGATTTACTCTACCGGACGTTTCGGCGCGACTTTAACGTGTTGCGGGCAGAGAGCGGCGTTCTGGCCCTGGAAGTGCTGGCAGCAGAAGGCGAGGTCGCGGTAATTATTTCTGACCAACGGATGCCAGAAATGAAGGGCACAGAGTTCCTGAGCAAAACCGTGCCCCAATTCCCCAACACGATGCGGATTATCCTCACCGGCTTTACGGATGTGGAGGATTTGGTCGAGGCAATCAACTCTGGACAGGTGTACAAATACATCACCAAGCCCTGGGACCCCAATGAACTCAAGGCAGTGGTACAACGGGCCGCCGAGACTTACGAACTGCTGAAACAACGCACGGAGGAACTGATCCGCGCCCAAGCTCAAAATAATTTGATCTCAACGATCGTGGGTGTGGCTCAGGATTCCCCCAGCCTAGAAGCCTGCCTGCAACCGATCGCTATTGCTTTTGAGGAAAACTTCGATGCCGATGGTTGTGTCGTGCAATTAGTCGAAGGCAAAGCCCTGATTGCAACTCAGGGGGTTTACAGTCATGCAGATGCCCCGGTCGCTGAGTTGGCTCAAGATCCGTTAGCGAAGGAAGCGATCGATACTCAGACGTTGCAAGTTGCCTCCAACATTCCGACAGACAGCAACCTGGTGGAGCATTACACCGCGTCAGTCATTCAAGCTCACCTTGTCGTCCCCAGCACCTATCGAGGCGAGGTTCTGGCCCTGATTTCTCTGCAATGGCAGCAACCCTGCAAACTGCGCGACGACGAATTAAAACTGATTCATCTCTCTGCCCAACAGGTCGCCCTAGCTTTGACCTGCACTCGCTTCTACCGTCCGGTTTGAGATTTCCGAGGAAGGTTTTACTCCTGTAGGGGCGTTCCCGTAGCGTGTGCTTTGCACTTAGCATCCGGCAGACAAGCCTTGAATCGACCAGAACGTCATTGCCCGGATGCTTCGCCCTTCCGGTGCCTGGTATAAACTTTTTTAAAAATCTCCTAATGTCTGCCTCCTCTGAAATTCAAGCGTTGTTCAATCGCATTGCGCCCGTTTATGATTCCATGAACGATTGGCTCAGTTTGGGGCAACATCGCATCTGGAAGGAAATGGCGGTTAAATGGAGTCGCGCGAAGGCGGGGGATACCTGTTTAGATCTCTGTTGCGGCAGTGGCGACCTAGCCCAAATCCTGTCGCGGCACGCAGGCGCTACAGGGCAAGTGTTTGGGGTGGATTTTGCGGCGGCTCAGTTGACGATCGCCCACCAACGGGCCCAGGCATATCACAGTCGATCGTTTGCCCTCAGCCCCATCAATTGGGTGGAAGCCGATGCGCTCACCCTGCCCTTCCCAGACGATTTTTTTGATTGCGCCACCCTGGGCTATGGGTTGCGGAATGTGGTGGATATCCCTCGCAGCCTGCAAGAATTGCACCGTGTACTTAAACCTGGCAGTTACGCCGCAATTTTAGACCTGAATCCTGCCCCCAGTGCCCCTGTGCGCTGGTTTCAGCAGTGGTACTTGGATACGATCGTGGTGCCGATCGCTCAGCACTATGGCTTTGCAGCGGATTATGCCTATCTCGCGCCCAGTTTGGCCAAGTTTCCCACCGGCCCAGCCCAAGTTAAGCTAGCCCGTGCCGCCGGATTTACAACAGCCACCCATTACCCGATCGCCGGGGGTACGATGGGAGTATTGGTCGTCAATACATCCCTTTAGAACGGGTCTTTTTCGCCTTGAACTTGTCTACGCTCTGGCTCTTTGTCGCTCCTCCTGTGGTCGGTGGCATCATCGGCTACTTCACCAACGACATCGCCATTAAGATGCTGTTTCGTCCCTACCGCCCCTACTATGTGGGGGGACGGCAAGTGCCGTTTACGCCAGGACTGATTCCGCGCAACCAGGAGCGCCTGGCCAAGCGCATTGCCGACACCATCATGGGATCGCTGCTCACGCCAGATGAACTGCAAAATCTGGCGCGTCGCCTGCTGAAAACTGAGCGTGTCAAGGCTGCCATCCTGTGGCTCTTGAAATTGGCACTGGATCAAGTGCAATCCGACAAGGAACAGAAAAGCGTCCGAATTCTGGCAGGCATTCTGCGGGACTTGTTGGGGCAATCCTTGCCCCGCTTGCTCAAGGTGTTGGCACGACAGGAAGATTTTCTAGAAGAACAACTGAATCAAATCTTTGACCAGGTATTACTGGAGTTCCAACTAACTGAAGAACAGGCGGAACAGTTGACAACCTGGCTCCTGCAAGTGATTGTGTCTCCTGACACCGTGCGCCAAGCTTTGATTGACTTTCTCACCGATCGCAATATTCAAATCTTGGATGAGGGCGTGCGGGAAAAGTCCAGCGGCACCTACTGGGTGGTGGCCAATTTGTTTGGACTCCGCAATACCCTGACTCGGCTTCGCACATTTTGCCTGGATGAAAAAGATGCCAGCAATGCCCGCCTCGCTGAGTTAATTAATTCCTTAGGTATTAAAGATCGCTTAAAAGAATTGCTGCAAAACCTGTCCTTGCAGAACTTACCCGTTTCCACAGTGCGCCAACTCCGCAAAACCCTGCGCGATAGTGTTCGCAACTACCTGCAAGACCGGGGTGCCGATGTTCTTGAAGGACTGAGCGGCTCGATCGACTGGGACAATGTGGCCTCGATCGTCCTCAATCGCCTCAGCAGTTCTGCTGTATTGAACACTTCCCTGGAGCTAATGAGTGAGGATTTAGCCCTAATTTTAGAACGCTACTTGGAGCGAGATTTAGAAACCATTGTGGCCCAAGCGATTCCAATTCTAAATATTGACCAGGTGATCATCGATCGCGTCAAATCTACATCGCCAGAAAATCTCGAAGCGGCAATTCAGGGAATCGTGCAAAGTGAACTCCAAGCGATCGTCAATCTAGGGGGTATTCTAGGGATCATCGTTGGCTTGCTGCAATCTGCCACGTTGCTATGGCAAAATCTGCCTTAATTAAGTTCAAACCATGAGAATCTATGAATACTTTATGAGGAGAACAAGCCATGATTACGACACTCATTTCGTGGCTTTACATTGTTTTCCTACTGTATTTATATGGCTCGTTACTCCTAAATCTAATTCATAGAATTGTTGGCTCTGAAACTCCCCATTTCTTGCCCTTTCCTCTCATTCTATTAATTGGATTGGCGGGAGTTTCCGTCTTTACGGACTACCTCTCCCTCGTGATGCCGATCGCTCTATTAGCCCATCTGATTGTGTTGGCGATCGGACTCATTTATCTATTTTTTCATTGGCGATCGGTTCACCACGAAATCACCCAAACGATTCAAGCTTTGACCCACGCCAATCGAATTCTCATTCTAGTTAGTGTGCTGTTTTCCTTACTATTTGTCTACCAATCATCGCTTGGCCCCTTCAACTACGACACTGGACTCTACCACTCCCAAGCCATTCAATGGATTGAAAAGTATCGCATAGTACCAGGATTAGGCAATCTTCATAGTCGCTTTGCCTTCAATTCCCTATGGTTTTTACCCTCTGCCCTATTCAGTTTTACCTTTTGGTTAGGGCAACCGATTCATGCGTTGAACGGGCTAATGCTGCTCATGGCGATCATTTTTGCGTTGGGTCATATCAACACATTAATTGTAGGGGCCATCAACCCTAGTTCCACGTTTCAATCATTACTTATTTTCCCCTTAGCCTACTTGGGTTACGACTCCGATCGCTTTGCCACAGATGTTGCATCTCCCTCCACGGATCTGCCAGCAACGGTGCTTGTGTTTGTAGTTACGACACTAATATTGCACTATCAAAACTCAAAATTACCTAAGGTAAAAATATCTGCTGAGAGCGATCGAAAAGAGCAAGACGTTAACACAGCTATCCTGGCAATTATGATTACCATCTTGGCAGTCTTTGCCGTATTCATTAAACTCAGCGTCATCCCTATTCTGCTCTTTTTGCCATATTTGATAGTTGACCAATTTAGGAAAAATGGCATTGTAATAGCTGCTTTAATCCTGGGCATTACATTATTCATCGCTACCCCACACCTGATCAGAAATGTGATTCTGTCTGGCTATTTAATTTATCCTCTTCCTCAGTTAGATCTCTTCAATTGGGATTGGAAAATTCCGCTTCAGACCGTGGTTGCAGAAAGTATGGGAGTGCGAAATTGGGCAAAGATGCCTCCTGGTAGCTCTCCTGAAGCCGTGCTTAGTAGCACAGGATGGAGTTGGTTTCCTGCCTGGTTTAACTACTTCAAATCTCAGCCGATCGCCCAATGTTTAGGGCTGGGGATTGCGGGGTTTTCCCTCTCTAATCTATTGAGGTTTCGGCAATTCAACTGGACTAAATTCTCAGTCATCTATGCTGTCATTGCGATCGGTTTAATATTTTGGTTCTTCTCTGCCCCTGATCCGAGATTTGGCTATGGCTTGCTCATTTCCTTCGCCATCATGCTAACGCTGCCCCTGCTTACAGAAGCACTGCACCCTCTAAGCCAGCGTCCTCAAATGTTACAACTTATCCTCAGTGTCTACGTAGTTGCTAGTTTTGTCCTGTCAATGGCGCACTTCAAGTTTTACTCAGAAGATATAAACTTGTTTTGGCGATCGGCCATGGGTTATCCCAGTGTTCCTACCCAGTCCGTAACCTTCGATCGACAAACCATTTATATCCCCCTTAAAGGCGATCAGTGTTGGAATTCGGCGTTTCCCTGTACCCCCCAGATCCCAACAAATCTGCGGTTGAGGGGGCGATCGTTGCAGGATGGCTTCACTCGTCTCCGTTCTGCAACGTAGTGTGGCTCAAGTCAACGTTAGTTCAACTCAAAGGCATGAAAGCGCTACACAACAAGGATCTGAAGCCCCTTGTTCTCCGTATCTGCGCCCTCTAATAACTCCCACGCTCAACTTTTTTACAGAGTTTATACGGATACAAGAACACTTTCCTGTAAAGAAAGACTAGGCGTATTTAGAAGCACCTTAGCGATGCAAATTTAGTTGGTTACTGCGCGATCGTAGATGACAGGTCGTATTCAGCACCAGTAGTCCTATTGTGTTCCCCCATGTCCCAGTCTGTCACCCTGGTCGTCAAGCCCGAAAGCCGCTCTGACAGAGATCCCCATTCCAGCCCGCTGTCTCAGGTTGAACCTTCATTCCAGGTTGAGATTTTGCAGCGGGCAAAACAAGGTGACCCGGAAGCGATCGGCACTCTCATGAACTGGGTGCTACAGCCCAAGGGAATCACCGTCAGCACCCGTTTGAATGGGGATAATCTGCTCATCAATTTGAAATCTGCCCACGCTCCTAAACAGGCAGCACTGGTGGCGATCGTTGCCAAGGGCATGAAGCAGCTCCAAACTCAGTCAGTGCGGACGCTCACCGTGTATGGTTGCCAAATGGGACACTCCTTTCCCATCTGGACTCAGGTCATTGAGTTGCATCCACCCACGTCCCCACCCCAAGGCCGCCGATCGGCTCAACTCATGGTGATCCCCAGTCCTGCTCTCGTGCTGGCACTGGACACGATCGAGCTACCTGATTTACCCGACTTGCTGGATGATCCCGACCTTGCCCCCATCTTTGACAGCCCCAATCAGCCCGCAGATGGAGACCTGCCCCCAAGGTGGCGAACTATTGAACCTGTGGATGTTTTGCTGCTTTTGCTCCTACCTGTAACCTTGACCGGACTCTATGCAGCCTATGAAAGATTTCCCACTCGCCTGACTTCAAAAGCCATACTACCTGACCAGAAAAAGATTGCTGGAACGACATCTCCTGGAACGGAGGCAGTTTCTCGCCCTGAACAGTCTGCTGGTGCCTACAAGCCAGGGCCCTTTGAGTGGTCACAAAATAAAGCGATCGTCGCCTCGCGATTAGTCCAAGTCGCTAGAACCTCAGCAGAATGGGAATTGGCGGCAAGTCAATGGCAGGAAGCGGTGAAGTACATGGAATCGGTGCCGATCGGTATAGATTCCATGAACAGTGCCAAACAAGAGCTAGTGCAGTCAAAATTAGCTGAGTATCGCCTCAAATTGGCTTACACCCAAGACCAAGCCGCTAGACAATCTGGGGCGATCGTGGGTCGGCTTGCAGGACTGAGCGCCCCCCTAGTCATTGCCCCTTCAGAGCCACAAATTACCAAAGATACCTTCAGTCACTTAAGGTTTGGGGCAAGCTATGAACAGGTGGCGACAATGCTGGGAATGCCAGGGGAAGGCATTTACTGGGTTACAAATTTAACGTGCCGATGGGAAAAAGCTAATGGCTCTTTCCTGGAAGCCAAATTTAGGAATGATAGGCTGTTTGACAAAAGTTTCCAAGAGACGATCGCCTCAGAACCCACGGAGTACGATCGCATCCAGACAGGAATGACCTTTGGTTATGTGGAAAAAATTCTGGGAGTCCCTCAAAACGTTAACCACTCGGTCAACCTCACCTACCGCTGGGAAAATCCTAATGGCTCTTACATTGAAGCCCTGTTTGTGAACAATAAACTTGTCTACAAAAATTGGGCAGATCCATAGGCAGGAAAAATAATCTAAGGCGATGTGCAACTTAAAGTCTGCCCTCATCCCCCAGCCCCTTCTCCCCAGGGAGAAGGGGAGCCGATCTAGGTCTTAGCCCCTCACCCCTGCTGCTTGTCATTACCAACATTTTTGAAAAATCGAAGATTTTTCAAAAATGTGAATTCTAAACCTCTCAGAAGGCCCAAATTGTCGCTCGAACCGCCCCCCTGCCCCCCAATTCTGGGGGGTTCTGAGATCGAAGTCCCCCAGAATTGGGGCCTTAAAGCCTTTCAGGCATACATAAAAAGGGGGCGAGTGCAAGGTCTATGGCATTTATCAGACACTCTCCAAGCTTTTTAAGAGATGTTGGTAATGACAAGCCCCTGCTGGGAGAGGGGTTGGGGTGAGGGCGTTCGGGAAAGTTGCACATCACCTAATCTATTCAGTAGGCAGCAGCACGACGGCTTCCTGACCCACGTATTGCTGAATGACGGCTTCCAATTCTTCAATGGCGTAGGGCTTGCTGAGATAGTGGTCACAGCCAGCCTGTAAGATCCGATCGCGCTCCTCAGTTCTGGCCATGGCAGTCAGTGCAACAACCGGAATGTGGCAGGTTTGAGGATCTTGCTTTGTGGTTAACACCACATCAATGCCACTGAGAGTGGGCATTGTGATATCCAGAAGCAACAGAGCGGGGTTGTAGTGACGAGCCATTGCTAGAGCCGTGAACCCATCTTGAGCCACGATCGCCTTACAGTTCAGTTGCTCAATTAGGTGTGCGCTCAGCCACAAATTGTCCTCATTATCATCCACGGTTAAAACAATAGGCTGAGGAGAGGAAATAGAAGAAAAATTGTAGTCCATAAAAATTCAGGAAGGCCAAACGCTACAAAAGAAACGCTACAAAAGAATAGACCCATGTAAGGGGCTGATAGGGGTGGACGAAGTGTATCTGGTGCGGCAGACCTTCTGAGCAATGTCACAATCTGGGCGCGGCAATCAATCTGCAACCGAGATTTAGATAGTGTTGGGGAATGCCGATGCGATCGAATGTCGGTGCGATCGGACTGGCTAATAGGGTCTAGAAGGCACGCCAGATCAACAAATCCAGAACCAAAATAGTTTGAATTGCCACAGCTTAGATAACGGACAGCCAGATAGTTGGTTAGTGCTTAATCTTGGCTCTGTCAATTCGGTACTAGGAATGGGAATTACTCAGGCACAGATGAGGGATGGAATTACAGCAGCTAACCTGAAATGTTAGGTTGAAGAGAGAAACGTACTCAGGTTTAACTTTGTTGAAAGGCAATTCAATCCGTCATTAGTGGTTAGAAAACTAGTTCAAGATAACTACAAAAACAGTTACCAAATTTAACTATAGGGTATTCGTCACAATAAATGAACTAATGTCTTGAATTGCTGAGGTAATTCCCTAAATAGTTCTAATGAACCGTAGATGGGGATTAATGAATCAACGACAAGCATGATTCTGAAGAGGCTGGAGATTTATTTCGAGGGGAGGTAAGGGATGGCGATCGCAACAATTAACCCAGCAACGGGAGTCACGCTGCAAACCTTTGCACCATTGACCGAGGCAGGTCTGGAAGCCAAGCTGGAATTGGCCCAGCGCACCTTTGAGCAGTATCGCAAAACGTCCCTGACCCAGCGATCGGACTGGCTCCAGCAAGCGGCTCAGGTGCTAGAACAAGGGCGGAAGCATTTTGCCAAGCTCATGACCTTGGAGATGGGCAAGCCTCTGGCAGCGGCGATGGCAGAAGTGGATAAATGTGTCGTGGTTTGCCGCTACTACGCCGATCGTGGGGCTGAGTTTCTGGCTGATGTTCCCGTTGCCACCGATGCCCGTTCCAGCTTCGTTCGCTACCAGCCTCTAGGGGCGGTGCTGGCGGTTATGCCGTGGAATTTCCCCTTTTGGCAGGTGTTTCGGTTCGCGGCTCCAGCGCTGATGGCGGGCAATGTGGGACTGCTGAAACACGCCTCCAATGTGCCCCAATGTGCCTTGGCGATCGAGGAAATCTTCCACAAGGCGGGATTCCCAGCGGGAGCATTCCAAACCTTGCTGATTGGGTCAGATAAAGTGGCAGCGCTGATGGCTGACGATCGCATCCAAGCGGCCACCTTGACGGGCAGTGAAGCAGCGGGAGCCAGTCTAGCCGCCGCTGCGGGGCAACATTTGAAGAAAATAGTCCTGGAATTGGGTGGCAGTGACCCATTTATCGTGCTGGAAAGTGCAGATTTGGAGGCAGCGGTTGCCGCTGCTGCCACAGCCCGAATGCTGAACAGTGGACAATCCTGTATCGCAGCAAAGCGATTTATTGTGCAGGAGCCGATCGCCGCTGCCTTTGAGCAAAAATTGGCCGCCAAGTTCCAGAGCCTTCGCCTGGGCGATCCCCTGCAACCCGAAACCGATGTGGGGCCCTTGGCAACGCCTGGCATTCTCCAAGACCTCGACAAACAAGTGCAAGCTTGCATTCACCAAGGTGCAAGGGTCGTAATGGGTGGGCATCCTAAGGTTATCCAGACTCAACTTCCCCCAGACTTGCAAAATGGGAACTTTTATCCCCCCACGATTCTCACGGACTTTCCCCCAGGCACCCCGGCTGACCAGGAAGAATTTTTTGGCCCCGTCGCCCTATTATTTTCTGTCCCTGATCTACCTAGCGCGATTCACCTGGCAAACAGCACCTCCTTTGGGTTGGGAGCCAGTGCCTGGACCACCAACCTTGATGAAGCAGCACAACTAACTGAGGAACTTCAAGCTGGTGCCGTCTTCATTAATGGTCTGGTGAAATCTGATCCTCGCCTGCCTTTTGGGGGCATCAAGCGATCGGGCTATGGGCGAGAACTGGGTATCCAGGGCATCCATGAGTTCGTCAACATTAAAACAGTCTGGATGAAATGAGCTAAACCGATCGTTAGCCATGAAAGTAAAGGGACGAGCCAGAAATGGACTCAATGATTCAACTCAAGATTAGGAAGGAACAGCAATGAATACGGCTGAATTATTGGTTCAATGCTTGGAAAATGAAGGCGTGGAGTATATCTTTGGACTGCCAGGCGAGGAAAACCTCAACATTCTAGAATGCCTCCGCAGTTCATCGATTCAGTTCATCACCACCCGCCATGAGCAAGGGGCGGCCTTTATGGCCGATGTCTACGGGCGGTTGACCGGAAAAGCGGGGGTTTGCCTCTCCACTCTGGGCCCGGGCGCAACCAATTTGATGACGGGTGTGGCCGATGCCAACTTGGATGGTGCGCCGTTGGTGGCGATTACGGGGCAGGTGGGCACCGATCGGATGCACATTGAATCTCATCAATACCTCGATTTAGTTGCCCTATTTGCTCCCATTACCAAATGGAATGCCCAAATTGTCCGCCCTGGCATCACCCCAGAAATTGTGCGAAAAGCCTTTAAAGTGTCGCAGACCGAGAAGCCTGGCGCGGTTCACATTGACCTGCCTGAAAATATTGCCGCCATGGAGGTTTCCGGGCAACCGTTGGACAAGGGCAAGTTGGAAAAAACCTTCGCCTCGTTTCACAGCATTGAACAGGCAGCCGCCGCCATTTCCCAAGCCAAAAATCCCCTAGTGTTGGTGGGAAATGGCGCAATTCGAGGCGATGCGAGTGAGGCGTTGACGGACTTTGCCACCCAACTGAATATTCCCGTCGCCAACACCTTTATGGGCAAGGGCGTGATTCCCTACACCCATCCGTTGGCGCTGTGGTCGATCGGACTCCAACAACGGGACTACATTAGCTGTGCCCTAGAGCAAACGGATCTGGTGATCGCCGTTGGCTATGACTTGATTGAATATTCACCCAAAAAGTGGAACCCAGATGGCAAAATTGCGATCGTCCATGTTGCCGAGTCCCATGCTGAAGTGGATAGCAGCTATACGCCTGTTGCAGAAGTGGTGGGAGACATTTCTGATTCTCTACAAGAAGTGATGAAACGGGTGAATCGCCAAGGCAAACCCGATTCCCATTCGCTGCGTTGGCAAGGTCAAATCCGGGCCGATTATGAGCAATATGCTCAAGATGATGGCTTCCCTGTCAAACCCCAGAAGATCATCTACGATTTGCGCCAGGTCATGGGGCCAGAGGATGTGGTGATTTGTGATGTGGGCGCTCACAAAATGTGGATGGCGCGGCACTACCATTGCGATCGTCCCAACACCTGTCTCATTTCCAATGGCTTCGCGGCCATGGGAATTGCGATCCCCGGTGCGCTCGCTGCAAAGTTGGTGCATCCCGATCGCAAAGTAGTCGCAGTTACCGGCGATGGCGGCTTCATGATGAATTGCCAAGAGCTAGAAACCGCGCTGCGAGTAGGCACTGCCTTCGTCACCATTATTTTTAACGATGGGGGCTACGGCTTGATTGAATGGAAACAGCAAAACCACTTCGGCAACTCCGCCTTTGTTAAATTTGGCAACCCAGATTTTGTGAAGCTGGCAGAGAGCATGGGCTTGAAAGGTTACCGCATTGAGGCAGCGACTGACTTGATCCCAACCCTCAAAACTGCCCTAGCTCAAACTGTCCCCTCGGTCATTGATTGCCCCGTGGACTACCGCGAAAATCTACTCTTCACCCAAAAAGTTGTAGACATGAGTTGTGCCGTTTAATTATTAGGAATGAGAATTCAGTAAGATTTCCGAGAAAGATGTTACCCCTGTAGGGGCGAAGCATCCGGCAAATAAACTCTTGAATCGACAGAAGGTCATTGCCCGGATGCTTCGCCCTTCCGGTGCCTGGTATAAACTTTTCTGAAAATCTCCTTAGAAAGTGTTTGTAAATTAGCATGTAGTTTTGCACTTGCCCCCCAACCCCCCAATTCTGAGGCAGGGGCGATTCATTGAAAAACGAAAAAGCTCGAAAGCCTCATTCTTTCGTTCTACTTCGCGTTATGCCTAATCTAAACCAAACGAGATAGTAGGCTTTTCAAGGTTATTACTTTTCCAATGAATCAGCCCTGCCAATTCTGGGGGGCTTTTGAGCCGTTTTTGTTCAAAGTCCCCCAGAATTGGGGGATTTAGGGGGTGGATCAGGGCGCAATTTGTGTTTACAAACATTTTCTTAGGGCGTGTCATCAATTTAGCCAAATCACGGTAGCAGCTAGGTAAATCGCCCCAAGAAAGTTGATTGCCCGCTTATCGTAACGTCCTGCGATCGCCCGGTATTGATTCAGCTTGACCAAGAAATTCTCAATTAAATGCCGCGCTTCGTATAAATCTTTTTCTGGGGGGAATGATAGCTGCTGTTCATGCATCCATTAAGTAGACCAGTGATCATAAAAAAAGGGGGACACTCGATCGAGTGTCCCCCTTTTTTTATGAATCTTTTTACGAAGCTTCGACTAAACCAGGGCGGGCACAGGTGTAGCCCAGCGATCGAGCATTTTGCCCAAGGGTGCCAACTCCTTCATCAATTGGTCGAAGCGATCGGGGGTAAGAGATTGGGGCCCGTCGGATAGCGCTTTTGACGGGTTGGGATGCACCTCAATCATCAGCGCATCAGTACCGGCGGCGATCGAAGCCATAGCCATGGAAGGTACAAAGTTAGCCCAGCCCGTCCCGTGACTGGGATCAATCATAATGGGCAAGTGAGTCAGGGTTCGCAACACAGGCACAACCGACAAGTCCAGGGTATTGCGAGTGTATTGGCGATCGAAGGTGCGAATACCGCGTTCGCAGAGAATGACATTGGGGTTGCCTGCTGCCAAAATATATTCCGCTGCCATCAACCAATCTTCGATCGTGGCTGCCATGCCCCGTTTGAGCAGCACTGGCTTATCCTGCGCTCCTACTTTCTTCAGAAGAGAAAAGTTTTGCATGTTGCGGGCCCCGACTTGCACCACATCCGCAACCTCAGAAATCCGTTCCAAATCAGCCGTATCCATCACTTCAGTGATAATTCCCAAGCCCGTTGCAGCACGGGCAGTTGCCAACAGATCCAAAGCACTATCCCCGTGACCCTGAAATGCGTAGGGAGAGGTGCGAGGTTTGTAGGCACCGCCCCGCAGAAAATGTGCCCCTGCCGCCTTCACACGTCGGGCAGTTTCCACGATCATGTCTTCGTTCTCTACAGAGCAGGGGCCTGCTGTGATCACGATCGGATGATGCTCACTGAAATGCACATCACCATTGAGAGTAGGCACTACGATATCGCTGGCCTCACCATGACGGTACTCGCGGCTGGCCCGTTTAAATGGCTGCTCCACACGCAGCACCTGTTCAATCCAAGGGCTACACTCTCTAATTTGTAGCGGGTCTAAATCAATCGTATCTCCTACCAAACCCAACACAACCTTATGCTTGCCCACAATTTTCTCTGGAGTTAGACCCCAGGATTGAAGTTCAGTGCAGATTCGGGCAATTTCGGGTTCCGGGGAGCCACTTTTCATCACAACAATCATGGAAGATACTCCTAATTAAATAAATAATACCGAAATAGAATTTTATGGGTACAGTCCGGTCAGTCCCAATCTGAATGGAATAAATGCGGCTTACCCTTCAGGCGTTGTCCCTTTCGCCCGCCAAGCACTGGTCATTCGCTCCAAATTGGTTGTAAATTCTGCCCAACCGAGGCGACTTCCAGGGATATCTTCTTCCCAGGATGCGGAGAGTGCCCCGTAGCTCAAGCCCACGACCCCTAACCCAAAACAGCCAAGACTCAGCAGCAAAACAGCGATCGGAGGTAACTTCAGCCACTCATGGCTCACCAGGGTATAGCTGACGACAAACACCAAAATGCTTGCGATCGAAGGCAGTCCACAAAATAGGGTCATGCGACTCACCATACGACGGCTCACCGACTCTGGAATCTCCATTCCTTCACGGGAGACAGCTTCTTTTTGGGGAGTCTCTTTCTCAGCTTTGAGACGAGTAGGCTTAGAGGTACTAGACTGGACACTACCAAGCTTAGCAGTGCCAGAGCCAGATTTCTGAGGCGTAGACTTTGGCTGTTTGGATTGCGACTGCTTGGGCTGGGCAACGTCAGCCGCTTTCTTGCGACGTTTGGTTGGCTCAAAGGGCAACGTAATCCGTCCCCTGGCATCACTTGCAGGAGCAGGGATAAGGGGCTGATCACCAGCGTCGTCAGGAGAGTTGTTTGAAAGCTTGGCAGGCATGGAAAATCCTTACATTGACTGCAAATAGTAATTGCGAGGATTAACCGCGAATGCCCAAGCGACCAATTAATGCTTTGTAGCGGTCTTGACTTCCTTCTTGAATGTAGGCAAGTAAGCGCTTGCGATGACCGATCATTTTCAGGAGTCCTCGGCGGGAAATGTGGTCTTTCTTGTTGGTTTTGAGATGGGCGCTCAGCTTGTTAATGCGTTCAGTCAGCATAGCGACCTGAACATCTGCTGATCCGGTGTCTGTCTCGTGAACCTGGTATTCGGTAATGATTTCGTGTTTACGCTGTTGCAGCAGAGTCATAGTACGACTGATGTTTCAATGAGTTTAGCAGTCATTCATATTATCATAGCCATGCCGGAGGATGGGGAAGTTTTGCCACATCCACGTCTTTATCTTTGTTTTTGCAGTGTTTTTGCAATAGTTTGTAACTTTGCGGTTTGCAAGTTTGGTGCTACCTCGGACTCTCACGCATGAACCCGATGCTTAGGGGATTTCTAGAAAAGTTTATACCAGGCACCGGAAGGGCGAAGCATCCGGGCAATGACCTTCTGGTCGATTCAAGGCTCTGTCTGCCGGATGCTTCGCCCCTACAGAGGTAACATTTCTCTCGGAAATCTCCTTAATACCGTAACTGGATGACTCTATGACTCTTGCTCCTTGGCGATCGGCCCTGTCCCATGCCCTCCATCGCAACCGATCGCTCGTCTACGCCCGGTACCTGCAATTGGCAACCGTCCGCCCCAATGGTCAACCTGCTAATCGCACAGTTGTATTTCGAGGCTTCCTAGACGGCACCAACCAGCTTCAATTTGTCACGGATGCTCGGAGTGCCAAGGTTGAACAAATTGCCCACCACAACCAAGCAGAGGTGTGTTGGTATTTTCCCAAGACCCGTGAACAATTTCGCATTGCAGGACTGCTCACCCTAATCTCAGCCGAGCATCCCCAAGCTGAACTGGCATCTGTTCGGCGATCGGTTTGGGCAGAACTTTCGGAGGGGTCGCGACTCCAGTTTGCCTGGCCTGATCCCGGAAAGCCCAGAGGCACCCCGGCTGATTTTGCCCCACCGCCACCCAGTGCAGAACAACCTCTGGAAAATTTCTGCCTCCTGTTACTCGATCCTAGTTCGGTCGATCACTTGGAATTACGAGGAGAGCCGCAAAACCGCTGGCTTTATTCGTCTGATGACAATAATAATTGGGTTGTTCAGGCGGTCAATCCTTAATGGGTGTGCCTATGAAGACCCTTCTTGATTAATTCAACATGAGTTTGATGGACTAGAAAAACTCAAAAGAAAAGCTGAGACTGAATTTGAAGTAACAAGGTCTGAGCTATTAATGCATAGGAATAAACAATGGATTGGAGTTTATTCGTTATCCATTCAACACTGTTTTTAACTGTTTACGGCAAATCAGCCGGAGAATGCGATCGACACAACCCCGCTCATCCTCCGTTAATGTTTCCTGTAGCACAGCCGCCATTAAGCCGTAGCGATCGGTCATGCTGAGGCTTCTAGACTCGGTGACTTGGACAAACATATCGGAAATGGCAAAGGGTAGAAGGCAAACTTGGGGTAACATCGCGGCTCTAAAACTCGATACTCTTAGTATCAAGGCTTTCATGAATAGCTTAAGTGACGACTCCGGGGGCTTCGTGTGATTGTCTGTCTGAAGTTGCTTGATGCCTATCTGGAAAACAGGTGATGGTGAAGGGTGGATTTTGTGATTTTAGGCACAATTTTAGACACGCATAGGGGCAAATTGGCGATGGTGAAGATGATTTTGATGGCGATGCTGGTGTGGTTGCTGGGGGCTTGCAGTGCTGAAGTGACTGGGCCCAGCAGTCAAGTTGTGGAACGGGCGATCGGCTTGCAATTCAATCAGACTCAGCAGGACTTGAGTCAGCAACTTCATCTTGATTCACCCAGGTTTGATATCAGGCATGTTGCCGTTGGCAACCAGCAGCCTTTGGTGATTGAAAAACTCCCTGCCTTTCGGGTGCAAGGCACCTATGATTTGGTGATTAAAGTACCACAACGTCAAATTGTACAAACCGAAAACCCCTTTGAGATTTACCTACAATGGCAAAAAGAGGGCAAAACCTGGCGCTTGGCTCAATTCAAAGCGGGTAGTGCGGCGATCGGGGCCCGTTGGGTGACGCAGGTGATCTCGGAATAATCAAGCGTGTAAAGCTAGTAGTCTGTCAATCATTAATTGACGAGTAGCTGAGAGCCGGGAGGTTAGTTGGAGTTAAATTTTGAGGGTCTTCGACCCTTCAAAATTTTCTTGACAGAACACTAGTAAAGGTTTGTCACAACAATTAAAGAGATTTTCAAGAAAGATTTTACTCTTGTAGGGGCGAAGCATTGGGCAAAAATTCTGAATGAGTACAAAAGCTGTCGCCCCAATGCTTCGCCCTTCCGGCACGTCGCCCTGATAATTCTAGGTTGTGTGGCGCGGCACTGAGGGCAAAGCATTGGGGCAAAGATTTTCTGATACGGACAGAGGTGATCTACCCAATGCTTTGCCCCTACCCCTATCTAAGGACTTCCCTTAAGCAATACTGCCCCGCTTCCGGGCTTCTTTGTAGGACGTGCCGACATTTTTCAGCCCGGCTCGAATCATTTGCTGCTCTAGGAGGGCAAAAAAGCGAGTCCGATCGCCTCCCCGCACGACGGCTTGGTTGTGAGCTTCAGCCAGGGCCACCGGATAACCGTAGCCCTTTTGCACTTGAGCCAACGTGAGGTTCAGGGCAATGTCTAGCAAGGTGCTGTCTTCGGCAACCCACGCCGGAAATTCTACCCGCGCCACTTCTGTGCCGACGTGGACGTAACAGAAGTAAATTCTGTGATCTTCGTACAGATCCAAAATGTGGGCGGAACTGCGCCAAAGGGGACTGCGCTGTCCAGGTTCCAGCAAAACTGTCCAGATTGCTGCATCCTTCAAAGGATCGAGGACATCGCAGGGGGCGCGATCGGCTCCTGTGCAGTGGGTTTGGCAATCGGGAGTGTTGTAGGGACAGGTGTGCAAGCGCAGGAAGTTCAGGGCTTCCCCGCTGCGAGAGGCGCTGATGTATCCGATGAGGGGCACTTTGGCGAGGCGTAGTTGCTCCCAGGCTTCGAGGATGGGTGGCAGAATTCGATCGCGAGCTTCCCCTGGTAATCCTTCTAGAAACCAATAAATCAGGGAGCCATCCACCATGGCCAGCACGGGCGGCAAGCCATCTGCTGTGAGGGGTGAAGAATGGAGGAATGAAAGTTGCCCCGTTTGATCCCGGTATTGTTGTCCTTCTTCCTTCCAAGCGATCGCCAATTCTGCCAACACGGTTGCCTCAGAAACCGTGCGGCGATAGCTCATCCATTCCTCAGTCCGAATGCCCCACTGCCGCGACACATATAAATCTTCTGGACGGTAAAATACCTCTGGCAGGCTGTCGAGGAGGGGCTGCAACCCCTGACCGTAGTGGAGAATAATGCGCCCCACATTAATCAAATAGCAGTAGGCAATTTCGTGGTGGCTGGGGGCGATTTGGGAGCCGTCGGTGGCAATGACTGTGTGACATGAGGGCGCGATCGTCAGATCTACACGGGTGTTCAGGGGTTCCATCGGTTCGGCTGCGGTGAAGGAGAGCCGATCGCGTCCAGCCTGTAATTGCGTCACCAATTCTGCCTGTCTGGTGTGCGCTGCCGCTAGCAAGCGTTGGGCAAGTTCCAATCGCTGGCGTGTTGCTGCGGCTTCGTGGGTCAGGTGCTGACTAATGCCCTGCATTTGCTGAGATAACTTGATGAGGTCAAGCATAGGGTAAGTGCTGAGTGTTGCGGTTAGCGATTAGCCAAAACCTACAAGCTGACTCATGTCAAAATAGGTTTAACTAAGTCTTTCCTATTATGGTACTCCTGTCCTACGATCCCGATCGTCGCCTCCCCACCGCCGAGGAACTTCCCCATAGCGACGACACCCCCGTGGACAACGAACTACAAAACGACTTCCCCAACCTGCTCCTTGACCTGCTCCATACTCTCTGGTCAACCCGCGACGACTGGTTTTGGGGCGTAGACATGGGTGTGTACTATCACCCTGACCAGCCCGCTCTGATTCCCGATGGTTTCCTCAGTCTGGGTGTGCCACGAATGCGCCCCCAAGGAGAACGTCTCAGCTACCTGATCTGGCACGAGCAGGGCATTGTGCCCATTCTATTTCTCGAAGTTATCTCCCAAACCTATGGCGGCGAGTATGACAGCAAGTTAGCCCAGTACGAAGCGATCGGCATCCCGTACTACGTCATCTACAATCCCTTCGCCCCCTACCCAGGAGAACAGCGTCGCCGTCGGGGTCGTCCTTCCATCCACTCCCGGCATCAACGCTTGGAAGTCTACAAGCTTCAGGATGGGCAATATGCCTTGCAGCCAGGAAATCCGGTGTGGTTGCCAGAGTTAGGGCTGGGACTGGGGTATGCAGAGGGAAAGAATCGGGGACGGCTTCGGGAGTGGTTGTATTGGTATGACGCGGCGGGCAGGCGTTATCCCACGTTTCAAGAGCAGGCAGAGCAGGAACAGCGGCGATCGGAGTTGGCTCAGCAACAGGCACAGTTGGCTCAGCAACAGGCAGAACTGGCACAGCAACGGCTGGTACAAGTGGAAACTCAGCTACAGCGGACTGTGTTGAATTTGCTGACAACTGGAATGCCGATCGCCCAAGTCGCTACACTTACGGGATTATCTGAGGAACAGGTGCAGACGATCGCTGCTCCAAGAGAATTGTGACGGAGTGAAAATTACCAGTAAATTTACTGGTAGACACCCAACGAAGCATCAAGCGACTGGCTCTTCTACTGCTGGCTCTTCCACAGGTTGGGAGGCTTGGTTGTAGTAGCGGTTATAGTATGCGTTGTAGTAGTTCCCCGCTGCATCTGCCTTCACACCATTGGCCACAATGCCCAGCACAGTTGTGGAGGAAATTTTCAGTCCATCCAAGGCTTGCATCAGGGCCGATCGATCGGTGCGGCCGAGACCGACCACCAGCACAATGCCATCGGTGTGGGCGGAGAGGAGGCTACTGTCAGCTAACCCCAGCAAGGGCGGCGTGTCGTAAATAACCAGGTCAAAGTTTTCCTCAAACTGGGCCACGAGATGCTGCATTTTGCGAGAGGAAAGCAACTTAGTTGGATCAGGGGGAATTTGACCAGAGGTAAGGATAAAGAGATTTTCGTCTCTGGTCAACTGCTGAATCACCTCGTTCGGGTCGAGATCCGTGGAGATGACGTTACTTAAGCCTCTAACGTTGGGTAAATCTAGAACGCTATGAACTTGAGGTCGGCGTAAATCTGCATCGACCAGCAACACTCGCTGCCCCATGGCGGCTGCGGCCTGCGCTAAGTGGACTGCTACCGTAGATTTGCCATCAGCGGGAACGGCAGAGCCAATCGTGAGCGATCGGATTGGCTCATCGGAACTCAGGAAGCGAATGTTGGTGTGCAGCGATCGGAAGGCATCCAAGAAAGGAGAGGAACTGTAGGACATATCAGCCTGGTAGTCAGGGATCGCCTCACTGGAGTCAAAGGAGCCATTGGGTTGAGCTGGAAGTAGCCCCTCATCCTGATTAGCATTCAAGCGACCCACGCTGCTAGGAGCTAGTTCCCTAAGTTCTCTTCTAAAAGGAATAATCCCTAGCAGGGGCAGTCTGGTGCTGTCCTTGAGATCGTTGGGGGTGTGGAACACGTTGTCGAGTTTTTCTGCTAACAAGGCTGCACCCAAGCCCAAGAGCAACCCTGCGACGACACCGAGACCCAGGTTTCGGGGAATGTTGGGAGAGATGGGCGCTCCGGCTGGGCGGGGGGCGGCCAGTTGCTGCCAGGGAATCGCTTTTTGGGCGGCTTCTAGCTGCAAGTTTTCCCTGGACGAGAGGAATCGATTCAAGCTATCGGTGGCGATCAACAACTCCCGTTGTAAATCGGTGTACTGCCGCGCCAAGGCAGGAACCAAGGCGAATTCTCGCTTCAAGCGACTCTCAGAGGACACTAACGCTTGATTGCGGACTTGCAGCGTTTGCACCTGGTTAGCGGCATTCACCAGTTGTCTATTTAAATCTAGAGAGATCGAAGTCAGGTTGCCGTTGGCTTGGGTGGTATTTCGACCTGATCCAGTAATTCTCGCGGATTCCTGATTCAGTAATGGGAGTAATTCCTGCCGTTGGGCAACGAGGGCTTGCAGAATGGGGTTTGTGGGCTGCAATCGGGCAGATTCCACGGCAATTTTTGCCTCTAGTTGTTGAATTTGGGTAAGCAAGCCTTGATAGCGGGGAGATTCACTGAGGGAAGAGGCCACGATCGCCTGCCTTGGTCCACTCCCCACCTGTTGTTGCAGGGCTGAGTACAGCGATCGAACTTCTGTAAGTTGGGTTTGGGCTTCCTGGCGCTGCCGTTCCACATTGCTAATCAAGCTAGATAGCTCGCCTGCCCGCACTTGGGGATCAATCAAACTGTAAGTCTGCCGGAATCGTTGCATTTGCCGCTGCTTATACTCCACCCGTTTCCGCAGATCTGGCAACTGGTCATCAATAAATTGCACCCCTTGCTGGAGGCTGGTTTGCCGCAACTCTATGCTGTAGCGCAGGTAGCCACGGGAGAGGGCTTCGAGGACATTTTGGATTTTCTTAGGGTCGGGATCACGGTAGCTGATGAATAAAATTTTCGTGGGTCGATTATCCGCATCCTGAACCTGAGCGATCGTCATCTTAGCGACCAACTCGTCGTAGGTCATATCAGGATAGGTTTTCTGCAAATCTTCCACGATCGGTTTCAGTTCATTGGGGCTGCGTAATACCTCGATCTGGGTGGCATAGTCGAAGCTAGACTGTGGCCCAAACAGCACAGTTTCCTGCTTGTTGACATTGGTGACTGGCTCCACTAGCACTTGAAACCCCGACTGATAGATCTTGGGTCGGGTCAACGTCCACGCCCAGATTGCCCCCGTCACGGCCACTGCGACGCTTGTGATGACCCAACCTCTCCGCACGAAAATTCCCAGAATTTGCTTCAGGCTGATTTCGTCTTTCTCTGGAGCCGGGGTTGCGTAGTAGTTCAGCGGGAGGGCTTGGGGCTGCGGGATCGCAGGGGATGGCGCTGGATGGTACGGTTCAATTTGCATACGGGGTTCTGTCAATGGAGTGCGCTTAAATTAAGCTTGGGAAAGAAACTAGACAAACGTGCTGTCGCTGAAACCCTACTACAGAACTATTGCAGAATCAACTGCTCGATCGGGATTCCATCTGAATGATTCCCTCGCCCTGATCTCAACATTGCGTTTCTCGTCGGTGCATTTCCATGGGTTGACGAGAGTCGCAGTGGAGGTTGCAGCTTAAGGTAACAGATTTTAGTCGGAGAGTAATCTGTTGAGGGCGATCGTCCTAGTGCAGGATGGTAGAAATTTCTGACCCGCTAGGATGCTTGGTTTGAGTTTTGAGTTTTGAGTTTTGAGTTTTGAGTTTTGAGTAAATGTTTGTAAATGAATGTAAATAGATTACTGGGTCAAGGATTTAGAGATTTATAGTTCAAATGAGTCAAAAAGCTGAGATCACTGGTTTACAGAGATTTTGACGCTCTCAATACTTGTTTGCAAACACTTTCTGAATTTTGAGTCTTGAGTGCTGGATCGTTATTGCTGACAACCTGTACTAGTTATTTCTTGATCGTTCATTTTCTTGATGGTTCATTGTGATGCTAATTCTAATGGCTAGCAACTCAGCAACTTGGTATAATCCCCTCTCAAACACGCTTCAACTATACGCTTCATTAGCAGAGAGGGCACTATGGCAGACTGGCAAGAAGTTCCTGGAGGAGTAACAGCCCCCAAAGGCTACCGAGCAGCAGGAATTGTGGCGGGGTTAAAGCCTTCAGGCTTGCCTGATTTAGCGCTGATTGTGTCGGATGTGGAGGCGATCGCCGCCGGAGTTTTCACCACGAGCCAAGTCCGGGCCGCCTGTGTGGATTATTGCCGCCAGCGCTTAGAGGCGAAACCGAGTATTCAAGCCATTCTTTGCAATGCTGGGCAAGCTAATGCAGCAACGGGCGCTCAAGGCTTGGCAGATGCTCTGGAAAGCGCTCAATTATTAAGTCAAGCCCTGAACATTCCGCCCGAATCAATTTTGCTGGCTTCCACTGGAGTCATCGGGCAACGCATTCGGATGGAGCAATTGCGGATCGGCATTCCCCAAGTGGTGGCTGCTGCGTCTTCAGAGGGGGGAGAAGCGGCTGCCAAAGCCATTGTCACCACTGATTTGGTGACCAAAACCATTGCCTTGGAAACCACGTTAGACGATCGCCCCGTTCGCATCGGTGGTATGGCCAAAGGGTCGGGCATGATTCACCCCAACATGGCAACTCTGCTAGCCTTTGTGACCTGCGATGCCGCCATTTCTCCCCCGCTGTGGCAACAAATGCTCAGTCGAGCGGCCGATCGCAGCTTCAACCAAATCACCGTGGATGGCGACACCAGCACCAACGACACCCTCCTTGCCCTAGCCAATGGACAGTCTCGCACCAGTGCCATTACTGAAATGGATGCCGCTGCCGAAAAACTAGAGGCAATGCTGACAGAAGTTTGCATCTATCTGGCAAAATGTGTGGCCCGTGATGGAGAGGGAGCCACCTGCCTGATTGAAGTTCAAGTTGTGGGAGCTATAGACGAAGCAGCGGCTCAGCAAGTCGCCAAAACGATCGCGGGGTCATCCTTGGTAAAGTCGGCAATTTTTGGCCGTGACCCTAACTGGGGCAGGATCGCTGCCGCTGCGGGGCGTGCCGGGGTAGCCTTTGACTCAGAGCATCTCCAAATCAAATTGGGGGACTTTTTGCTCATGGAACAGGGACAGCCGATCCCCTTCGATCGCGCTGCTGCCAGTGCCTACTTAAAGCAGAAAGCGGCTGGAGCTTATTTGCAGGATGATACGGTGTCGATCGCTGTGAGCTTAGGGAACGGCTCTGGTGTGGGTCGGGCCTGGGGCTGTGACCTCAGCTACGACTACGTAAAAATCAATGCTGAGTACACAACCTAAACCATAATCCCCATGCTGTACGCTGTTCAACAACAGTCAGAAACCGGGGTTTCAAGCAAAAATTCCAGGGTTTATCCAACCATTTTTGCCAGAACTCCAGTTTCTACCCCAATTGCAAACTACCCTCAGCATCTTGCGGCTTCACAGTTCCATCACAAAGCAAAGCAATAAGCTGCTCTAGGGCGGCTTGATCGCGATGGTCGAATTCTGGTGACCAGAGAAGTCCATCAATCTGGTCTTCTACAGCCATCGTTAATACCTTGGTTTCCAATACCTGCTGCACAACATCCGCTAACTTCATCATTCCAACCTTCTGTAGAGTTTGCTCAAAATCCAACGACTCTAAGGCTCAAGGCTGCATTCCTACGGGATTTCACGCAAAAAGGCGTTGTCTAGTGAACTCCAGTAAACTAATGTTGCCTTGAGGGGTGGTAAGATGCTGACCCAGCAATGCGATCGTGTACAGAAAATCTATACAAAACCATTTAAGTAGTTTACTGAAACTTGACAAAGTTGTCCCGTAATTTATATGAAGTTTTTGTCTAGTCTCAGTACTTTCGCGGAAGTCTGAAAAAACTAGGAACGTGTCACCAATTAAATTTGCAGGCAGGCTATTGTCACTTCTCTTAACTCTGGGGCTATTGCACGTCTGCGGCGCGACCTGCTTAGTGCAGCGCGGCGGAAATTTCTGACTCGTTAAGGGGATAGTTTTGAGTTTTGAGTTGATCGCTACTCAGTTATTTCCGCCAGCCTTCACTAGTGTTCTGTCAAGAAAATTTTGAGGGGTCGAAGACCCTCAAAATTTAACTCCAACTAACCTCCCAGCTTTCAGCTACCCGTCAATTAATGATTGACACACCACTAGGAGATTTCCAGAAAAGTTTGAACCAGGAAACGGGAGTGCAAAGCATCCGGGCAATGACTTTTTGTAGAGGTGAGAATTTTTTAGAGTGAGCAGCTTTGTGAGCAGGAATTCCCACGGAATCCCTGCTCACAGACGTGCTAGATCTGCTTGCTTGCGATCGTCCTAGTGCAGGCTAGTAGAAATAACTGAGCAGCACTCAAAACTCAAAACTATCCCCCTAACTGCTCAGAAACTTCGGACAAGCTGCACTAGCTACTTCGCTTTCGCTTCCAGACCTTCCAGGCGACTCTTCATCTCTTGGTTATCTTTTTTGAGTTGATCGAGTTCTTCCCGCAATTGCTTCACCGCTTGATCAGAGCCAGCATTTTTCTGCACCCGTTGCACCGATTCTTCCGCAATGCGACGGACGCGCCCATCGGGGGTTTGGGATGCCAGGGATTGCAGAATGCGAATGGCTTTAGACGTTTCCATTTGTCCCAAGGCTGAGGCGACCGAGACCTGGGTGAGAAAGAAGGTTTCGCGGGAGAGTTCATCTAGGCGAGACAGAATCCGTTCCAGGTTGGCGGTGGTTTGTCCGGTGGAAATGGTGCCCAGCGATCGAATGGCCGCGAGTCGCAGGGCTTGGGGCATCCCCTGGGCCGTGTAGTCCAAAATCAGGTTCAGGGCTGTTTCTGAGGTTTTCATCACACTTAAGCCGCCGATCGCCCCCGATCGCACCACCTCATTCCAGCCCGCCCGCTCTTCCAGCACCGATCGCAGCAGTTTCAGCGCCTTTTCATCCTTAGATTTTTCAGTCAAAGTCGCAGCAACGGTGCCCAAACTCCGAGCGGCGGCGGCTTCTACGTAATAGCTTGCGTCGCCCTTTTCCACAATCGGTTTTAGCGCTTTGTAGCTATCGATCGTTTTAATCGTGGCGAGGGATTCGATCACCGCTCGGCGAACCCGCGCATCGGAGTCTTTCAAGCCAGCGAGCAGTCCCTCAAAGGCTTGGTCTAGTTTCACCTCAGCCAGTTGCTTTGCCACTTCGATCCGCACTCCCCAGAAGCGATCATCCTTTAGGGAGTTAGAGAGCGCTTTGACTGCCTCCAATCCCCCTTTTTTAGCCAAGGCTTCCGCTGCACTGATTCGAGACAGGGGGTCGGGGTCGTGCTGAAGTTGGGCGATCAGTTCGGGGATCGGGTACTCCAAAACCACTGTTTTTAGGTAATCGTTGCCCACATCAAAGCTGACAAAGGCTGGCTTTTCCTCCAAAGGAAAGTAGAACACTTGCTCCTGCTCATGCACCCGTACTGTGAAGACTTTGAGGGTTGGCAGTAAGCTAAGGTCTTCATCCTTTTTCTTCTTGCCCTTGGTAGGTTTTGCGGCATAGCCAAAGCCGATCGGCAGCTTCAGGTCAAATAAATCGCTACGACTACCATTTTTGTTCCCCTTGGCTTGGGTTTGGGTGACAGATACCTTGGCTAGCTTGCTGTCGGCATCCCAGGAGTAGGCGACTTTGTAGTCGGGATGGCCGCCCCGGTATACGTATTGGTCAAACAAGAAGAGGAGGTTGCGTCCCGTGGCTTTTTCGATCGCCCGCAGGAGATCGATCGTTTCCACAGTGCGATGGGCATTGTCGTTGATAAAGGTGGCAATGGCTTTCCAGAAGTCCGCTTCTCCCAATTCTGCCCGCAGCATGTGGTAGACGCAGGCTCCTTTTTCGTAGAGGTGGCGATCGTAGAGTTCGATCGCTTCGCGGTAAACGTGGGTGACGATCGGGCGGCGGTAGCGGCTACTGTCCTCGGTCAGATAATTGCGGGCTTCGTTCAGCCGATAGTAGGCGGCCGCTTCTGGGCCATACTCTCGGTCTGTCCACATAATTTCGGAGTAGGAGGCCATGCCTTCCTTAATCCAGGCGTGGGACCAGTGCTTAATCACCACCAGATCCCCAAACCACTGGTGGGCGAGTTCGTGGGCAACCAGGCTTTCGGTGCTGCGGTTGTCTAGGGCGGCGCGGTCGTCGAGGAGGCAGCGATCGGTCAGCAGGGTTGTGGAGGTATTCTCCATCCCACCAAAAATAAAATCATCGACACAAACTTGGGCGTACTTAGGGAAAGGGTAGGCATAGCCATACTTTTCACTGAAAAACTCCACCATCTGTGGCGTTTTGCCCATGCTCCGCACGGCATCGTCTTCTCGCCCTTTTTCGACGTAATAGGTGATGGGCTTGCCCTGCCACTCATCGCGAATTTCGGCAAAGTTGCCCACAGCCAAGGTCATTAAATACGTGGGGTGAACCTGGGTTTGTCGCCAGTGGTAAATTTTTTGATCCCCTACATCTTCAGTGTTGATTAACTCCCCGTTGGAGATCGCCATGAGGTGCTGGGGAACCTGGACGCGAATTTCTGAGGAGGAGAGTTGCCCTGGATAGTCGAAGCAGGGAAACCAAAAGCGGGAGTCTTCATCTTCACCTTGGGTCCACACCTGGGTGGGTTTGCCGGGGTAGTGCTTGTCGGGGCCCACGAAGTAGAGACCGCGCTGGGGCTGTTCAACGCGATAGGCGATCGTAATTGTGAGGGGTGTTCCGGCGATCGCGGGGTGTTCCAGTTGAATGTGCAGATGTTCACCGTCGTAGTCAAAGTCCTGATTGGTTTGCTCCACTTGCACAGATTCAATGGACAAGTTCACGGCATCCAGGGTGAGGCGATCGAGTCCATCCCGAATCGGATTAATTCGGGTGCTACAAGTACCGTGATAACTTTGGTTCGGGATATCCAACACCAAATCCAGGAAGATATGCTCTACCTGACCAGGGCGATCGGGGTTGTAATGGGGTTTGGCACCGGGAAGTTCAAAGGATTTAGATCCGTTATTTTCAGCGTCGAAGGAGGAGTGCAACATGGGGAGAGTAACCCTGGAAAATGAGTAAGGGATGCAAAAGATTGGGTTGGAAGGTTGTAGCGATCGAATGCAGAATGCCTATAATACATCAGTACGATCGCTGCATAATTGTGTAAGTAGATCACCTTCAAGAAAGAGAAAATATCACTAGATTTATCCTGGGATGAATCATTAATGTTTATCCACAAAGTCCTGTGCAACTTAAAGTCTGCCCACCCTTCGGGAAGCAAGCTACATCCCCCCGCCCCTTCTCCCCTAGGGAAGAAAGGGAGTCAACCCAGTTTTAGCCCTTCTCCCCTTCTGGGAGAGGGGTTGGGGTGAGGGGGTTCGGATTGCACATCACATTAATAAAGCTCTTCGTTGCACCCCGGCGATCGGACTGGGTTCAATCCTTGCGATAATGGACTTACTTACCGTTCTAGAATTCCCTTTCCTATGGCTACTGTAGCGAATCCTACTCCAAGATTGGCATCCCGTTTAGTGAATGGGCTGCTATCAGTGAAACCCCTGGCTAGCTTTGCCAAGCATCAGGCCCGCACGATGATGATTAAACGAGCAGAATCGATCGGGGTGTATTGGATGCAGGAAGTGCAGGCGTTGCGATCCCGTGGCGGCACAGCAGACTTCGACCCAGCGTGGGAGCAGGATTTAGCCCTGATCACAAATCATGACTTGGCTTACCCCGCTTACTATGTGCGATCGTTCCATGCCTACGAAGAAGGAAATCTAGGCTGGGAACCCGCGACTGAGGTGGAAGTGGCTGCCCATGCGGTTCATGCCCGGATTTTCCCCGATGCGGGGGCCCAGGGCGATGCGCTGTTGCGGCAAAGCTACCATGCGGTGCTGCAAGCCAATATCCCTGAAGCACCCCAAGCGGTTCTAGACATCGGGTGCAGTGTGGGCATGAGTACGACTGCGCTTCAACAAATTTATCCCCAAGCGCAGGTGACGGGGTTGGATTTATCGCCCTACTTTTTGACGATCGCCCGCTACCAGGCGCAGCGGCGCTCTGAGTCAGGGGAAACGGCAACACAGTCATCGACTCTCAACTGGATGCATGGGGCGGCGGAGTCTACTGGATTGCCTGATGCAAGTTTTGACCTGGTGTCTGCCTGTCTGCTGTTCCACGAATTGCCCCAAACAGCAGCGGTGCAAATTTTGCAAGAAGCCCAGAGGTTGTTGCGTCCCGGTGGTCACTTAGCGATTATGGATATGAATCCCCAGTCTGAAATCTACGCCAAGATGCCACCCTACATTCTGACGTTGCTCAAAAGCACAGAGCCGTACTTGGATGAATATTTTGCCTTGGATCTAGAAGCGGCGATCGTCAACGCTGGGTTTGCTCAACCGACTTTAACTTGCAATACACCCCGTCACCGGGCGATCGTTGCCAAAATCCAAGAAAAATCATAACCAGATCTCGTCTGGAATGTTGCACAACTAAGGAGATTTTCGGGAAAAATGTGACTGCTGTAGGGGCGAAGCATCCGGCAGATAAGCCTTGAACTGACCAGAAGGTCATTGCCCGGATGCTTCGCCCTTCCGGTTCTTGGTATAAAATTTCTGAAAACCTTTCAATGGCACAAATTAATCTCAAGCGGATTATTACTCAGGTCTTGCCTGTTCTCAACAGCCTGAGTGGGGCGATCGGCGCACCGATCAGAATTCAAACGACTGAGGGCAAGCTGCTGTTAGGTGATGCCGAGATGGAATTGCCGAGGGGCAAGTATGCCATCGAATTGGCAGGTGAGGTCATTGCTTGGGTAGAAGGCGCGGCGGTGGTTGAACCGATCGCGTCCTTGTTGACCTACTTGGTTGAGCGGGAAGTCGAGAAAAAAAGTTTAGCCAATGAGGTGTTGGAGCGGTATCGCGAGATTAACTTGCTCTACAACATGGCTGACAAACTGGCGGCTTGCTTGGAGTTGCAAACCGTGGTTAAGACGGCGATCGAGGAAGCACATCGCTTGCTGAAGTCTACTAGTGCCTCGATTATGCTGTGGGATGATACTCGTAAGTTAAGAACGATCGCCACCACTGGAGAGGAATACCAAACAGGAACGATCGAGTTGGGTCAAGGCATCATCGGCAACATTGCTGCATTAGGTCGAGCCGAACTGATCAATAACGTACAGCGTGATCCCCGTTTTACCGCCACCGATCTGCCTGTCAGTTCCTTAATCTGTGTGCCCCTGAAAGCCAAAGAACAGGTCATTGGCATCATTAATATCAGTCACACCTCGCCCGTTTTCTACACGGCTGGGGAGTTGAAACTATTGGTGGCGGTTGCGTCTCAGGTTGCTCCAGCGATCGAAAATGCCCTGCTTTACGAAAAGAGTGTGGAGGAAGCCAAGGCACGGGAAGCGAATTTACAACAACAGGTGCTGCTGCTGCAAGTTGAAGTGGATCAAGCCAAGCGCGAACGACAAGTTGCTGAAATTACGGAAACCGATTATTTCCAACAGTTGCAACGCCGGGCTAGGGATCTGCGAAAAAAACCTTGATTGGGCGATCGGCACACCGCCTAAGCCAGATCTACGCTGTCTGCCTAAGTTTTCTTTTAGAAAGGGTTCGTCGATGGGACTGGGAGCCTCGGCGATGGGTCGATCGCTCAACTACAACGGTTGTTCTCCACCCCTGCCATTTGTTGCAGATTGTTGCAGAATAGTCAGAACGAGTTGTCTATTCTCTTCATCCCCCGCCCTCCATGCTAGAGTCTTCTCCTTCCCCATCTGCCACCCTTGAGGCAAGTTTCATTTCCGCCGCTGTCCCCGCCAACCCTTTTCCTGCATCAACCGATCGCCTGATTCCGACCGATGATTTCTCGCAGCGGCACATTGGGCCAACGGAGGCAGATGTGGCCCAGATGTTGGCATTATTAGGCTTCTCCTCCCTAGAGGACTTGATTCAGAAGACGGTGCCTGAAACGATCGCCCTCCAGCGCCCGTTGCAACTGCCCGATCGCCGCAGTGAGTATGAATTGTTGCAAGACCTGAAGACGATCGCCTCCCAGAATCAGATCTATCGTTCCTTCATTGGCATGGGCTACTCCAACTGCATCACGCCGCCCGTGATTCAGCGCAACGTGTTGGAAAATCCCGCCTGGTATACCCAGTACACTCCCTATCAGCCGGAAATTTCCCAAGGACGTTTGGAAGCGCTGCTCAACTTTCAGACAATGGTGAGCGATCTGACGGGGTTGGAAATTGCCAATGCCTCGCTGTTGGATGAAGGCACGGCGGCAGCAGAGGCGATGACCATGAGCTACGGGATTAAGGAAAAATTGGGCACGAAGATGTTTTGGGTGTCGGAAGCGTGCCATCCGCAAACGATCGCCGTGGTGCAAACGCGGGCCTTGCCCTTGGGGATTAAGGTCGTGATTGGGGATCATCGGAGCTTTGACTTTAGCGAACCTGTGTTTGGAGTGTTGCTGCAATATCCGGCTACCGATGGGGCGATTTACGATTACCAAGATTTTTGCGATCGGGCCCACAGCGCTGGGGCACTGGTCATTGTGGCGGCCGATATGCTGGCGCTGACTCTGCTGAAGCCGCCCGGTGAATTTGGGGCAGATATTGCCGTGGGCAGCACCCAACGGTTTGGCGTTCCCCTCGGTTACGGTGGCCCCCACGCCGCCTACTTCGCCACCAAAGAAGCCTACAAGCGGCAGATCCCCGGTCGCATTGTCGGAGTCTCCAAGGACATCCACGGCAATCCCGCCCTTCGCCTCGCCCTCCAAACCCGCGAACAACACATCCGCCGCGACAAAGCCACTAGCAACATCTGCACTGCCCAAGTCCTGCTAGCCGTGATTGCCAGTATGTACGCCGTTTATCACGGGTCTACAGGACTGAAACGCATCGCCGATCGCATTCATCAACTCACCGCAACTTTGGCTGCTGGACTGCAAAACCGGGGCTACACCCTTGGCACTTTGCCCTACTTCGACACCCTGCGAATCGAGGTTGCAGACAGTCAAAAAATTCTAGAAGCCGCTCTAGCCCAGCACATTAACCTGCGGGCGATCGACTCCCATACGATCGGCATCTCCCTCGACGAAACCACCACCCCTCAAGACCTCACCGACCTCCTCCAACTCTTCACTCCCACTCCCCCACTCTCCCACTCTCCCACTCTCCTACTCCCCCATTCCCGCACCACGCCCTACCTCACCCATCCCGTTTTCGATCGCTACCACTCGGAAACTGAACTCCTACGCTACATGTATCACTTGCAGCTAAAGGATTTGTCCCTCACCACGGCCATGATCCCCTTGGGGTCTTGCACGATGAAGTTGAACGCCACATCAGAAATGATCCCCGTCACTTGGGCAGAATTTGGCCAGATCCATCCCTTTGCGCCGCTGTCCCAAACCCAAGGCTATCAACGGCTATTTCAGGATTTAGAAGCGTGGCTGGCAGAGATTACGGGCTTTGCGGCAATCTCGTTGCAACCCAATGCAGGTTCCCAAGGGGAGTACGCTGGGTTGCTGGTGATTCGGCAATATCATGAGCAGCGGGGAGCCGGACACCGCACCATTTGCCTGATTCCCCAATCGGCCCACGGCACCAATCCTGCCAGTGCAGTGATGGCGGGAATGCAGGTGGTGGCGATCGGCTGCGACAGTGAGGGCAACATTGACTTAGCCGATCTGAAGGCAAAAGCTGAGTTACACCGAGACAATCTCGCGGCTTTGATGGTGACATACCCTTCTACCCACGGCGTATTCGAGGCAGGCATTCGGGAAATTTGCGAAGTTGTCCATGCCTATGGTGGACAGGTTTATATGGATGGGGCCAACATGAATGCCCAAGTGGGTGTGTGCCGTCCCGGTGACTTTGGGGCGGATGTGTGTCACCTCAATTTGCACAAAACTTTCTGTATTCCCCACGGCGGCGGCGGCCCCGGTATGGGCCCGATCGGGGTCATGTCCCATCTGGCCCCATTTTTACCAACCCATCCGATCGTCAAAACGGGTGGTGAAAGCGGCGTAGGTGCAATTTCCTCGGCTCCGTGGGGCAGTGGCAGCATTTTGCCGATTTCCTGGGTTTACATTGCCCTGATGGGCAGTGCGGGATTGACCAAAGCCACCCAAGTCGCCATTCTCAACGCCAACTACATCGCCAAGCGCTTGGAAGCCCACTACCCCATTTTGTACAAGGGCGAAAATGGCCTAATTGCCCACGAATGCATTTTGGATTTGCGCCAGTTCAAAAAGAGCGCTGAAATTGAGGTAGATGACATCGCCAAACGGCTGATCGACTATGGCTTCCATCCGCCAACGGTGTCTTGGCCTGTGGCGGGGACGGTGATGGTGGAACCGACGGAAAGCGAATCCAAGCCGGAACTCGATCGCTTCTGTGATGCCATGATCGCCATTCGCCACGAGATTGGTGAGATTGAAGCAGGCAAGGTCGATCGCCATGACAATTTGCTCAAAAATGCCCCACACACAGCCCAATCCCTGATGTCTAGCGACTGGACTCATCCCTACTCACGGGAACAAGCCGCCTACCCCACAACCTGGACTCGCGAACACAAGTTCTGGGCAACGGTGGGCCGCATTGACAATGCCTACGGCGATCGAAATCTCGTCTGTTCTTGTTTGCCAATGGAGGCTTACGAATAGCGCCAATGATGGGGATATGTGAGGAGTTCCCGATGATCGATCGTGGGGAACTCCTTTCTACTTTTGAGACAGAGATGCAGAAAAGTAATGGAGCAAACCTAGGAGAATGTATAGCAGCCATTTCGCCGCTTAACATCCCACATTGTCAGATTATACGGTCTTTCGCTGCCTAATCCTTAGACTATTAGTAGTCTGAAATAAGCTCCTAGTAAATCTCGTAGCCTTTCCCACTCAGTTTGTATAGCCGCACTTTTTCAGCTATTTGTTCCTAAAACAAGGTATATTATTGTGGTGACAGACATTACTAGTAAAGCTTTATCCCCTTCATCAATGCTGGCTGTATAGGCGGCAATTTGCCGCATACATAATAGTTATGCTGCTGAGTGATCGGCGGTGGCAATGCCGCCAGGTTATTTGTGGGAGGCGTTAGCTTCAGTGGGCAGAATAGGCATACACAACTTTCATATCTGTTTATGGCAACTTTCCTATTAGCTTGGAATCCCAAGCGGTGGCATTGGAATGATATTGCAGAAATGTCACAATTAGTTCAGTCAGGAAAATTAATCACCACTCGCTGGAGTTGTGGCAATTCCAAACGTCTTCAAAATGGCGATCGTGTCTTTTTTATAAAATTGGGTCAAGAACCTAAAGGCATTTTTGCATCGGGCTACGTTGTTCAAAGCTCTTATGAGGATCTCCATTGGGACAACGAGAAGGAAGCTTCTGGAGAAACTGCAATATTTGTCAAAGTTCGTTTTGACAAATTGCTGAACCCTGAGAACAATAACAGCATTTTGCCCCGTCAGTTGTTGGATGCTGAACCTTTTCAGGAAATGCACTGGGATACCCAAATGTCAGGAATTCAAATGCCTGACCATGTTGCATCAGAATTAGAGGAAGTATGGGGTGAGTTTGCCAATCTTCATAGTTTTCTGTCACCTGAAGAAGTTCCAGAGAATCACGCACATTATGAAGGTGCAGTACAGCAAGTAACAGTTAATGCTTACGAGCGCAATGCTAAGGCTCGCAAAAGCTGTGTTGAATATTATGGTGCGAGTTGCTTTGTTTGTGGTTTTGATTTTGGTAAAGTCTTTGGTGAATTAGGTGATGGGTTTATTCACGTCCATCATCTACAACCATTATCTGAGATCAAGCAGGAATACCAAGTTAATCCAATAAATGATCTGCGTCCTGTCTGTCCAAACTGCCATGCTATGATTCATAGGCATTCTCCGCCCTTAAGCATTGAAGAGATTCAGGCGATACTGGGGGCTGCTGGAAATCAATCTACTACCTAGAATTTCATGGCAGAGGACTAGGGCAATTAGAATAGAGATGTGAATCTGGCTTGACCGGAGTATTTTATATGGTTTCATCAGAATTAATCTCGACATTGAAGGGGCTAAACCGTTCAGACAAGTTTTATATCATGCAGATTCTGATCTCAGAACTAGCCCAGCAAGAAACGAATTTAATTAAGCCTGACCAAGCTTATCCAGTATGGTCGCCCTATGATGCAGTCGAGGCCGCTGATACGATGTTAAAAGTGCTACAGGCTGGGCAAGCTCAAGACCATGCGTAACGCTGAGCGGTATCCATTTATCTCTAGCGATACGGCATTAGGCGAAGCCAATTTTCGTCCGTATCTACCCTTTGCTTTGCTTCGCCAACAGAGTTCCGTCACAATATCGGCGCTGTTGGATACCGGAGCCAGTGTAAACGTGCTGCCATATTCAACAGGAATCGAACTTGGATATAAATGGGAACGACAAACAACGGCACTGAGTTTGACAGGAAATTTAGCCCAGCACGAGGCGCGTGTCGTGCTCGCTCAAGCTGTAGTTGGTCAGTTTGAACCTGTTCAACTGGTATTTGCATGGACGCAAGCTAGAAATGTGCCGCTCATTTTGGGGCAGGTGAACTTCTTCATGGAGTTTGATGTTTGCTTCTACCGCTCACAGCTAGAGTTTGTAGTCAGCCCCAAAGCTCCTGTCTCGGAGTAGGTTTGTTGCTCTTGCCAGCCACCTAACACGGCGTTGGTGCGGACGGAGCAGGGGTTCTTGGTAGGAGTCTAAGGCTATCTGCCGCCGCACAACTTTGCCGTTGCCCCGTTTGGGATGGATGAAGTAATAGGTCAATCCACGACTACTGGCAACATGTAACCACCACAGTTTGCCATTGATGTGCAGTCCCGTTTCATCAAAATGTCCCACCGCTGCGGTTTGCATCC
>Ga0209181_10001065_pt1 | contig 48999 bp, 44 predicted proteins | sample MAT05_FD_187208 | JGI IMG/M metagenome (GOLD analysis project Ga0209181, IMG submission 187208) | Freshwater microbial communities from Lake Fryxell liftoff mats and glacier meltwater in Antarctica - MAT-05 (SPAdes) (version 2) | ecosystem: Environmental > Aquatic > Freshwater > Ice > Liftoff... | reverse complement strand
GCCGGAAATTGTAGCATTGCAAGACATGCTCCCCGGCTATCAGTCGCCGCGTTTCTGCGGGGCTTGGTGATTGCTGCCTGCGGCCCACATTTTGCGTTGCCGCCCCCAATCCGGTTCTGCAGCGATGGATCGGACTTCTCGCTCCGAAACGGCCTCCCGGTCGCCCGGCACAGGCGGAAGGAACAGAATCGCCTCCTGGATGTCCGGCGCAAGATTGAGCAGGTTCACGATCTGGCTCACGCGGGCACGGGTCACCTGCCCAAGTTCGGCTATGTCGGCAAAGTCAGCGACCTCCCCAAGGCGGACGAGGTTGTCGAACCGGATGGCGAGCGCCATGAGCCGGGAGATGCGCGGCACCCGCCCTTCGGGAACGGCGGCGGGCGGCGGGCGCTCTCCGGCGTTCAGAACCCGCTGGCCGGTGCGCCCCGTCGTGAAGTGAACGTTGAAGTCGAGAGTTACGCCGTCGCTCATGCCGTTACCTCCTCGGCCGCTCGCTGCCCTATCGACCGCAGGCCCAGCGGGTGGAACGTGATCGAGACCGATCCCTTCGTCGCGTCGTAGTCCACGCGCTGGACGAGCATCCGCATCAGCTTGGCCTGCTCCTTTGGTGACAGCCGCGACCAGACGCCGTCGAACTCCCCGAGCGCGGCATCGACCTCGGCCTTCGTGATCTGCCCCGTGTCGGCGTCTGCGATCTCGCGCCGGATCGCGGCGGCCCGTTCGTCGGCCGTCTGGACCCCCTGGTGTAGATCGGCCAGCCGAGCGGCCGCGTGGCCGTCGGTGGCGGCATCGACCGCCGTGCGGCGAAGGTCGGCGTGAAGGCGGGCGAGGTCTCGCTCGACAACGACCAACTCGCGTTCGGCATCACCTCGCCGCTGCGTCATTTGCTGGCGGCACTTCGATAGCGTGAGCGAGAGCATCGCCGGGTCCTTGCCGATCCGTTTGATCTGCTCAACCACGAACCCCTCGATCTGCTCGGCGGGGAGCGACCGGCACGGGCACGCGTCCCAGCCCTGCTTCTGGGCTTTATAGCAGACGTAGTAGCGGTAGACGCGCGACTCGCCCTTGTTCGCCGTCGTGTGCCCCATCGTGAGCCCGCACGGCCCGCAGTGGATGAGCCCCTTGAGCAGTGCGCCGTACTTGTTCCGCACGAGCATCCCGCCCGCACGCCCGTTGGACCGCAGCAACTCGTGGGTCTGCGTCCAAATGTCCTCGTTGACGATGGCGGCGTGCTCGCCCGGGAACGTATCGGCCTTGTAGCGCACCTTGCCGCGATACAGGACGTTGGCGAGGATCTTGAGCACTGCGGGCTTGTCCCACTCCCGCCCGCCATACGCAGCGCCCTTCTTCGTCTGGACCGCCTTGGTCCGAAGCCCGCGCCGGTTCAACTCGCGGCCGACATCCAGCAGCGAGCGGCGTTCCAGGTACATCTTGAAGATCTCGCGGACTCGCTCCGCCTCGGCGGAGTTCACCACCAGCTTCTTCGTCACCGGGTCCACGTCGTACCCGAGCACGGAGCGTCCGCCCGACCATTTCCCTTTCCGCCGCGCTGCCGCGATCTTGTCCCGCGTGCGCTCGGAGATGATCTCTCGCTCGAACTGCGCGAACGACAGCAGGATGTTGAGCGTGAGCCTCCCCATGGACTGCGTGGTGTTGAACTGCTGCGTGACGGACACGAACGAAATCTTCTTCCGCTCGAACAGTTCCATGAGTTGGGCGAAGCCGATGAGAGAGCGGCTGAGACGGTCCACCTTGTAGACGACCACGCAGTCAACTTTGCCCGCCTCGATGTCGGCCATCATGCGGGCGACGGCTGGGCGGTCCATGTTGCCGCCGGTGAAACCGCCGTCGTCGTAGCGATCGGGCAGGCAGACCCATCCCTCATGCTTCATGCTGGCGATGTACGCCTCGCCGCTTTCGCGCTGCGCGTCGAGCGAGTTGAACTCCTGCTCGAGGCCGTCCTGGGTGCTCTTGCGGGTGTAGATGGCGCACCGCACCCGCGTTGGCGTCGTCGGCTTTGGCTCCGGTCGTTTGCTCATTGGTCTGCCTCCGATCCCTTCTTGCCGCGTGCGGAGGGCAACCCGAAGAAGCTGACTCCGTTCCAGTGCGCCCCGGTCACCTTCTGGGCAATGGCAGTGAGCGACCGATAGACCTCGCCCTCGTGCTCGAACCCGCGCGGCAGCACCCGCACGACGATCACCTTCCCTTTGTACTCGCGGCGGATGACGCTGCCCGGCTTGGGGAACGCGGCGGGGCGTCCGGCGTCGAACGCCGCCGTTATCGTGGTGCCCGGCCCGGTGGCGGGGGCTTTCGGAGCGCTGAGACGAATCTCGGCGTCGTTGGCGAGTTCGACCGCCCGACGGCGTGCCCGCTCCGAAAGCCCGCCCTCGCGGAGTGCCTGCATCCGCCAGACGATCCGCTTGACGAGGTATCGCCTGTGGCTCGTCCGCGTGGGTTCGCCGAAGACCTCGGCGTAGCGCTGCTTCAGTTCGAGGACGGTCAATCGGCCAAGGGCCAGGACCGTCGCGTTGGGATCATCGGGCATGTGGACTCTCCGGTTCGCAAGGCGTCAACCAACCTTGTGGGGGGGCGGACGATCAAGGCGAACCGGTTCAAACGGTTCAAGTCCATCGGCCTCTCTTTCTGGATGCTGCCCAATCTGGCCCATGCGGCGAGCGTCGTCGCGCTGGCGGCGCACGCCCTCGGCCAGCAGCTCCGCGATGATGTGCAGTCGCTTGGTCGGCGCGAGATCATCGCGCTCGACCGCCTCGTCGAGGTCGATCGTCATGCGTACTTCCGTTGCTGCCTCCGTCGGAGCCGGAGCCAGCGATGGTGGGTTGTGCCCGCCTGCCGATGCAGGCTGTTAACCACCATCTACGCGAATGAAGTGAATTGTGGCGGAGTGCGAGGGGCTGGCAGAATGCGAGAGGCGGTCAGAGGGCTCTTCGGAACCTATCGCTTGATCTGCGCTTGCCCTCGAACAGCCTCAGCCGGTGCTGGACGCGAAACTACCCCTTGCGTGCGCAGGAGTTCGAGATAGGCCTCTTGGGTGAGCGGACACTCGACTAGCTGGTCGAGTTGGCCGCGTGAGATCTTCAGCTGCTTCCGCGACATCGTGGCCAGCAGACCGTCGTGAATCTCACGCTCCCCGTGGCTGATCTTTGTCCACACTGCGGATTTCTTGCCGTCCACATAGAAGTGGTACATCTCGTCCTTGGAGTTGCTCCGTCGGAAGCCCTTCAGCACGAGCGCGGCGCGGACCTTGTTAGCATCGTGCGGCATCAATGCCCCTCCGCGTTGAGCGGAGCCGATGTGACTTCAGTCAACATTCGCCGCTTGAGCTCGAGTGCCTTCTCCTCGAGTTCAGAGTCGTTCGCTTGCGCGATTTCGTGCCACGCATAGTCGAGGGACTCGGCCATTCCGTTCAGCGCCGCCTCTCGGCTTGGGGCGAATCCGCTTACGTTCAGCAGGTCGCTCGAATAGACCCACAGCCCATCAACGTATTCGACATCAAAGGCCGCTCGAGGGGCGAAGGAGTACCGTGTACCCCCATACACGAGCGACGCCAGTTGGATCGGATCGGTGTCAACCATTTCGACGCTATAGACATCGGAGATCGACTGAAGTTGCTGCGCCGTCGTCAATGTCGCGGAACCGCGAACCTCCACCAGCGAACCGCCCACCAGGTTCGCAACCTGGTCCCGGAGCGATGTCGGGTAGTAGCAAGGAATCAGCACTCCACCGCCAGGGGTCGAGACGCGAAGCACGATCTTCCGATCGTCGCTGTCCACGTTGAGCTGCACGAGGTGTCCGACTACGACCCGCTCCGCTTCAATCGTCATACGTGGAGCTTGCTCGCGAACGACCATGTCCCGAATCGCTTTTCGAGTGGCGCTTGTCAAACGAACGGGAGCGTGGCCGGCACGACCGTTGGAAAGCACGACGGCGTAGTCGTCAAGGGTGAACGGACAGAGTTCCTCCGCCGCCCGAAGCAAATAAACACGCTCGTCGCGGCCATACTTGCGAGGGATGCGATCAAAGTTCCCCGCAGCAGCGGCGGCTACCGCATCGAAGGCGAGGTTCACCGTTTGCTTCTGTTGCTCAAAGAGCGTGTCGTTTTCAGGAAGGGCGGTCTCGACAACAAGGCTTCCCGGACGCGTCTGCTTGAAGGTGACCTCGGCGATCTTGCGGTACCGGTTGGCCCAGTGGCCAAGTCGTGAGCCGTCATTGCCATCTACCGAGGCTGCGGCGTGGTAGAGCAGGTTCTGAAGGGCAAGGAGTTTTTGTGCGAGCACCGCGACCGGAACTTCACCACCAGCCAGCGCGCCCTCGGTGAGCGTAAGCGACAGCACGCCACCAGCCGCGGGAGGCGCGGCCGCAGGTAGGCGGGGCTGTGGTTGGGTCTGGCTCGGGTCCAAGTTCGTTCTCCGCAGTTGTGATTCTATCGGGCCAGCGGGGCCGCGTGCATCAGGGCTGGGTGCATCGGAAAGGTACGATCCCGGGCCTCCGCTGCGGGGACGCCGAGATCGTCTGATTCCGCTCTGGTTCGAGACGGTTTCTGATGACCTGCGCCCCGACCGGAACCCCGCGTCAAATCGGCCAGGGCGCTAACCGAGAGGTCCAGAGAGTTTGAGAGGTTTGGCCGAGAGGACGACAGGAACCGTCGGGGTTGCCGTCGGGGGTGCGATTGGGCTAGCCGAACCGAGAGTTTGCCACCGTCGGCAGCCGCGCTATTCGATCGGGAATCTTGGGGCCTTTCGTCGTTCCGTCCGTTGGCCGGGATCTGGCCGGGGCGTAAAGCAGAACCGCCACGCTTTCGCGTGGCGGTCTAAAGCTCCCCGACTAGGACTCGAACCTAGAACCTAGCGGTTAACAGCCGCTCGCTCTACCATTGAGCTATCGGGGAACAGACTGGATTTCGGCCTTCGGACGACCGGGTAGAAGCCTAGCCGCCGCGCGGGGTTGGTCAAGCGTCTTTTGCTGCTGACGAACCGCGCGGGGCAAGTCTGAGGGCGGCGGCGCCCGGGGTCGTCCCCGAGCGATCCGCGACAGGACCGGGACATCGGCATTCTCGGGGCTTGGCACGAGCCGACTTGTCGCCTAGAGTCCCTCCCTCATCGCCCCAGGCCTCGTGGCTTGGTTGGGTGATGGTTATCCTGAAAGAGTTTCTCGATCAAGCCGCGTCACCTGACGTGCCGATCGGGCCTCCTGAACGAGAGCTGGCCATGAAGAACGACATCCACCCGAAGTATTTCAACAACTGCAAGGTCTACCACAACGGGCAGGTCGTGATGACCGTCGGCGCGACCGTGCCGGAGATGCACGTCGAAGTGTGGTCCGGCTCGCACCCGTTCTTCACCGGCAAGCAGACCTTTGTGGACGCGGCCGGGCGGGTCGAGAAGTTCCAGCGGAAGTTCCAGGGGAACTACTTCAAGAAGGACGAGAAGAAGGCCGAAGCTCCCAAGGGATGAGCGGGCTTCGAAGGTTTTCAACGAGTGTTTTTCAAACCCGGCTTTGACCGGGTTTTTTTGTTGGACGAATCGTGTCGCGGCAGTGCTTCATCGAGACCCGGTGATTGCCTCTGCGGATCAGCGGCCGCTCATTCCGCCGGCCATGTGTCCAACGCCTCACTCAGCGAGTCGATGAGCGGCTAGAGGCTGAGTCGAACCGTGTCTCGCACAATCGCCGTGTTGATCGTGTCGTACCCGTAAATCAGGCGTCACGTGTGCGACGGACTGCCAGCCATTCGATCGCGAAGAGACGCGTGCGAGTGCCTTCGCTGATCTTGGCGGATGCCTCGTCGATCACTTTGATCGCCTTGAGCAAAGCAAAGAGAAACATATCGTCGCGTTCGAGGTTTTCGCGTGTTTTTTTCGGAGCAGAACCGCCGCGCGCGCTTGGCCTACTCGAGCATGTGGGTGAGCCGGATGCGGTCCTCGTCCAGAACATCGCGCGGGTCACGCGGCATGGAGCAGCCTCGCGCCGGCGACAACGTTCTCCCGGAAATAGCGGGAGAGATCGGCGGGCGTGCGAAGATCAACCTCGCGCCCGAGCATCTCTGTGAGATCCGCTTCCGTCCGAGCCATCGTGAACAGTGTTGGCGTGATGCCCGGCGAAACTCAACGAGCATGTCCACGTCGCTGTCGAGGCAGAAATCATCACGGAGAATGCTTCCAAAGAGAGAAAGACGGGCGATGCTGTTGACGCGGCTAAGAGCCTCGATCGCGCTGTCGAGAAAGTTGAGGCCGTTGACGTGCACGGCTGGAGATATTCCAGCAGTTCGGGTCGCTCGAGTCACAAGTCAAACGCGGGCGGCCCGTGGTATTACGATCCTCCCCTTGCCACTGAACCCCCAAGTCAAAGGCACACGAGGCCGCCCCGGCGAGTTCAGAAGTTCGAGGGTCAACGTGGGCGACTTAGTGCCACGAAGTCAGTGCCACCCAACGGTGGCTAACGCGCACCCACGAATATCTGCTTTGTGCAACGAGGATTATGTTGTATGATATTGTAAACAGATTCACTTCTCGCGAAATTAATTTACTTTCAAGCAAAGTTTCCTCTGAATGATTTTTACGTGGGTTGATGCCTGCAATCTATTTACTTTCGAAGTGAAGCGCTAGGATTTCGCAGTCGAAAGATGTCGACCCGCAGGCTCGCGCACTTTCGTGGAGCTGTTCGATATCGCCGATGCTAGCCCAGTAAGGAACGCTATGAAAGACATTGTCGAGACTGCCGTTGCCGCTGGTTCGTTCAAGACGCTCGCCACAGCACTCGGCGCCGCCGGGCTTGTGGAGACACTCAAGGGTCCTGGTCCGTTCACCGTGTTCGCGCCCAGCGACGCCGCCTTTGCAAAGCTTTCGGCTGGCACTGTAGAAAGCCTTGTAGCCCCTGCGGCCAAGGCGAAGCTAACCGGGATCCTCACTTACCACGTCGTCGCGGGTAAAGTGCTCGCCGCCGATGTGATGAAGCTTCACGAGGCTAAAACCGTCAACGGCCAGTCCGTCGCGGTCAAGGTCGTTGATGGGAAGGTGAAGATCGACGCAGCCACCGTGGTCACCGCAGATATTCAGTGCACGAATGGTATGATCCACGTAATCGACTCGGTGCTAATGCCCAAGTGATTGCCGGGCTTTAGTTTTACGGAAGTGCCGCCGGCCGTTGCTCGACAACGGCCGGCTTACTTACTTAGGGGATGTCAAGAAGTTGTCCGCAAGTGCTTCAGCTCGCGGGCTGGCTAAAAACCCATCTTCAATACTTAGGCGTGCTCTCACGTCGTCTCTCTCCCGATTGCTGCTCAAGACGGACGCTCGGGCCGAGAGCGGGCATCCCCTTAACTTCACCGGCGGGGTTAGAGGTAGGACAGGTGCATTGCGTCGTCCTATCGAACACGAACCCGCGAGATACCCCTGAAAATTGTGTCACTATGCCGTATTTTTTTATTTATGAATCCACTCGGCATCCTGAGCGAACACGAAGTTTCGGGCGATCCCGGAGTTTACTGGACCGTTTGGGCAAATTTTAGGGGCAACCATGTCACTCGTCAATCCTTCGGAAGCATCTCAAGCTCTTCATGCCGGTCTGTCTATCGAGGGCATCACGATGTACCTCTTCTGGATCAGTACCGTGTGCATGGGCGCGGGCACCGCGTTCTTCTGGCTCATGGCCGGAAACGTCCCTCGTGTCTATCGCTCGGTGATGGTCGTCGCTGGCATTATCACGGGCGTCGCCTGCTACCACTACTTCCGCATGTCTAGCATTTATCTCGAGAATGTGGCGAGCCTGTTCGATGTGAACGGCGATCGCATTGCCGGGAAACAGCTCGCACAGTTTCCGACGGCCTATCGCTACATCGACTGGCTGATCACGGTCCCACTCCTTGTGCTCGAGATCCCGCTGCTGCTCAATCTTGGCTCGAAGGCCAAGGGTCTGTTCGCAACCTTGGTCGCGGCGTCCGTCGTCATGCTCGTCTTCGCATGGATCGCCGAGGTCTCTAGTATTGGCTCGGTGTCGTGGTGGACGAACTACGCCATCTCGTGCGCGGCCTGGTTCTATATCGTGTTCTTCCTCTTCACCAAGGTCAATGAGCAGATGATCGGCCAGCCCGCGGCGATTGTCCGGTCGCTCAAGACGCTCCGGCTTTACATCCTCATCGGCTGGACAATCTACCCCATCGGCTTCCTGATGAGCCTCGCTGGCCCCGGTGGCGAGTCCGCCCGCGAGATCTGTTATAATATCGCCGACGTCATCAACAAAGTTGGCTTCGGGCTGGCGTGCTATGCGGGCGTGAACGCGTTGGCCAAGCACGAGCTTGATCTGACGGCTGTACCCGTAAGGTCTTGAGTGTCCCCTGAACGTTGAATTTGGCATCATTGTAAGTGTGAACACGGCACCACAGCTGGTGCCGTTGTTCTTTGCAAACATCGGCTCGTTGACGAAGATTCTCGAGCCCGTGGCGGAATGGGTCTGGACTCTGAGTTTGCTCTTTGCGGGCATGCCGCACGGGGCGTACGACCTGGCGGCGATCCGAAAGAGTTCCGCGAGCCCGCGTCGAGCGATCTCTTGCTTTGCCCTGTACACCGCGACGATGGTTCTCTGCGGCGTGTGCCTTGTGCTATTCCCGACGCCCACCGTCGCGGGATTCCTGCTGCTCGCGGCCTATCACTTTGGAACAGGCGACTCGGTGTGGACCCGAGGCCGTGCTCGGTTCAGCACCCTCGATCACCTCGCCGGGCTTGGGAGAGGGCTGGTCGTCATCGTCTCGCCATTTGTCTTCCAACCGGCAGATTCTTGGCGCCCCTTCGCGGAGATCGCGCGTGCCGCTGGCGCCGGGCCGACGCTCCTCCCCGAAAGTTCATCAACCGCGGCGGCATTGCTTCTCGTGCTGAGCATCTGCTTCACGCTGGTGCGAACATTCCGGCGTGCGACCACGATCAAAGAAATTCGTGAGGAGTGGCTCACAATCTTGGCCGTGCTGGTTCTCAGCGCGACGACTCCCCCGTTGTTCGCGATCGGTGTCTATTTCGTCGCGGTCCACGCGTTTGGGCACTGTCTCCGAGCAACCACGCCGAATAGGCCATCTTCAACTCGGCCTTTTCTGAATGCGTGGCGCGTTCACGTCGAGTCGCTCCCGCTGCTCGTGCCATCCATCGCGATAGTGTTGACCGCGGCCTGGCTCCACGGCAGCTTAAACCCCGCCAGCATTACGCTCGCTTTCCTAGCGTTCTGCTTGGTCGCGACGCTGCCTCACCACATACTTTGGCACCCAACGAACCTCAACGCCGTCGTTGGCGACTTCAGTGCTCGTGCGAGTTGAAGACTTGAGCCGTCGTTCGCGCGCGAGATCCGAACCAAGGCACACCGAGGTCGGCATGGCGCGTTCAAAAGTTCGGGGGTCAACGAGGCGACCTCAGTGCCACCAAGTCGGTGCCACCCCGCCGGGTGGCATGCTCGCTGCTTTATCGAGCATGGCTTCGAAGCCCGTTTCAGCGGGCTGGGGGAACGGTGGGTGGCATGCCCGCCGCGCGATGAAGACACAGAGATCGGTTGGGACCGCTCTCAGTGGCACGAAGTCAGTGCCACGGTGCCGAACCACACACGGCTGGCCGAGCGCCATGCTAATGCGACGGGTGGCATCAAAGTTGCTTCTCGTGGCATCGAAGTCTCTTGAGACTTCGATGTTCTTGATCACGCTCTCATCGAAGTCGAAGCGACTTCGATGCCACGGGGCATCTCTTCCTCTTCGACATCGATCTCGGTGAGCCGTTCACTCACAGGCGTTGCGAGGGCCGCTCCTTCGTGGCACCTGTCGCGCCATCCATTCCCTAACGGTCTGGCAGCGTCAAGATCCATCCATTCATCCGAATATACGGATAAGGCTATACTCTCCCCATGACCAGCCTCTTCCTCCAAACCCTCGCCTCCCGCACTCTCGTCTTCGACGGCGGGATGGGAACCCAGATTCACAAGGTCGATCTCTCCATCGACGGCGACTACTGCGGCTGCGAGAACTGCACCGACATCTTGGCCAAGACTAGGCCGGACGTGATTCAGGCGATCCATGAGCGGTATCTGGAGGCCGGGGCCGACGTCGTCGAGACCGACAGCTTCGGGGCGAGTAAGTTGGTGCTGGCCGATTTCGGGATCGCGGATCGGACGTACGAACTGGCCCGGGCGGCGGCGGAGGTCGGTCGGGCGGCGGCGGGCAAGCACACGACCAAGGACAAGCCGCGGTTCGTGGCCGGGTCGATGGGGCCGGGGACCAAGCTGATCACGCTGGGGAACACGACGTGGGACGCGATGCTGGACAGCTATCGCGAGTGTGCGCGCGGGCTGATCGACGGCGGCGTGGATGTTTTTCTGATCGAGACTTGCCAGGATCTGTTGCAGGTCAAGTGCGCGATCAACGCGGTGCTGGCGGCGTTGGAGGAAAAAGGCAAGACGCCGCTGGACATCCCGATCATGGCCAGCGTGACGATCGAGAGCACCGGGACGATGCTGCTGGGCTCGTCGATCGAGGCGGCGGCCACGGCGCTCGCGGGGTACCCGATCATTTCGCTCGGGCTCAACTGCGCGACCGGGCCGACGGAGATGACCGAGCATGTGCATTGGCTGGGGAAGAATTGGCGCGAGGCGGACGCGAGCGGGGGCGTGCGGCGAAATCTTTCGGTGATGCCCAACGCCGGGCTGCCGGTGCTGAACGAGGGGCGGACGGAGTATCCCTTGCGGCCTCAGCCGTTTGTCGAGGCGATGCAGAAGTTTATCGAGAAGGACGGCGTGAACATCGTCGGCGGGTGCTGCGGCACGACGCCCGAGCACATTAAGCTGCTGGTGGATTGCGTTGAGGAGCTGCGGCGGCGCGGGAGCACGAGAGCCGCGACAACCGTTGCGGCGGCGGTTGCGGTCGCGGAGCCCGGGCCCGAGGGCGTGTTCGCGGCCGCAGATAAGGTCGGGATTCCCAAGGGCGCGACGTCGCTGTACTCGGTCACAGACTACCGCCAGGACAACTCGTTCCTGATCGTCGGTGAGCGCATGAACGCGTCGGGCTCGCGCGCGTTTAAGAAGTTGCTGGAGGTCGAGGACTGGGACGGCATCGTGTCGCTCGCGCGCGAGCAGCTGCGCGAGGGTGCGCACGTGCTAGATCTCAACGTCGATTACGCCGGGCGCGACAACGCCAGCGACATGGCGGAGATCGTCAAGCGGGTGGTGCGGCAGGCCGATGTGCCGCTGATGATCGACTCGACGCAGACCAAGACGATCGAGGCTGGTCTGCGGCACGCTCCGGGCAAGTGCATCATCAACTCGGCGAACTTCGAGGACGGCGAGCACAAGTTCGACGAGGTGCTGCGCCTCGCCAAGACGTACGGCGCGGCGGTGGTGATCGGGGCGATCGACGAGGACAAGCAGGCGTCGATGGCGCGCACGGCCGAGCGTAAGCACGCGATCTCGGCTCGGGCGCTGGCGCGGGCGGTTGAAAAGTTCGGCATGGACCCGGCAGATGTTCTGTTCGACCCGCTGGTGCTGCCGATCTCGACGGGCATGGAGAGCGACCGGCGCTCCGCGCTGGAGCTGGTCGAAGGGATCTCGCGTATCGCCAAGTCGTTCCCCGAGTGCCAGACGGTCGTGGGGCTCTCAAACGTCAGCTTCGGACTGAACCCCGCAGCTCGCGTGGTGCTGAACTCGGCATTCCTGCACGAGCTGCGAAAGGCGGGGCTGACGGGCGCGATCGTGCACGCGAGCAAAATCCTGCCGCAGAATAAGATCCCGGACGATCAGTGGGCGGCGGCGATCGAGCTGATCTACGACCGGCGTGCCGAAGGCATTGACCCCTTGAAGAGGTTCATCGAGCTCTTCAAGGACGCGCAAGCATCGGCTGGCCCGCTCAAGAAGAAGCTGGCGGACCTGACCATCGAAGAGCGGCTGCGCGGGCACATCATCGACGGTGAGAAGCAGGGATTGAAAGAGACCATCGACGGCGCGCTGGTCAGGTACAAGCCGCTGGAGGTTATCAACGATCACTTGCTCGACGGCATGAAGACGGTGGGCGAGCTGTTCGGCTCGGGGAAGATGCAGCTGCCGTTTGTGTTGCAGTCGGCGGAAGTGATGAAGATGGCGGTGGCACAGCTGGAGCCACTGATGGAGCGGGCGGCCGGTCAGACCAAGGGCACGATCGTGCTGGCAACGGTCAAGGGCGACGTACACGACATCGGCAAGAACCTGGTGGACATCATCCTGACCAACAACGGGTACAAGGTGGTGAACCTGGGCATCAAGCAGCCGATCAACGCGATCCTGGCGTCGTGGCGCGAGCACAACGCCGACGCGATCGGGCTGTCGGGGCTGCTGGTCAAGAGCGTGAACGTGATGGAGGACAATATCAAGGAGATGAACACCGAGGGCGTGAAGATCCCGCTGCTGCTGGGCGGTGCGGCCCTCACGCGGCACTATTGCGAGAGCCACCTGCGCTCGATCTATGGCGGTCAGTGCTATTACGGCAAGGACGCGTTCGAGGGGCTGAGCACGATGGACCGGATTATGTCCAGGCAGGGCGACGTGCTGACGGCCGAGATCGACGCGCGGCTGGGCAAGCGCAGCAAGGCCGAGGAGATGATCCTGCAGACGCGGATCGAGAAGCTGGCGAAGGCGAACAGCGAGGGCGGTGGGGTCGCGATGGCGACAGGCGAAAAAATCAGATCGAGCGTTTCGACGACCGTGCCCGTGCCGACGCCGCCGTTCTGGGGCTCGCGCGTGGTGGCGGAGGTTGCGCTGGATCAGGTGTTCTCGTTCATCAACCCGATCGCGCTCTTCCGCGGGCAGTGGCAGTTCAAGAAAGGCGCGCAGTCCGATGCCGAGTACGAGACGATGCTCGAAGATACGGTGCGTCCGATCTTTGATCGCGTGAAGGAACGCTGCAAGCGTGAGAAGCTGCTGAACCCGGCGGTGGCGTACGGGTACTTCCCGGTGAACAGCGACGGTGATGATCTGATCGTATGGGACCCCGCGTCGATGAGCTTGAACGCAAGCTCGCGGAAGGAAATCGAACGGTTCCGGTTCCCGCGGCAGGGCGACAAGAAGCAGCTGTGCATCTCGGACTTTTTCAGGCCGATCGAATCGGGCGAGGTCGACGTGCTGGGCATGCACTGCGTGACGATGGGGCGCGCGGTTAGCGTGGCCACGGCCGAGCTGTTCGCCAAGAACGATTACGTGGAGTACCTGTACCTGCACGGCATCGGCGTGGAGTCGGCCGAGGGGCTCGCGGAGCTGTGGCACAAGCGGATGCGGCAGGAGCTTGGGATCGCCAACGACGACAGCCCGAAGACCAAGGACCTTTTCACGCAGCACTATCGCGGAAGCCGCTACAGCTTCGGGTACCCCGCGTGCCCGGAGCTTGCGGACCACGAGAAGCTGTTCAAGCTGCTCGACCCCTCGCGGATCGGGTGCGAATTGACCGAGAACTGGCAGATCGACCCGGAACAGTCGACGTCGGCGATCATCGTGCACCACCCCGAGGCCAAGTATTTCAACGTGTGAGAGATCGGTGCTGGTGCGACTTTTGATCGCCTTAGAGTCTGTTTCAGAGCCCTCAAACTTCTAGTGGGATGAGTTTTCAACTCGTCTCTACGTCTGCTACTCGTTGGTTCTGAAATAACCTCTGAAGTAAGTCGGCACTTCGTGCCGACTCTTCGTTCTTCGGTTGACCACCAATCTCGCGCCAGGTTCTCATTCATACTCCTTTGCCAAACACTCAAAACCGATGCTCGACCACGCAGGTCGTTCCCAAACAGAGAGGCCACCGCTTTTCGGACGCCCGTGGTGTCCCCAGACCGAACGAATGAGCGCAAAGTCACCAACGAGCCTCAAGACTCCAACCTTGAACGCGGCGATGGTCGATTTCAGAGGTAGGAAACTTCTGGAATGCAGCTCGACCCTTCCATCTCGGCGTCCGTGAATCGTTCGGCCGACGCGGCGCGGGCGGCCTCGGCTCGTGCGCCAGCGGACGCTCGCTCAATCCTCCCGATCTCTCGCGCGGATCACTCTGGGACATCTGAGAACCAGCGCCCGTTGCACGACGACCAGAAACATGCCCGAAGCGACGGTCGGCGGCGTGAAGAAGGCCTTGCGCGGCGCGGAGATTCCATCGAGCTTCACATCGGGTCCGGCGGCGAGCTGAGCGGCACGGAACGCAGGGTCGTCGAGAAACTGCAAGCGCGAGACCGGGCGGTCCGCGCCCGCGCGGAGGCGCAGCGGACGGCGGCGGGGCAGATCTATCGCGGCGGGCCCGTGTACAAGTACACGACCGGGCCCGACGGGAAGCAGTACGCAGTAGACGCCGAGGTTCAGATCGAATCTGGAGCGGGGCGCACGCCAGCGGAGACGATCGAGCGGGCGCAGCTGGCGGCGCGTACGGCGCTGGCCGGGCCAGCGCCAACAGACGCGGACCGTCGCGCGGCCGCGCGGGCGCAGCTGATCGCGGCGGAGGCGCAGCGAGCTACGGCGCTCGAACCTGTGGAGAAGCCTGGCGGCGCGCATGAACGCACGCGAGGCGTTGACGTGCGCGGCTAGCGTGATCACGTTTCGGAGCCGGCGTTCAGCAGAAGAGCCCGACGTGCAAGCGCGAGTTTGCTGGTCTTTTCCCACGATTGCGCATGAAGCTCTTTGAACTCGACCGTGTCGTTCGATCCGGACGCGGCACTCGCGCGGCATCGGCGCAGCATCAAAGCGTTCCCTGATCGCGCGCCCAGCGGCGGAGGAGCAGCACGAGCACCGGGCCGCCGACGATGGCGGTGAAGACGCTGAGAGGCAGGCGGCCTTGCTGAACGTCGAGCAGCCTCACGGCGACATCGGCCCACACGACGAGCGCCGCGCCAGCGAGCGCGGCACCAACGACAAGCGTCCGGTGCGCGGGGCCCGCAGCGAGGCGTACAACGTGCGGGCAGATCAGCCCAACGAACCCGATCGGCCCGGCGATCACCACGGAAGTCGCGGCGAGAATGCCCGAGCTGAGAAAGAGGAAGAGCCGCAGCCGCGAGATGACGACTCCGACGCTCGCGGCCTCGTCGTCGGGGAGGCTGGCGGCGTCGAGCGTTCGGGCTGAAAAGAACGACGCAACGGAAACCGCGGCGACGATCGCGCCCGCGATCAAAAGTTGAGCCCAAGTGAGGTCGTCGCGGATCGCGCCAGCGGACCAGCGGCTGGCGAGTTCTTTGGCGCCGGGCGGGATGAGGTATTGAACGACGCTCATGCCCGCGCCGCAGACCACGCCGACGACGACGCCGATGAGGACGAGCGAGACCGGGTTGATGAGGCCCTTGCGCTGCGCGAGAAGGTAGACGAGGGCGAGGGCGGCGAGCGCACCGACGAGCGCGGCGGTCCCAGTGGCGGCGATCCCCAGCCCCGCGGCACCAAGGCCGGTGCCAGCGCGCGAGGCGATGAGGACGGCGGTCATGACGCCCAGCCCGGCGCCCGAGGCCATCCCCAGCAGGTCGGGAGAGGCAAGCGGGTTGCGGAGCAGACCTTGAAGAAGGACGCCAGCGACGGCGAGAGCCGAGCCAGCGATGATCCCGCCCGCGACGCGCTGAGCTCGCAGCGGCCAGAGCACGTCCCACTGATCGGTGCCACCGACGAGCAGTCTGGCGGCAACCGCGAGCGCCAGAAGCCCGGCGAGCGCAAGCAGCGCGAGGGCGACGCGCGAGTTGAGACGAGGGCGTTTCAAGGCCTGAGCGTAAGGGGTTTGCGGATAGGCCGCGCGAACTGGCACGAGGCAGACGTGACAGGTCGGCGGACCTACCATTGCCACGTGAGCTTCCGGCTCGCTATCGGGCTCTTGTTTGGGTCGATTCAAGCCTTTTTTTGGAGCGTTCGCCGTGGCCAAGAAGACTTTTCGCTGCAAGGTCGTTACGCCCACCAGCAGCCTGCTTGATGAGGACGTGACATACGCGTCGGTACCCGCCTGGGACGGACTCTTTGGCGTGCTGCCGGGGCGTGCGCCGATCTTGGCGCGGCTTGGGACGGGCGAGCTGCGGGTGGCGTTCCCTGACGCTGCCAAGGCTGGCGGCGGCGAGGGCGGCGAGCGGTCGTTCCTCATCGACGGCGGGTTCGTGCAGATGGCGGGCGAGAGCCTGACGATTCTTGCTGAGCGTGCGATCGCCGCTGAGACGCTAAGCGAAACCGACGCGGCCGCCCAAGTGAAGACGGCCGAGGCCAAGACGGTCCCCGCCGACGCGACCGACAAGCATGCGGCTCGGGCTCGGATCGATCGCGAGCGTTCTGCCGCACGAGTTGCGCTCAAGATAGTTCGGGCGAAGAAGGGAATCTAAGAGTCTGTTTTAGAGCCCTCTAAGTTGTAGTGAGATGAGTTTTCAACCGGTTTCTACGCCCGCTACTCCTTAGTCCTGAAACAACCTCTAAGCTGGGTCGTTCGATAAGCCGCCGACTTGCGGTTGAGAGGACCGGGCCTACCGGGCCCACCTCGTCTCTTTCAAACGCCCGAGAATGAATAAGAAAGTGAAGCCTCACCCAGGCGCGCGAGGCTCAGAGGTCGAACAGGCGATGATAAACGGAGAGTTCTTCTAATACTCGTCGCGCAGGTCCTTAACCTTTACACGTTCGCTCTCGGGCTTTTGGATACCGAGTTCGCCGCAGCGGGGGTACTCGAAGTTGGCTTGGGTGCAGGAAGCAATGGATCCGGCGGCCTCGTCGAGCGCGCTGGCAGTGTTGCCGAAGGCACCAGCGATCGAGCCGTCGGTCACGATGTGGCCCAGCGCGGTGCCGTCGAGTCGGGTGTAAAGAACATCGACGCCGACTGCACCTTTGCCCAGGCCGTAAAGCGGGGAGCCGATCACGTTGCTGAAGGTGCTGCCGATGCGGGTGGCGCTGGTGCCCTGGTCAAAGAGCGCGAACTTGTATTGGACGACCAGGTCGCCGCGCACGGTGTGACTGACGCCGAGTTTCTCTTTCAGCTTCGCGGTCAGCTTGGTCTCAAAATCTTTCTGAGAGCCCGGATCAACCTTGACGAGGGACTCGAGCTGCTTCAAGGTGAAGCCGGAGTGGACGGTGTTGGGGGTGGGCTGTTGAAGAACGAAGGTCCGGCTGGGAGCGCACCCGCCCACCAGAGACGACACCGCGGCGGCGAGGGTGAAAGTCAGGGTCGCGATACGACAGAAAGCGTTGGTTTGAACGTTCACCAGCTGGCCTTTCGTTGGGCGGATTGGTCAGCCGTTCAGATTCCGAGAAGATACCGAGAGTTACAAAGAAAATGAGACCGCGAGCAGATTTTCGTTGAACCAGAGCGGGGTTGGGCCGGGACGTGATAGGCCGGTCGAAGCTTGGTGCTGCTGCGACGGTCGGTCCGAACGGGTCCGGATCATCTGGGCTGGCTCGTCTGGGTCGGGTCATCTGGGTTGACGGCGTGACATCGCTCGATTGATATCGCGCTGCATGTCGCGTTTGGCGATGGTCTGGCGCTTGTCGCCTCGGGTTTTTCCGCGCGCGACGCCGACCAAGAGCTTGGCGTAGCCGTTCTTGAAGTAGAGCTTGAGCGGAACGATGGTCAGGCCTTTGGGCTCGGTCTCGCGAAAGAGTTTGAGGACTTCGCGTTTGTGAGCGAGGAGCGTGCGCGGGCGGGTGGGCGTGTGCTGGCGTGGACCGGCCGGGCCGTAGGCGTCAATGTTGACGCCGTAAAGGTGCATGCACAGGGGCTTGCCCTCGATGCGGACAAAGCCCTCGCCGAGTGAGATCTTTCCTTCGCGAACGCTTTTCACCTCGGTCCCGCGCAGCACGATGCCGACCTCGATGGTGCTGAGGATCTCGTAATCGAAGCGAGCCTTGCGGTTCTCGATGACGCGTTCGTGCTGAGATTCGTCCTGAGCTTTGGTCATGTTGGCAGTCGGTACGTGGCTCGGGAATGCTCGGCTTCTTGTTCGGCGCGAACCTTGTTCTTAAGCACGCCTATGCCGGGGATAAAGATCTCGACGACGTCGCCGTGCTTGAGAAAGATCTGCGGCGTGCGGGCCATGCCGACGCCGTTGGGGGTGCCCGTGAGGATGACGGTGCCGGGCAAGAGCGTGGTGCCTCGAGAGCACTCGGCAATGAGGGTGGCGACGTCGAAGATCATGTCGTTGGTCGGCGCGTCCTGCACGGTCTGGCCGTTGAGCCGGCAGACGAGGCGAAGAGATTGCGGATCCTCGATGAGCTCGGTTTGCGAGCTGGCGTCGTAGATCCCCGATCGCACCACATCACGTGCTCTGGCCTTCTCGTGCTGGGCGCTAGGGACGACCTGCGGGCCCAGCGGGCAGAAGGTGTCAAAGCTCTTCCCGCGGCAGAATTGGCCGCCCGCGCCCTCTTTCTGCCACCAGCGGGCCGAAACGTCGTTGGCGCAGGTGTAGCCCAGGACGCAAGAGAGCGCGTCGGCCTTGGGGATGTCGCGGAGAGGCTTGTCGTGCGGGTGCTTGAGGATCACCGCGAGTTCCGCTTCATAGTCAACCTGCTCGCGGTCTTGGCAGATCTTCGGGATCACGATCTCGTCACCGGTAAGGCAGGCCGAGAGCGGGTTCTTCGTAAAGATCACGGGACGTTCGGGGGCGCCCTTGCCCTGCTCCTTGGCGTGGGCGGCGTAATTCATGCCGATCCCGATGAGCTGGCGCAGGAGAAGCTGCTCTTGCCCGGGGATCTGCACGGCCAGGCCGTGGGTGGTTCTGACGAGGTTCATCAGAGCAGGGTAGGAGTGTGAGGGTCGTCCAAGATCGAGGCGACGGCTTGGTCGAACTCGCTAGGTCCTCCCACCGCTATCATGCTCGCCATGCCCACCATCCTGCCCATCACCCAGCCCACATTCCTGCCCGCCATTCTCGCCAACGTCGATCTCGCGTCGTACTTGCCGATCTTCATCATCATCCTGATGGCCATCGGCTTCGCCGTCGCCAATCTGGTCCTCACCACCATCATCGGGCCCGGCCGCAAGGGCAACCGCAAGGGCGAGACGTACGAGTCGGGCATGAACCCGATCGGCACAGCTCGCAAGCGCTTCAACGTCCGCTTCTACCTCATCGCCATGGTCTTTCTCGTTTTCGATGTCGAGATTATCTTCCTCTACCCCTGGGCCAGCACCTTCCCAAACATCGCCCCCTACCCCAACCCCGAAGGCCTCATCTGGCTGGGCCGCATCTTGTTCTTCCTCTTCACGACCGTCGTGGCCTATGTCTATGGCTACCGCAAGGGCGTGTTCAAGTTCGACTGATCGATGATTGGCCGTGCCCGAAAACGTGCCACCGAGAGCGGCTTTGAGCCCTCGGTGTTCTTCGTTGGACGCCGCTCTGCCGGCACCGAGAACGCCCCGAGCCGCGCGCTCGCTGGCACGCCCGGCGTTCTCGGGACATCACACCGGTCCGAGTAGCCAATCACTCAACGAAATAGGACCAGCGCAGGCCGTCACCCCGCCCTAATCATCACGGCCCCCGGTCTTCCCGGGGCTCTCGCGCAAGTTTCTGCTTGACAACTCCGATGCAGTTCTCGCGAGCGACCTCACGCACCGGCGTGTGATTGTCGCCGCCGCGTCCCGGCTCGGGCCGTGCTCAAGACTTGCTGCACCCGGAGTTTTCATGCCTCAACTGAACAGTTCCGAGAACGACGGCGGCCTGGCGGCTCGCATCACCCCCGACCTCATTCAGCCAGCCTTCCAGCCCATCGTGGACCTCGCCCGGGGCGAGGTCGCGGGCTTTGAAACGCTCAGCAGGCCAGCACCAGCCAGCGGGTTCGCCAACGCTGGCGAGCTCTTTGACTGGGCCGAATCCAACGAACTGCTCTGGGGCCTCGAAGAGATCACGCGCAAGGCCGGGCTGCACGCGGCCGCCGACTGGCCCGACGATGTCTTGCTGTTCATTAACTCCAGCCCGCAGGTCTTCGCCGACCCGCGCTTCGCGCACACGATCCTCAAAGCCGTCAAACGCGTGCAGGGGCTAACGCCCGGGCGGATCGTGCTTGAGATCACCGAACGATCCGACCAGCAGTACATCGAAGGGCTCGAGCAGCAGGTCAAGCTCGTGAAGGATTTCGGGTTCCAGATCGCGATCGACGACGTCGGCGCGGGGACCAGCGGGCTCAACCGCATCATGGCGTTGCGTCCCAACTGGCTCAAGCTCGACCGCGAGCTGGTAGACCGCATCGACCAAGACCGTGCGCGGCAGAATCTTCTTCGCTTCTTCATGCACTTCGCGCGGCTGAGCGGCGTGCGGCTGGTCGCCGAGGGCATCGAGCGGGAGGCCGAGCTGGCCACGCTCATAGAAATCGGGATCCCCTACGCGCAGGGCTATTTTCTCGGCCGCCCCGGCTCGCGCGACCAGACGCTCGCGCCGGAGCTTCAGCAGTGGCTCCGGCGCCGCTGGGACGAGGCGGACGGCACACGCCTGCGCGACCCCGAGCACCTCCGCATCACGCGCTTTGCGCGCACGGTCGAAACCGTCTCGGCCCAGACTATCGTCCGTGACGTGGCGAGCAACCTGTTGCGACACCTGACCACGCCAGGGCTCGCGGTGCTCGACGGCAAGCGATACGTCGGTTGGTGTGATCGTGAGCAGATCCTGCGCGCGGCTGGCGACGTGCGCTCCTCGCAACCGATCGGGTTCCTGGTCACCAACGACCCGACGACCGCGACACCCGAGACCACGATCGCCGAGGCCTTGGACATCGCCCTGTGCCGCGACGACCGCAACATCTCCCAGCCGCTGATCCTGAGCGACAAGGGCCAGATCACCGGGATGGTGGGCGTGCGCGACATGCTTCACGCGGCGACCACGCTGACCAACGAATCGCGCGGGCGCTCGGCCCCTCTCACCGGGTTGCCCGGGCGTGTGCGCTCCGACGAGCACCTGAGCGATCTGTTCGCCCGCGAGCAGCGCGGGCACGCGACGCCCAGAGCGATCGCCGACAAGGCGTTCGACGCGGTATTCATCGATATTCGTAACTTCAAGGACTACAACGGGGCGTTCGGGTACGACCTGGGCGACCTGCTGCTCAAGCGTTTGACGGGGATGATCCAGCAGGTCCTCGTGCGCACGGACAGCGACATCTTCGTCGGGCATCTGGGCGACGATCGCTTCCTCATTACCGCGCCGACCAAGACCCTGGAACGTCGGTTGAGTTCGCTGACGAGGCAGTTCGAGGGGGCGGTCGAAGAACAGTTCGTGCCGCAGGCGAGCCTGGGCACGCACATCGAGAGCACCGGCAAGGTTCAATCTTTGGTTTCCAGCGGGGCGATCCATGTCGGGCTGCGGTGCCTGGTCTTGCCCGGCGCGTTCGCACGGCTCAAGAACGTGCGGGAGCTGTACCGTCGGGCCGAGCAGCTTCGGGCCTTGGCCCAGGCCCAGGGCGACTCGGCGCTGCCGGGGGTTGGGGCGTCAGTGGTGGTTGCTGATCGGCACGGCGAGGCGAGCCTCGAGCAGCGAATGAGCGCGTGAACCGTGCGGCGAGTTTGTGAAACGGCTCGCTGAGCCGTTCCTACCATCAATCCATGCCGCAGGCTGTGGGGCTTTCGAGCTCGGATTTAGCGCCACGCCGCGTCGGTTTGACGCGCGCGTTGGCATTGGCGACAGCCCTAGCCGCGCTGGCCCTGCTGACCGTCGCGGCGCGGCTGACCCCGGCCGCGGCTGGCGCGGGGACGCACATGCAACTGGGTCTGCCCAACTGCGGGTGGATGATGACCATGGGCAAGCCCTGCCCCACCTGCGGCATGACCACCGCGTTTGCGCACGCCTCCCACGGTCAGTTTGGCAAAGCCATCGCGGTCCAACCCATGGGGGCGGTGTTGTCCCTGGCAACCGCGGCCGCGTTCTGGATCGGGCTGTACGTCGCCGTCACGGGGTCGCGGATCGGCGAGGTTTGTGGCAATTTGGCCCGGCCTCGTGTATTGTGGGTGTTGACGGGAGCCGGAGCGGCGGCGTGGGCGTACAAGCTCTACACCTGGCCTTGAGTGACACCCTCGTGAATCAGTGCTGAGGCAGCCTGTTAGATGAGCCGTCGACAGGGCCGAACGGGGGCAGACCGGGCCGACGAGGATCACGGGGCCCCGGTGGGGCTCGGTCCACGAGCTTTGAGAAGAATGAACCAATGGCCCAACGGATCACCATCAACGACTCACCAGTAACAACCCGCAGAACCGTGCGGACTGCGATCGCCGCTCTCATGGGGCTGGCGATCCTCACCGGTCTGCCAGGCTGCCAGATCGGTGCCCTGATCGGCGGGATGGCCGAGAGCTACAAACGTGAAAGCACTCACTCGATCCCCGCCCAGTACACCGGCCTGACCGGCAAGAGCTTCGCAGTCATCGTCGTCGCCGACCGCAGCATCGACGCCACCTACCCCGGCGTCGTCCAGCTTCTCTCGACCAAAATCACCGAACGGTTGCACGAGTTTGGCGCTGCCAAGGGGTTCATCACCAGCGCGGACATGATGGCCTTCATCTACAACAACCCTCGCTGGTCGGTAAGGCCGAGGATCGATCTCGCGAAGGAACTGGGCGTTGATCGCCTCGTGGTGGTGGAGCTTCAGGAGTACCGGCTTCACGACCCCGGGAACCAGTACCTCTGGGACGGGGCCGCGATCGGAACGATCGGCGTGATCGAGTCGGACTCGCCCACTCCTGAGAACTACGTGTTCGAGAAGCTCGTGACCGTGAAGTTCCCAGACAAGCAGGGGACCGGACCTCTGGAATACTCGCAGAATCTGATGATGGCCGCGCTGGACAAGCGGTTCACCGACCGCGCAACCTGGCTCTTTTACACGCACGAAGAGCCGTACTACCCCGACTATTGATCGCGGTTCTTTGGCCGAGCGAGGACGGCGATTCTTCGCCCTGCGGGCCGACAGAAAACGTGCCCCGACGGGGCAGTTCCTTGGTTTTTCCTTCATCGAACAGCAGAGCCATACCGCCATGCCCGAGAGCACCACGAAACCGACGATGACACCACGCACGAGAGGAACGCACGCGCTCCGAAGCCGCGGGCTCGCGGGCTTGCTGTGCTGCCTGACGCTCTCGGCGCTCCCCCTTCTCACGGGCTGCAACATCTTGGGCCCGGCGATCTACTTCATCCACGGCCCCGAGAAGGTACCCAAGCTCTACGCTCTCGACCCCAAGCGCCGCACCGTCGTGTTCATCGACGATCGTCGCAACCAGTTACCTCGTCGCTCGCTGCGGCAGGTCATGGCCGAGAAGGCTCAGGGCACGCTGCTCGACGAGCGGTGCCTCGAGGCGATGATCGACGCCAAGGCGGCCCTGGCCGTGACAGCTCGCGACAAGGCCACTGAGCCCATGAAGATCACCGAGATCGCCAAGGCCGTCGACGCCGAGGTGATCATCTATGCGACCGTGGACCAGTTCGTCCTCTCGACCGACGGGCAGACGTTCGCCCCGGCCATGGCGCTGCGGATCAAAGTGCTCGACGCGATCAACGAGAAGCGGCTCTGGCCCGACGATAAGAACGGTCACAACCTTGTGCTGAACATCCCGATCAAGCAAGGGTTCGTGCCGCAGAATCAGTCAGAGGTGATGAAGGCGGAGAACGAGGCGGCCGAGGCCGCAGGGCTCGCGATCGCACAATTGTTCTTCGAGCACGAGGTACAGGCCGCGCCAGCGAAATCAAAGGCCGACGGATTTTAAGACGAAGTCTCACGAGCGTTCTCACGCTCGCCCGGTCAACGCCATGTCACGCGTTCTTCACCTTGTTCAATCTCCCGAAGAATTGCCGGAAACGGCGTTTAATTTTCGCAGCGATGCTACAGACTCGGCCCTGCTGGCGTGCCGCGCGTCGGTGAACTCGCATCCTCAGTTCGATCACGCGGTGTGCCTGATCGCGTCCAGCGCCGGAGAGTTCCGCGCCGATTGCCTCGGGCTTGAGCATACCGACCGAATCACGGCCCGGCTGGGGATGCCACGGCTCGCGCGGTCCGCGTTGCGGTCCCTGCTCGCCTCACAGCTCGCGCCCGACCTGGTGCAGTGCTGGACGCCGTCGCTGGTGCCGCTGGCGCGGGCGTCGGTGCCGTGCAGCGTGCGTGTGCTGGGCCCGGTGTGCGATCTGCCCTTCCCCGAGCCAGATCTCTCCGCGCGGCACGAACTTCGCGCGGTGCTGGAAGTTGACGACGCAACGCCGGTGATCGGGGTCATCTCTGATCCGCCGCAGATGGCGGATTCGCACCGACTCCAGTACGCCAGTGGCTTGTTCGAAATCTGCGGCATTCACGCCGTGGCCGTCATCCCCGGTGGCGCTGGCTCGGGCGCACGCGGGCGACGCTTCCATCGCGAGACCCTGCTCCGCTCGCGGACGATGCGCACGAAGTACCCCGCGTGGACGTGCCTGCCAGCGTGCGACGCGGTGTTCGTCCACACGGCACGCAACAGCCCGATGAGCCCGGGTAACGCGGCAAGAAACGACGCGCTTGAACGCGGATTGGTTTTGATGGCGCACGCGGTCGCGGTACCGGCGATCGTGACGCGCGAGTGGCCATGGACGCCGTCCGACCCCGGCAGGATCAGCGCCTCGCTGGCGGACTTGGTCACGCTCGACCTCGTCGCGCCGAGCCCACGCCCCACGGACCTCTCGCACTCCATGCTCAGGCTTCTTGAGAAAGGTCTGCCAGAAGTTCGCAAGATCGGCGCAGAACTGAAATCTCGAGCGCACGCGTCACGCCAGCGCGAGAACCGCCTCGCCACGGTGCTCGACTCCTGGAGCGCCGCGACGCTGGTCGAGGACGCATGAACGAGGCCACCACCAAGCCCTCAGGTTCCAACCGTTCCCACGGTTCGTCGCAGATCTCTCCACAGTTCGGTTCTAGCCACTCGCCCCGACCGCCCCGAGTTGGCGTGCTCTTTGTTTGCCTGGGGAACATCTGTCGATCACCGCTGGCAGAGGGGATCTTCCTGCACCATGCACGCCAGCGCGAAGTCGCGGATCTCTTCGACGTTGATTCGTGCGGGACCGGAGGCTGGCACGCGGGCGCGGCGCCCGACCCACGCTCGATCGCGGTGGCGGCGCTGAGGTCCATCACGCTTGACCACCGTGCTCGTCAGCTCGATCCGCGGAATGACTTCAATCGCTTCCATCACGTTCTGGCGATGGATCGATCAAACCATCGGAACATCGTGGCCGCGGGCGAGACGTACAAGATTACCTCGCCGAACGTGCGTCTGATACTCTCTTCGAGACCGGGTTCTTCGGGATCTGATCCTTCACGGCCCGACCTGCTCGACGTGCCCGACCCGTACTACGGTGGCGCAGACGGGTTCGAGCGTGTGTTCGAGATGCTCGACGTCTCATGCGAGGCGTTGCTTGAAGACCTGCTGAGGAACCACAAGAGCTGAGTCAGTTGTGAGCCCCTTTGATTCCTCGTGCGCGCGCTCGCAACCCCGCACGCAAGGATGGCCGCGAACGCCCGACAACGAAGCCGCTCTTCGCTCTCCGGCTAGAGATTCTTAGACGCGACGCCCATCGCGGCCGATCGCAGCTCACGCTCCGCCTGGTTCCAATCGGTGATCGCATCCCCCGGCTTGTCGCCTCGAGCCAGATAGATCTCGAACGCACGTACGCGCGTCTGTCCGAGGCTTATCGCGACGGCCACCGCGGCGCTGGGGAACACCGATGACTTCTTCATCGACTCCGCCGGATGGACATCGATCGTCGTCGGTTTGTTCGCCGCGGGCTTGACGGCCGCAGACTGCACCGCCGCGGGCTTCGCGGCCTGCGCCGCAACAGGCTGCGGGTTGGCGGACGCCTTGGAGCCGGAAGTTGAAGAGCCGGAAGGTTTCTTGAAGCCAAATGCCATCGTGAGTCCTCTCGTTTGAAAAGTTATGCCCTGTACGGAATATTGAGAAACCGATCTTCATCCGGCGACTGCCGGAGGAGCGGTCGCCGTTTCGCCGTTGTTCTTCTGCCGATAATTTCTAACTCAAGCATATGCGCGGCACGAACCGGGGAACCTCCTTTGATGCCCGCGGCTCGGGCTGGTGACATCAATTTCTCGTCGCTCGGGACGCCGCCGCACCCATCGAGATCCGCAGCGCCACAAACCCGCTGGTACCGATCACGCACAGAACCGTGCTCGCGGCGAGCACCGCCGCCGCCGCGTGGGAAGGTGACAGCCCGTGATGCCCGAGCCACTCGTAGATCAGAACCGCGAAGATCGGCGCGATCAGCCCGCGCAGGCCGTTGAGCGTGACGTGCGTCGCCATGTAGTGCGAGACCTGCGTCGGCGGCGCGAAGTCGACGTGACCGAGGTTCCACGCGAGCGAACCACCGCCGATGCCGATGCCCTGCACCACCGCGCCCACGTACATAAGCTCGATGCGGTGCAGCACGATGGCGAGCCCGAAGATCGCGGTCGAGAGCACGAAGACCCAGCCATGGATGCTGCGGAAGCGCACGACGTGGGCGCGATCGAGCAACCGCGCCCACAGCGGGACCGCGGCTGGCAGGATCAGGCTCGGGATCGCGGTCGTGATCAGAATCCCGCCAAGGTAACCCTGGCCGAACTGCTCCTTGAGGATGATGACCAGGATCGGCGTGAGCATGAGGTTGCCAAAGCCGAGCACGAACATGGCGATCATGAACTGCGCGAAGCGAGGATCGCCGCGCAGAATTTTCCAGACGATGCCGGGCCCTTGCCAGGGCTTGAGCACGCCGCCGGTGATCTCCGCACGGATCGCGGCCGGCCCGCCGCGCACACGCTGCTTGCCCGTCGCCCATACGCCGACCACGCCCAGCACCGCCGCGCCGGTCATGAGCGCGGCCGAGCCGTCCGGCCACCGGTCGAGCGTGGCCCCGAGAGCAATGCCCACGACCGCGACGATCACCTGTTGCAGGGTCGAGAACTTGCCGACGATCCGAGCGCGAACTCGCGGCGGGTAGTTGGACCGCCAGATCGTCGGTCTGATCGTGATGATGCCCGACCAGCAGACTCGCGCGACCATCACGACGCTCAGCAGCACCGCCAGCCCCAAGGCCGACCGCGGGACGAGGGCGATGCTCGCCACCAACACCACGATTGCAAGCTGAAGCGCGTTGATGAGCGCAACCTTCGCCCGCCCCACGCTCATCGCAGACCACACAAAGCTCAAGAGATTGGCGATCTCGGCCGAGACCCCGATGACCGCAACGGTCATGTTCAGCGTGGCCTGCGGAACCACGTCGGTGTAGGTCTGCTTGGCGAACACCCCGATCACGCCGCCCTCGATGACCGCCAGCGTGATGGCGAAAAAGAACGTGGTGATGGCCTCGATGGTGTAGCTGCGCCGCGCAAAGAGAGGCATGGACCCCGGCGCGAACGACCAGACCGCGCGGACCACCAGCCGGAGCGGGGCGAAGGCGATCGCGCCGATGCGGCCCCCCACCGCCGGGCGCGGCGGCGCCAGTGCGCCCTGCTCCTCGGGCGATTCCGGCTTCCCCGCTTCCATGGTCCCCAGTCTCTCCACTCCGCTTGTTTCGCGTGCAACACGCGGACGGGCGGCCCATACCGCAGGAATTCCAGCCCGCGACACAAACATACGCTCGGTCTGGAGTAGCAAGCCCGGAAGAATCCTCCAAGTCGCTCGGGCCACGACCTTCGCGCCGGGGTAATGACTCGTTGGGCGGCCAGCCTTACAGTCCGGGTCGAGGCCTCTCAAAAAGGTTCTCAAGAGGTCCGTGAGCCACCTAGGAGCTGTTCGATGATGATCGAGAAACGTCCCGCCGCCCCGACCCAGAACCTAACCCGCAACTTGACCCGCATCCTGACCGCGTGCGTCGGACTGACGCTGACCGCGGGCGCGCTCCTGCCTGCCGCCGGTTGCTCGACCGCGTACTACAGGACGATGGAGTACTTCGGCAAGGAAAAACGCGATATCTTGGCGACCCGCGTCAAAGACGCCAAGGCCGATCAGATCGAGGCCAAGCAGCAGTTCCAATCATCCCTCGAACGATTCAGCGCGCTCGTGAACGCGCCCAACTCGGACCTCAAAAAGGCCTACGACAAGGCCAAGTCAGACCTGGAAAAGAGCGAGAGCAAGGCCTCGGCCGTGCACGACCGCGTCAAGTCGGTCGAGTCCGTCGGCACCGATCTCTTCGAGGAATGGAAGACCGAGAATCAGGCCTACAGCGACGCCTCGCTCAAGAGCAAGAGCGAGCAACTGCTCCGCGGCACACGCGCGAAGTACGACGACATGCTCGCCGCGATGCAGAAATCTGAAGCCACCATGGAGCCTGTGCTCGTCAAGTTCCGCGATAACGTGCGGTTTATGAAGTCGAACCTCAACGCCCAGGCCGTGTCGGCCATGAAGGGCAACGTGAGCGACTTGCAGCGCGACATCGGCACGCTGATCCAGGAGATGGAAACGTCGATCGCCGAGTCCGACAAGTTCATCAACGAGCTTCAGAAGTAATCCAGCGCGAGATCGAGCATGAACACCATGACGAGATTAAACACCGCGATCGCCGTGATCGTGATGCTGTTCGCCCTGGCCGCGAATATGGGCGGGTGCGCCGCCCCTTCGATGTGGGAGCGGAACTACGTTGGCTCGCAAGCAACGGCGCTGCCGCCGACCGCGCCGGTGCAGGTTCGCCGAGTGGCGTGGGAGCGTGTGCAGGGCGTGCTCAAGGACTTAGAATCGCAGGCCGTCGCCAGCGATATCCACCCCGACGACTGGTCCGAGGGCAAGAAGGCCGAGGTGAGGGGGCAGATGCTCAAGGGGCTTCAGATCGCCGACAATCCGGCATCGGTCGAGATTCTCGGCCGTTCCAACTTCCGCACCACCAGGGCGATCAACCCCGAGATATCTGACGACGCCGCACTGCCCGATTTCGCTCGCAAGCTCGGTGCCACACGCGTGGCGTGGACCAGCAGCTATCTCGGCAAGGCCGACGCGATCGTTCAAGAGCCCGTGAGCACCTGGTCGCAGGGGACAACATGGGGCTCGCGCGATGATCGCGGGCGGTACCGCTCGCGCGAGTACAGCGAGAACTCCACGACGTGGATCCCCATACGAGTGCAGGCCGACGAGTACGCGTACGTCGCGTACTTCCTGCGCGACGAGAGGAACTGAGACACATCCTGATTTCCAACGGCCGCTGCTTGAGCCTTTCGCCCGCTCTCTACCCCAGCATCTTCGAGATCACCTCGCCGTGCACATCAGTCAGCCGGAAGTTCCGGCCTTGTGATCTGAACGTCAGCTTCGTGTGATCCAGCCCCAACTGGTGCAGGATCGTGGCGTGAAGATCGTGGACATGCACCGGATCCTCAATGATGTTGTACCCAACCTCGTCGGTCGCGCCGATGGTGTGACCGGCCTTGAACCCGCCCCCCGCTAGCCACATCGTGAACGCTCGCGGATGATGGTCGCGGCCCAGGAACTTCGACCCGCCGCGAGCCTCGTTCATCGGGGTACGGCCAAACTCGCCGCCCCACACGACGATCGTGTCGTCGAGCATCCCCTGCTGCTTCAGATCCTTCACGAGCGCGGCACTGGCCTGGTCGGTCTCCTCACAGCGCCGCTTCAGCGACGTGACAATGTCGTCGTCAGTGCTTGTGCCGTGGCTGTCCCACCCGCGGTGGTAGAGCTGCACGAAGCGCACGCCGCGCTGCACCAGCCGGCGCGCCAAGAGGCAGTTGTTGCCGAACGAAGCCTTGCCGGGCTTCGCGCCGTACATCTCCAGCGTTTCCTTTGATTCGCCCGAGAGATCCATCAATTCGGGAACGCTGCTCTGCATGCGGTATGCCATCTCGAACGACTCGATGCGCGTCGCGATCTCGGGGTCGCCAACGATCCCCAGCCGCTCGCGGTTGAGGTCGGCGATGGCATCAAGCGAGCGGCGCCGCGATTCGCTGGTCATGCCCGGCGGGTCGTTCACGAACAGCACGGGCTCGCCAGCCGAGCGAAACTGCACGCCCTGGTACACAGACGGCAGGAACCCGCTGCTCCAGCACGAGCACCCGCCGCTGGGCTGCCCGCCGCCCGAGAGCAGGACGACAAAGCCGGGCAGGTCGCTGCACTCGCTCCCCAATCCGTACGTCAGCCACGAGCCCATGCTCGGCCGACCGACACGCGCCAGCCCGGTGTTCATGAAGAGCTCCGCTGGCGCGTGGTTGAACGCGTCGGTCTTCATCGAACGCACGATCGTGAGATCGTCAGCGATCCCGGCGATGTGCGGCAACAGCTCAGAAATCTCCGCGCCGCATCGCCCGTGCCGGGCAAACTTGTACGGCGAACCCAGCATCTTGGGCGTGCCCTGAATGAACGCAAAGCGCTCGCCCTTCAAAAACTCCTCGGGGCAATCCTTCCCGTTGTCGGCCTGCAATCTGGGCTTGTTGTCGAAGAGATCGATCTGCGATGGCGCACCGTTCATGAAAAGGAAGATGACGTTCTTGGCTTTGGCGGGAAAATGCGGAGCGCGCGGGCGAAGATACTGAGGCCCTGCGAACGCGGACGCTGGCGGGGATGAACCGTTCACGCCGCCAATCGTGCCGCCAAGGGCGCTCTTGGTGAGCATGGACGCTAGCGCCATCGAACCGAGCCCCATGCCGCAGTCCTTGAAGAACTGACGGCGTGTACGGGCCAGCAGCAGGTGAGTGTCGGGCGATGGAAGGTTCATAGATGTCTTTCGCAATCGATGTTGACCGTCATGGTTTCGGCTTGGGTTCACTCAGGGTCGGGTCAACGCTTCATCGAGATTGAGCAGCACGTTCGCGACAACCTGCCAGGCCGCGAACTCGGGATCGGAGATGCCGCTCGCCCCGTTCATACGGACCGCGGCCGAGCGATCGTCCATGAAGCTCGACACCTGCTCACGGAACAGCCGCACGAGCCGCTCGCTCTCCGTGGGCGTCGGCACGCGACCGACGCAGAGACGGAACCCGCGCTCGATGGCGCACGCGGGGGTCGAGTTCTTTCCGTCCATCATCCGCCCGTCCATCATGCGCACGGCGAGCGCCCGCGCGGCCTCCATGAACTGCGGGTCGTTGAGAGTGCTCAACGCTTGCAGCGGCGTGTTGGTCCGGGCCCGCCTCGTGCACGAGATCTCGCGGCTGGGCGCGTCGAACCCCGCAAACATCGGGTACGGCGCGGTACGCCGCCAGAACGTGTACAGCCCGCGCCGGTAACGATCCGCGCCGTGGCTCTCTTCCCACGTGTCGTCGCTGTAGATCATCGTCCACACGCCCGGCGGCTGGGGCGGGAAAACACTCGGCCCGCCGACCTGCGAAACCAGCAGCCCGCTCGCCGCGAGCGCCACGTCACGCACCATCTCAGCCTCGACGCGATAGCGCGGCGCCCGCGCCAGCAGCCTGTTGTGCGGGTCCTTCTCCAGCAGCTCAGGAGTAAGGTTGGAACTCTGCCGGTACGCGGCGCTGGTCAGCATCTCGCGCAGCAGCGATTTCTGGCTCCAGCCGTCGCGCACGAACTCGGTCGCCAGCCAGTCCAACAGCTCGGGGTGCGTGGGAGGATCGCCCTGCGTCCCGAAGTCGTCCTCGGTCTCGACGATCCCTCTTCCAAACACTCGCGCCCAGATCCGGTTCACCTGCACCCGCGCGGTGAGCGGGTTCTTGAGATCGACGATCCAGCGCGCGAGCCCGAGCCGGTCGGGCGCGCCAGCGTCACCCGCAACCGGGACAAGAACCGAGGGCACGCCCGCCTCGACGCGCTCCCCCGGGCTCAGGAAGCTGCCGCGTTGAAACACATGCGTTTCCCGGCCGCCGGGCAGGCTTTTCATGACCATCGCCTTCGCAACAGTCTTGGATTCGACCTCTTTCTTCAACGACGCGACACGATCGCGCGGGCTCTTCAGGCTGGGCGCGACGCCGGAGTAAAACAAAGCGATCAGCTCGTGCTGCGCGAGTGTTCTGTCTGTCGAAGCAACCCGGATTGCCTCAAGAACATCCGCGGGGACCGGCCGCGCAGGCGGAAGGTCGCCGCTAACCAAGATCACCGCGCTGGTTCCCGACGTGCCCGAGGTAGAAGGAGCGGTCGAGGTTGACGTCGAGATCGGCAGCGTCGAAACGCCGCCCTCCGCGCCAACCTCCCCGCCACCCTTCACGCCGTCCTGCTCCCCGTCCTGCGTGCGTGACTGCACGAGCACCGTCTTCTCCCACGCATCCCGGGCCAGCTTCTCTGCGTCAGACGCTTGCCGAAGCTCCGACTCCGCTGCGCTCACCTGCTTGAGCAGCCGCTCAAACTCCGCCAGATTCGCGCGCGATGGCACCGAGACCATCCCGCCCGCCGCCCGGCTCTCGGTCGGCGCGATCTTCACAGAATCGGCCACGTCCTGATTCAAAAACGCAAAGAACTTGAAATAGTCCCTCTGACTGATCGGATCATACTTGTGATCGTGGCATTGCGCACATCCCACCGTCGCCCCCAGCCACACCGAGGCCGTCGTGCTCACGCGGTCGATCACCGCGTCGGATCGGAACTCCTCCAGATCAACACCGCCCTCCTCGTTGATCATGGTGTTGCGATGAAACCCGGTGGCCACGAGCTGGTCGAGCGACGGATCGGGCAGCAGATCGCCCGCCAGTTGTTCCACCGTGAACTCATCGAACGGCAGGTCGCGGTTGAACGCATCGATGACCCAATCTCGATACGGCCACATCACCCGACGCTGATCCTTCTCGTACCCGTGCGTGTCCGCATAGCGCGCGAGATCCAGCCAGACCTGAGCCCAGCGCTCGCCATAGTGCGGCGAGGCGAGCAGCCGATCAACAACCTTCTCATACGCGTCGGCCGAACGATCGCCAACAAACGCGTCAACCTCGGCCAGCGTCGGTGGCAGGCCGATCACATCCAAACTCAGCCGCCGGATGAGCGTCACGCGGTCGGCTTCGAGCGAGGGTTTCATCGACTCGCGATCAAGCCTGGACAGCACGAAAAAATCGATCGGCGTGCGCGGCCAGTAGGTGTCCTTCACCGCGGGCAACGTCGGCCGCTTGGCCAGCCGATACGCCCAGTGCCAGTGCTCGTTATTCTCGTGCGCGTCCGTCCACTTTGCGCCCTGATCGATCCATCGCGTGATGGTCGCGATCTGATCAGCATCCAGCGGCCCGCCCTTGGGCGGCATGTTCATGCCCTTTTCCTGACCCATGATCAGCCTAATAATCCGACTCTTTTTCGCGTCCCCAGCCACCAGCGCCGGCTCGCCCGACTCGCCACCCTTGAGCACATTGGCGTGATCATCAAGGTCGAGTTCCGACGCGGCCTCACTGCCCGAATGACACGACAGGCAACGCCGCGCAAAGATCGGACGCACGTCTCTCACGAAATCTACTCGTACGTCGTCGGTCGAAAACGACCTCTGATCCGCCGACTTCACCTCAACGATCGCGCCCGCCGCACCATCCGAAAGCGCCGTCCTCTTCGGGCTCGTGTCTTTGCTTGGCTGCTTGAGCAGCGCAAGAGCGTTCTCCACGTAGTCCGGCCCATAAACAAGCGATCCGCCAAAGTGCCCGGTCAGCCCCACCAGCCCTGCCCCCACCACCGCGCACACGCGGTACGCGTTGAACAGCCGATACGTGCCACGCCAATTCGAGAGTAACGCAAAGATCGCCGTACACGCCGCCAAGCCAGCCGTAGCGATCCCCAACCAGCGATGCGGCCAGAGCACCGTCTCTTGATGACCCGCCGTGGTCGCGCCGCTCCACCCCATCGCCGCCGCAGCAATCGCCGCGACCGCGCCGAGAACGATGCAAACCCGCGCCGAGGACGACGGCCTCAGCACTCCACGTCGCAGACGAGCAAACTCCAAGGTCACGCCGACGATCAGCAGGGCGATCGGAAAATGCACCACCACCGGATGAAGCTTCCCCGAAAACAACCACACGCGTTGGGCGAGGTCCATCTCGGCCAGCAGGTTCAGCATAAAGAAAGAATACCAAACCTCGCCGCCGTTTTCCTACCAAATGTCTTCTCGCGTTCGTGATCGGACTCTGATCCGCCCTGATTCCTGCCGAGTTCTACCGATCATCGACGAGCACGACATGGACCTCGCGCGGGCCGTGAACGCCGGTGATCAAGATGCCCTCGATGTCCGCCGTCTTGCTCGGGCCCGAGATCATGACGATGGACGTCGGAACTTTTCGCACCCTGTTCGTGACGCCGTGAACCGACCCGTCCCGGCCGCTGGCAATGCCATCACAATCACTCAACGTCGGCCAATAGTCGAGCATATCTGGAAGAATCTGGCTCTCCCGCAAAATCGCCAGGTGTATCGGCGGCACGATAAACGTCCCGCGACTCCGCTCCGCGTCTCCTCGCAGCACGATCGTGCCACTCTCCGCCAGCCCCGCGTCGCAATCGGTGATCCCTACGTCGGCGTCATACTGCGCGTCGAGCGAGCCATCGATCTCGATGCTCACGATCGCAACACCGCGCGGCGCGAGCCACTCTCGCAGCGATTGGCCCACCCGCCCGGGAACGCTGACGGCCACTCGGCGAGCCCCGCACGCGCTGAGCATTTGGACAACAACCTTCATCAGATCGTTTGGCTTTACGCGATGGACACAAAGCCCACCTGCGGTCGCTCTTTCGATGAACAGCCCAACGCAGTCTGCGTCGCCACCAACGAGCCGGACGAGGCTCAGGTCCCGACGTGCCTCGCCCGCAGAATCCAACTCGCCCGGCACCGCGAGCGCGCCTCTGACCCGTTGCAGAAACTCCGCACGCGAACACCCGCGACCATTCTCGCGTGAAAGGCGATCGTTCTGCGGTTGACTCGCGAGCACCTTCTCGTTCATGGGCGACCCGCCCGTCGTGACGCATCGCTCCCACGATCGCGATTCGCCCACCATTCCCTGAACGAACCCGAAGGCGGCACGGGCATGTCTCGGCTCAGCGTCCACGCCCGCAACGGCCCCGGAAGTTTCGCGCACCACGCCGACGAAACCATGTCGCGCCCGTTCTCCGAAACGCGATCGTTCACGCCAGCACGATCCTCAACCTCGCTCGATGTCGAGAGCTGCCGCAGCACGATGCGTTGGAACGCGGCGCTCGCCCGATACATCCAAGGCCGCCTCAGCGTCATCGCCCAAAGCCGGTACGCGACTCGAGTGGTACCGGGCATCAGTTTCCGCTCGACCAGCAGCCGCCGCAAGCGGATCAACTGCGCCGGGATATTGATGTACACCGGGCACGCCTCGAAGCACGCGCCGCAGAGTGAGCTGGCCTGCGGCAGGTCAGGGTAATTCTCCAGGCCCTTGAACAGCGGCGTGATTACTGCGCCGATCGGGCCCGAGTACACCGCGCCGTACGCGTGCCCGCCGCCGACCTTGCGGTACACAGGGCAGGCATTCAGGCACGCCCCGCAGCGGATACACCGCAGCAGCTCGCGCGTTTCTTCACGCAAGATCTCGGTCCGACCGTTGTCCACGAGCACGATATGAACCTGCTGCGGCCCGTCGAGGTCGTCAGGCTTGCGCGGGCCGGTGATGATCGTGTTGTACACCGTCATCGGCTGCGCCGTCGCGCTCCGCGCCAGCAGCTTTAAGAACACCGACAGATGCTCCAGCGACGAGATCACCTTCTCGATACCAACCACTGCCACGTGCACGCGCGGGCTCGCCACCACCAGGTCCGCGTTGCCCTCGTTGGTGCAGATCACCAGCGAGCCGGTGTCGGCAACCAGAAAGTTCGCGCCGCTGATCCCCATGTCCGCGCTGCGAAACTGCCGCCGCATGTGGTCGCGCGCGATCCGAGTCAGCTCCGCCGGATCCTCGGTGTAGGGCGCACCCAGCTCACGCACGAACGCACGAGCGACCGCGGTACGGTCTTTATGGATCATCGGCGTCACGATGTGCGAGGGCGCGTCGTGGTCGAGCTGCAAGATGAACTCGCCCAGATCAGTCTCGATTGTCTTGACGCCGATGGCTTCCAAGGCCGCGAGCAGCCCGGTTTCTTCCGTCACCATCGACTTGCTCTTCACGCAGAGCTTGGCGTCGATCTCGCGCGCGATCCCCAGCACAATCGCGTTCGCCTGCGCAGCGTCCGCGGCGAAGTGGACCAGCGCGCCCGAGGCCGTCGCGTTGTCGATGAAACGATCCAGATACACGTCCAGGTGATCGAGCGTGTGCTGCTTGATCTCCCCCGCGAGCTTGCGGACCGCGTCGTAACGATCCCCAAACGCGGCCCGGCAGGCGTTCACCCGGCCGTGGTCCTTGATCTGCGTCGCGCTGTTCACAAACTGCTGTAGCTTTACGTCACGGCCCGCGACGTCCGCACGCGGCGACATGTCAAAGGGCAGATCGGGCGTCAGCACGCGAGAGCCGCTCATGAGCCACCGCCTCCGCGGTCCGCGTTCATCGACCCGCCTTCCCTGGGTAACAACCCGAGCCCTTGGGCGATCACCTCACCGATGGTGATGAGCGAAACTTCCGGCAGCGCCCGTCGGCACGCGCCCGCGATGTTCATGCCACACCCGGCCTCGTTGCAGACCAGCCGCTCAGCGTTCGTCTCTCGAATCGCGGAAACTTTGTCCGACACCATCCCGGCAGAAATCTGCGGGTAATTCACCGCAAATGTCCCGCCGAACCCGCAGCACTGCTCGGCCCGCGGAAGCGGCACGCGGCGAACGCCCTCAATTTGATCGAGCAACGTTTCTGCCTCGTCGCACAGCCCAAGGCTGCGCAGATGGCACGAGCGGTGGTAGGTCACCGAGCCGGGCCAGCGCACCCTCATCGCGCGAAGGTCGACACGCTCGACCTTGGTCAGGAACTCCACGAACTCCGAGGTCTTCGCCGCCAGCGCCAGCGCCGCACGATGCTCGCCCGAGCGCTCGGGCCAGAGATGAAGAAAATGCTCTCGCACCATCGCCGCGCACGAGCCCGAAGGCGTCACGACATGCTCGGCCGGAGCAAAGATCTCGATCATTCGTCGCGCCAGGTCACGCGCGTCGTCGTGGAGTCCGTTGTTGAACATCGGCTGACCGCAGCAGGTCTGAGCAGCCGGGAACTCGACGGTGTGACCGAGGTGTTCGAGCACCTTGACGATCGCCACCGCCGCTCGCGGGTAGAACTGCTCGGTCAGGCAGGTGATGAAAAGTGCGATCCTCACTGGATTTGGCTGGCTCGCGCAACAGGCTCAGTCGGACCGGGAAACAACCCCGACCGCGCCCCGCTTGGCTTCCACCGCGGCCTCATCGAACGCCCGAGCCCGGTTCGCAGTCTGGTCCACAGTCTGGTCCACAGCCTGGTCCACAGCTTGGTCCACAGCCCGCTCCGCAGCCCGCTCGGCCACCTCCACATGAACCTTCAGCGAACTCAGCGCGGTCATCATGCTCGGCGAGACCGGCTTGTCGGTGATAATGAAGTCCAGCTCCTCGCAGCTCGCAAAGAACTCCACAGCTTTCACACCGAACTTCGTGCTGTCCGCCAGCAGGTACGCCGCCTCCGCCAGGTCGATCATCCGCCGCTTCATCCCCGCCTGGTCGTCGGCGGTCAAGCTAAGCCCCCGCTCGATGTCCAAACCTTGGCAGGAGAAAAACAGCTTCTTCACATGGAAACGGGCCAGCGTTTGCTCGGCCATAGACCCTACGAACGACAGCGACGGCGCGTCCAGCACGCCGCCGGTCGAGATCACGCGAATATGCGCACGGTCGACCAGTTCCGACGCGACGGCCAGCGAGTGAGTCACCACGGTCAACGACATATCTGGCATCACGCGCGCAAGCTCGCGGGCGGTCGAGCTGGCGTCTAGCGCGATCACGTCGCCTTCGATGATGTGACGCACGGCCGCCAGCGCGATCAGCCGCTTCTGGGTCGGGTTAGCCGATTCGCGCACGTCAAACGGCAGCTCGCGGCGGTCGCTGGCGATCGGTACCGCCCCGCCGTGGGTGCGGATCAGCTTTCCATCGATATCAAGCCGCTCCAAGTCGCGCCGGATAGTCTCGGGAGTAACGTGCAGCTCGGACGCCAGCACTGCGACCCGGACACCGCCCGAATCTCGCACACGCCGCAAAATTTCCCGAAGCCGTTCTTCAACCAGCATGATAAAACCAATCTAGTGGAAGTCTGGGGGAGCTGCAAATGAAATCAAAAGCCTGAATCTTTGTGTTTTCCTGCCTGAACCTGTGGTATTGTGACTGATCTTTGAAAAAATGCAAGCCGATTGGGCAAGTTTGTCGGATCAGGACGAAATAGCTGAGTTGGGAGTTCGAATGACGCACCCGGGCGCAAATCAATTCCAGCACGTCACTTACGGGTGGGACGATTCGGCGGCAAACCCCCTGAACCCCGTTGCACGCCTGATCTATCGCTCCAACCTGCTCGGCGCGGACCAACGCATTACCAACACCGGCGGCGGGAACACTTCTGCGAAGCTCGCCGAAACCGACCCGCTCACCGGCGCGTCGGTGAACGTGCTCTGGGTGAAGGGGTCGGGGGGCGATCTTCGCACCGCGACGCGCGCAAACTTCGCCTCGCTCTACCAGGATAAGTTGTTGGGGTTACAAGGTTTGTACGCAAAGTCGCCGGAGCGGGGCGTCAAGACCCCGGCCGAGGACGACATGGTCGAGCGATACCTCCATTGCACGTTCAATCGCAATTCTTGCGCACCCTCGATCGACACGCCGCTGCACTCGTTCATCCCCGCCAAGCACGTAGACCACACCCACCCCATCGCGGTGATCGCGATCGCGGCCTGCAAGCGAGCCAAGGAGTTGACCGCCGAGGTCTTCGGGGACGAGGTCGCGTGGACGGCCTGGCAACGCCCCGGCTTCGAGCTCGGGCTCAAACTTCGTCAGGTCTGCGACACCCACCTCAAACTGCGCGGGATTGTCCTTGGGCAGCACGGGCTGATCAACTGGTCTGACGACGACAAGGCCTGCTACGAGCTTTCGCTCTCGCTCATCGAAAAAGCGTCACGGTTCATCGCGTCCAAAGACCGCGGCACCAAAACGTTTGGCGGGGTCCGGTTCGAAAGCCTGGAGGACACGAAGCGGAATGAAGTTCTGGTGGAAATCGTGCCGTGGCTGCGCGGGCGGCTCTCGGGCCAGAAGAGGCCCTACGCGACCGTTCAGGCAACCAGCGAGGTTCTGCGGTTCGTGAACAGCATGGACGCGGTTCGGCTCGCGGAACTCGGCACCTCGTGCCCGGACCATTTCCTGCGCACCAAGATCAAGCCGTTGTTCATCGCGTGGGACCCAATCAACGAGAACCTTGCAACGCTCAAAGCCAAGTTGGATGCGGGGCTTGAAAAATACCGGCTGGACTATCGCGCGTATTACGACCGCTGCAAGCGCCCCAATTCGCCGGCGCCGCGAGACTCTAGCCCGACGGTGATACTGATCCCCGGGCTCGGCATGATCGCGTGGGGCAAGAGCAAGAGCGAATCACGCGTGACGGCCGAGTTTTACACCTGCGCGGTCGACGTCATGCGCGGGGCCGAGGCGATCGACGAATACGTCGCGCTCCCCCAGCAAGAAGCGTTCGATATCGAGTACTGGCTGCTGGAAGAAGCGAAATTACAGCGGATGCCTGCGGAGAAAGAACTGGCGCGCACGATCGCGGTGGTCGTCGGCGCGGGTCACGGCATCGGCAAGGCGACGGCTCATCGGCTGGCTCGGGACGGAGCGCACGTGGTGTGCGCGGATCTTTCGGCGGACGCTGCCAAGGCGACCGCTAAGGAACTCACCAGCATCTATGGGCTGGGGATAGGCGTCGCGGGCACCGGCGTTTCCGGATGCGGGATGGCGGTCGGTGTGGGGGTGGACATCACCACGCGTGAGAGCCTGCGCGATCTCTTTGCGACAACGACGCTGGCGTTCGGCGGGATCGACTCGCTGATCGTGACCGCGGGCGTGTACGTGCCGCCCAGGCCAGACGGATCGCTGACCGAGGATCAATGGAAGTTCACCTTCGACGTGAACGTCATGGGGCTGTACCTGGCCGTGGACGAATCGCGCGAGCTGTGGAAACGGCAAGGGTTGCCCGGGTCGGTCGTGCTGACGACGAGCGTCAACGGCGTAGTCGCCAAGAAGGGGAGCTTGGCGTACGACACGAGCAAGGCCGCGGCGGACCACCTCGTGCGCGAACTGGCGGTGGAGCTTGCGCCGCTGGTGCGGGTGAACGCCGTTGCCCCGGCCACGGTGGTCGAGGGCTCCACGATGTTCTCGCGCGACCGCGTGATCGCGTCACTGACCAAGTACAACATCGCGTTCGCGGCTGGCGAGGCCGATGACGCGTTGCGAGCGAAGCTCGCGGGTTTTTACGCGGAAAGAACGATGTTGAAAGTTCCGATCACGCCAGCGCACCAAGCCGAGGCAATCGCCTTTCTTGCCAGCGATCGGTCGAGCCGGACGACGGGGCAGATCGTCAACGTGGACGCGGGGTTGCACGAGGCGTTCTTACGATAGTGGTCGTCTGCCTAATTGATGGGAGCACGGTCGTGATACGGACGGCGCACGTTGCGATTGACCTCGGGGCCGAGTCGGGCCGGGTGGTCGTCGGCGTGCTGGAACGAGGCTCGGGCGATAACGGCGTGCTGCGCGCGCACGAGGTGCACCGCTTCGAGCATCGGCCGACGCGGCTGCCGAGCGGGCTGTTCTGGGATATTGACGCCCTCTGGCGCGAAATTGTTTACGGGTTGCGCGCTGGCGTGCGTTGGTCGGCGGCGGAGGGGCTTGGGCTTGTCTCGGTCGGAGTAGACGCCTGGGGCGTGGACTTCGCGCTGGTCGATGAGGGCGGCGAGATCGTGGTGCCGCCTCACTGCTATCGCGACGAGCGGCACGACGCGGCCATGGCGCGCACACTAGCGGCGATCCCTGAGGCCGAGATCTTCGCGCGGACCGGCGTCCGCACGATGTCGATCAACAGCCTGTACCAGCTTGTCGCGCGAGTGGGCGAGCTGGGCAACGCGGTGATCGATCGCGCGGCCAGCCTGCTTTTCATCCCAGATTACTTCCACTTTCGGTTGAGCGGCGTGCGCAAGAACGAGGCGTCGATCGCGTCGACAAGCCAGATGGTGGACCGTTCGAGCGGAGCGTGGACCGGTGAGATGCTGGGGAAGCTCGAGCTGCCAGTTCAGGTGCTGGGCGAGATCGTGAGGCCCGGGACGGTGCTGGGCGCGGTGCGGGCCGAGATCGCTCGAGAGATCGGATTGGACGCGGCGGCCGGGGCGAAGTTCATGGTCGTGGTGCCGGGATCGCACGACACGGCGTCGGCGGTCGCGGCGGTGCCAGCCGCGGCGGGCACGTCGTGGGCGTACTTATCAAGCGGGACCTGGTCGTTGCTGGGCATCGAGCTGGACAGACCTTGCATCACGGAGGCGGCGCGGCTCGGGGAGTTCACCAACGAGGTCGGGGTTTCGGGCACCACGCGGTTTCACAAGAACATCGTCGGGCTGTGGGTGGTGCAGGAGTGCCGCCGAGACTTTGAGCGGCTGGGGCAGGTGTTCAGTTACGCCGACTTGACTGGCGTGGCCGCGAGCGCGAGGCCGTTTCGAACCGTGCTGGATCTGGACCACCAGCCGTTCTTGATGCCAGGGGAGATGCTCGAAAAGATTCGAACGTTTGCGCGCGAGACCGAGCAACCCGAGCCGCGCACGCCGGGGGAGTTTATACGGTGTTGCCTGGAAAGTCTGGCGCTGAGCTACCGGACGACGCTGGGCGCGCTGGAGCGAGTTGCGGGGCGCAGGATCGAGGTGATCCACGTCGTCGGCGGCGGTGGGAAGAACCGGCTGTTGAATCAGATGACGGCGGACGCGTGCGCACGGCCGGTGTTGGTCGGGCCTTTGGAGGCTACGGCGGTAGGGAACGGGCTGGTTCAGGCGATGGGGTTGGGATTGGTTAAAGACCTGGCGGAGGTGCGGCGAGTTGTGGCCCGATCGAGCGCAGTGGAGCGGTTTGAGCCGGAAAAGACTGACCGATGGGGTGAGGCGGAGAGCAGGCTTGCCGGGCTGAGAGGTGAGTGATCGGGCGGGCTGGCAACACGCGGTCGGAGAAACGGGCCGTGTCAGGGACAAGGCTGGAAAAGCCGAAACAAAGCCCGTGCGTTTGTGACAGGAGGCCGTTCGGGGGCATCGAAATGATCTCGAGGCGGCCCCGGGGGTCGAGAAGGTTTGAGACAGAGCGTCCTTGAGAAAGCGACCAAGGCCTTTGTTCGAGTCGGACCTGGTGAGCTTGAAATGAGTGATTCATGAACTCGGAAACGTTGAACGAACTCGTCGCGCTCTCGAACCGGATCGGTCGGCCTGAGAACGACTACGCGATTTTGGGGGAGGGCAACACCTCTGCGCGAATCGACGGCGAGTCTTTCTACGTGAAGGCGAGCGGGGCCGAGCTTCGCACGGTCGATCCTGAAGGGTTCGTGGCGATGTCGCTCGCGCGCGTGATGGCGATGTTGAACGCCGGAGATATGGGCGACGCGAGGATCATCGAGGCGTTGATCGCGGCGAAGGTTGACGGCTCGCCCGAACCGAGGCCTTCGGTCGAGTCGCTGCTGCACGCGATCTGCCTGAGCGTTCCGGGGGTGGAGGTTGTGGTGCACACGCACCCGACGGCCATCAACGCGCTGACGTGCTCGAAAAGCTTTGAAACGTTGGCGGCAGGCCGGATCTTTCCTGATGAGGTGGTGGTGTGCGGGGCCGCGCCTTGCGTGGTGGAGTATCACGATCCGGGGCTGCCGCTGGCGCGAGCGGTAGCGCGGAAGTTGGCGGAGTTTCAGGGCCAGCGCGAGGTTGGTCCCAAGGTGATCCTGCTGCAAAATCACGGGATGGTGGCGCTGGGCGCGAGCGGGCGAGACGCGGAGAACATCACGGCGATGGCGGTGAAATCGGCGCGAGTGCTGATGGGGACGATGGCGTTCGGCGGGCCGAGGTTCCTGCCCGAGCAGCAGGTGGCGCGGATCCGCGACCGTTCGGACGAGCACTACCGGCAGCGGATCATCGGCGGCGGGTGAGCCGCGGCGAGTGGTCTGAGGCCAGTGGTCTGGGGCCACGATCGCGTTTCTAGCCCGGCGAGTAGATTGAACATGTCGCGCGTGCGAAAATTGGTTAAACTGCGTGGGAGCAGCGAGGGTCGCGACTCGGTCGAGTCGTGACGCTAGGTGCGGCACGGAGGTCGAGCATGTCAACGCGGGCTTTGAGACCATCCGGTTTAGAATTGTGGGGACGGGCGCTGAGTTGGGCGGCGCTGACCGCGCTGTTGATGGTGACGGCCGCGGCCTCGCGCGCGGTGGCGCAGCCAGCCTCTGTGGCTTCCAAGCCGAGCGAATCTGCGTCGAAATCCACGGACGGCATGAAGATCGCGGTGATCCCCAAGGGCACCACGCACGTCTTCTGGAAGTCGGTGGAGAAGGGCGCGAAGATGGCGGGGGAAGAACTTAAGGTTGAGATCGTGTGGAAGGGGCCGGTGAAGGAGAACGATCGGGCTCAGCAGATCCAGCTTGTGCAGCAGTTCATCACCGCGGGCGTGAAGGGGATCGTGCTGGCGCCGCTGGACCACCAGGCGCTGGTGAGGCCGGTGAAGGAAGCGCGGGCCAAGGGGATCGCGGTGGTGGTGATTGATTCGGCGCTCGATGGCGAGGCGGGGAAGGAGTTCGTGAGCTTTGTCGCCACGGACAGCGCGGCCGCGGGGAAGATGGGGGGCGATCATCTCGCGTCGCTCATGGGCGGGAAAGGAAACGCGGTGGTGCTGAGGTACCTGGTCGGGTCGGCGAGCACGGACAGCCGGGAGAACGGGGCGGTTTCGGCGTTGCAAGGGAACGCGAGGATCACGATGCTGTCGGACAATCGCTACGCGGGCGCGACGCCGGGCGAAGCCAAGACGGCCGCGATGAACATGATGGACCAGGTCAAGAAAGCTCAGGGCGTGTTCTGCCCGAACGAGTCGAGCACGTTGGGAATGTTGCTGGCGTTGCGCGAATCCGGGCTGGCGGGGAAGGTGAAGTTCGTGGGGTTTGATTCGTCGCCACCGTTGGTCGCGGCGCTCAAGGCTGGGGAGATTGATGCGCTAGTGGTACAGGACCCGGTGCGGATGGGTCGGATGGGCGTGGAATCGCTGGTGAAGCACCTGCGCGGGGAGAAGGTCGAGGCGAGCGTGGACACGGGGGCGGTACTGGTTACCAAGGCGAACATGGACGAGCCCGAGATCAAACAGCTTTTGGAATGAACGCGGTCACGCTCCATGCGATCCACTGAGACAACTTCCAAGAGTCCACGATCATCGAGCTTTGGCGTTCTGGCTTTGGGCTTGGCGTCGGCGGCGCGGTCGCTCGGGCCGATGCTGGGGCTGATCGTTGCGTGGGGGCTGTTCGCGGCGTTGATAGGCGAACGCTTTGTTTCGTGGGAAAATCAGAGGCTGATGCTGTTGCAAAGTGCCGTGATCGGGACGGCCGCGATCGGGGCGACGCTGATCATCATCGCCCGCGGCCTGGATCTTTCGGTGGGTTCGACGATCGCGCTGGGTACGGTGGTGGTGGCGATCGCGCTAAAGCTCGGCGCGCCAGCGTGGCTGGCGGCGGTGATCGGCGTGTCGTGCGGGCTGCTGTGCGGAGCGGCGATCGGCGCGATTGTCACGGGGTCGGTGGGGATCGTCGCGGCACTGGCGGCGGCGGGCGGGCTGGCGTGGTGGGTGCACGAAAAATATGGGTTGGTTGCCGCGCTGCTTGCGGGCGCGGTGGTCGCGGTCGGTGGCGTGATCGCGGCGCGGCGGGCGTTGGGGCGGCTAGAGCTTTCGCCGTTCATCGTGACGCTGGGGATGTGGGGCGCTTTGCGCGGGCTGGCCAAAGGGCTGGGCGAGAACCAGCCAGTGTACCCGCCAGATTCGGGTTGGCTGGCGGGTTTGATGAGCACGGCGGGGAGGCCGGGCTGGTCGGTGCCGCCGGGGGTGTGGGTGCTGGTCGCGGCGGCGCTCGTGATGACGGTGGTGCTCGGGCACACGGTCTTCGGGCGGCGCGCGTACGCCATCGGGTCTAACGAGGTCGCGGCCCGGATGAGCGGGGTGCCGATCGACCGGGTGAAACTCGGCATCTATACCGTCGGCGTGGGCTTTGCGGGGCTCGCGTCGCTGCTGCAGTTCTCGTACTTGTCGATGGGCGACCCGACCACGGCCGAGGGGTACGAACTGCGCGTGATCGCGGCGGTGGTGATCGGCGGCGCGAGCCTGTCAGGGGGCGAGGGGACGGTGCGCGGGACTCTGGTGGGCACGCTGCTGATGACGGTGATCGATAACGGCTGTACGCGGCTGGGGATTGATAATTGGATTCAGGAAGTGATCACGGGCGCGATCATTGTCGCGGCGGTCGCGATCGATCGGCTGCGGCACGGGCGCGAGGCATAAAGTTGTTCTCGGATCTGTCACTGCCGCGATCATCACGGCTTCATGGCTTGTTCACTTTCGCAGGAAATTACCTATGTCATCAGATCGCCGCGTCGCTCGGGTTGGTGTGTTCTTGCGGAAGCTCGGCTTCGTGATCGCTGCGGCCTTGGGCGCGTGCGCGAGTGTGGCGAGCGAGCCACCGATCGAGCCGTACGACTCGTCGGACGATGTGTTCTATCACTTCATGCCGATCGCGTGGCGTGATTCGGACAACGACGAGTTCCGCTACGGCGATTTTGATGGGATGACCGCGAGCCTTGATTACCTGCAGCAACTGGGCGTGACGGCGGTGTGGATGAACCCGATCCATCCCTCGCCAGCGTACCACGGGTACCAGCACGGGCCGATCGACCAGGTCAATCCGTGGTTCGGAGATGAAGCGAAGTTCCTGAACTTTGTCGCGCAGGCCAAGGCGCGGCAGATCAGGGTGTATCTCGATCTGGTCGTGTACGGGATCAGCCAGAACTCGGTGTATTTCAAGGGCGCGCGAGGGCAGCCCGAGAGCGAGTACGCGTCGTGGCTGGCGTTCACGAACGACGCGAAGACGCAGTTCACGGGCTACGACTTCAAAACATGGACGGGCGCGACGGTCGGGTTTGTGAACTGGGATCTTCGCAACCCGCCGAACGGGACGGGGCTGGCGCGGAAGCAGGTCATCGAGTGGTGCAAGCACTGGCTAGATCCCAACGGCGACGGCGACCCGTCGGACGGCGTCGCGGGGTACCGGCTCGATCACGTGTGGGAAAAGTACAACCAGGGGCCAGACGGCTGGGGGTACAACGTCGATGATTTCTGGCGTGAATGGAAGGCAGCGCTGCAAAGCGTGAACCCGTCGGTGTTCACGTTCGTTGAGCAGGCGGCGTGGGAGAGCACAGGGGCGGACCTGCTGGCGGTACACGATGCGTCGTTCACGAAGCCCTTCGAGTTCGCGGCCCGTGATGCGCTGCGAGCCGAGCGAGCGGAGAAGCTGTACAGCGCGATGGGGAACGCGGTGGCGAGCCAGCCCAAGGAGCGGACGTTCCTAGGGATCATCGGCGATCACGATGTGGATCGGCTGACGTCGGCGATCGGCGCGGATAAAGCCGAGACGGCGGGGCGGGCCAAGGCCGCGGCGGCGGTGCTGATGCTTCAGCCGTTCGCGCCGATCATGTACTACGGCGACGAGCTGGGGATGCTGGGCAAGAAGGCGGACTACGGTGGGGACGCCAACGACATCCCGATGCGCGAGCCGATGAAGTGGAACGCGGTGGCGGGCGCACCGATGACGAATTACTTTGCGCAGAGCGCGACGGCGTACGGCAAGCGGCTCTCGCGCGATCACGACGGAAGGTCGGTGGAGGAGCAGGCTGGCGTCGCGGGGTCGCTGCTGGAGACGTACCGATCGCTGATCCGTGTGCGGCGTGAGAGCGTGGCGTTGCGGCGCGGGGAGTACACGCCGATACCAGCGTCGGACCCCGCAGTGTGGTCGTTCGTGCGAGGCACAGCAGAGCAGACGGTGTTGGTGACGATCAACTTGAGCGGGAAGGCCGTGACGGTGTCGGTGGATCTTTCGCGGCAGCTTAACGCGGACGGGTTCGTGCTCGATGATCTACCGGGTGCGGCCTCGGCGGACGCTGTGGTCGTGAGCGCGGCGGATCGGCGCGCGGTGTCGGTGGTTGTGGGGCCGTATGGGTACAGGGCGCTGAGCATTCCCTCGGCTGGCGCATTGCGATAGATCGGCGGCGGTATCCAGGAACGCCCGGCACGGAATGAGAACTTGCAAACCCGACTCGCCACACTTGACGACCTTGCTGGCATCTTCGCGATCTATGACGAGCACGTGCTGCGCGGGACGGCCACGTTCGAGACGGTTGTGAAAACGCCGGAGGAAAAGCGGGCGTGGCTGCTGGCGCACGGGGCTAACTCGTACCCAGCGATCGTGGCGGTTGATGATGCGGGGATGGTCGCGGGCTGGGCGGGGCTTTCGCAGTGGTCGCCGCGGCAGGCGTACGCGCGGACGGCGGAGAGCTCGGTCTATATCCAGCCCTCGCACCATCGCACCGGGCTCGGGCGGCGGCTGGTGAAGGAGTTGATTGAGACGGCAAGAGCGCGGACGGCGGTGCGAGTGTTCATCGCGCGGATCGCGCTGCCAGCGCCAGGGTCGGTGGGGTTGCACGAGTCGCTGGGGTATCGGGCGATCGGGACGATGCGGCGGTGCGGGGAGAAGTTTGGGAGGGTGCTGGATGTGCTGTTGATGGACCTGCATCTGGACGAGTAGAGCGGGAGAGCGCGATCATTTCTGGTCGATCACTCGGCGCGGCGTGGGTACTCTCCGGGACTATGGCCAAAAGAACTGCTCCGGAGATATCGAAATCGGCGGCGAAATCGGCGGGGAAATCGCAGAAAAATCTCGCGGACAAATCTGCGGCAAAGACAGCACCGACGCCACGTCGCGGTTCGGACAAGGCTCGCGATGTCGTGACTGAAAAGAAGATCGTGTCGCTGGCGGACACCGTGACGCGGGCCACCTTCGCGGGGAAAGAGCCGACGATCCACGTTCCCACGCGCTCGGCTGGCAACACGATCTGGGATAAGAAACGCGGCATACTTCAGATGGGCGACGCCAAGCAGGAGCGGCAACTTTTTAATCTGAACCAGGCCAAGGGGTTCATGCAGACGCTGCTGCACGGGCAGTCGATCAAGGAGTTGATCGAGGTCGATAAAACATCGAGCCTGCGCGGGATGTTTTACAAGGCGCTGCACACGATCCAGGGCGCGCCCAACAAAGAGAAGACCTTCGCGGACCAGGAAGAGTCCGACGGCGTGCTCGAAGACCTTGAAGTCACGCTGGGTTCGTTGCGCGAAGAGTTGCATGTGTACGCGAAAAAACGCGGCACGATGGCGGGCAACATCACGATCATCGATAACGGAGACGAGATCAACTGCCGCCGCATGGGCACGGGCGGGTACGCGGTCCCCGGGATTGTCGAGCCCAACGTGATCCAGTTCAAAAAGTGCGAGGCCGACTTCATCCTTCACGTCGAGAAGGACACGGTGTGGGGGCGGTTCAACGAGGACCGGTTTTGGGAGACGCACAACTGCATTCTCACGGAAGGAAGTGGGCAGCCGACGCGCGGTGTCCGGCGACTGTTGCGGCGGATGAGCGACGAGCTCAAGCTGCCCGTGTACTGCCTGCTCGATTGCGACCCGTGGGGGCACTACATCTTCAGCGTGATCAAGCAGGGTTCGATCTCGCTGGCGTTCGAGAGCGAGCGGATGGCGGTTCCCGAGGCGAAGTTCTTGGGGATCCGCGCGATCGATTATGAACGATGCGATCTTTCGGACGACGTGCAGATCGCGCTCAACGACAAGGACATCTCGCGGGCCAATCAGATCGCGGCCTACCCGTGGTTCAAGGGGCACAAGGGCTGGCAGAAGGAGATCGCAAAGCTGCTCAGCAACGGGTTCAAGATGGAAGTCGAATCGCTGATCACCAAGGACATCTCGTACGTCACGGAGACGTATGTGCCCGAGCGGTTGAAGGCTAGGGACTGGCTGGATTGATGAGGGCTGAAGAGAGAATGAGGAATTGGCTATCGGCAAAGGTTTGCTATCCCTCTCGGGCTCGAGCCTCGTATGATTGAGCCGATGACTCAACCCTTGGTACCGTACATCGTGATCTGTCCCGGCCAGGGGGCCCAGGCTGTGGGCATGGGCA
>Ga0209181_10001063_pt1 | contig 49020 bp, 31 predicted proteins | sample MAT05_FD_187208 | JGI IMG/M metagenome (GOLD analysis project Ga0209181, IMG submission 187208) | Freshwater microbial communities from Lake Fryxell liftoff mats and glacier meltwater in Antarctica - MAT-05 (SPAdes) (version 2) | ecosystem: Environmental > Aquatic > Freshwater > Ice > Liftoff... | reverse complement strand
AACGTTTACAGCGCAAGCAATAACACTGCAACATTTACAATTGCCAATGGCAATGCAGCAGGTTGTGATTCAGTAATAACCTTGAACTACACAAGGTTAAATGTAAGTTCAAGTATCGATTCTCATACTGTATGTAATTCATTCACTTGGATTGATGGCAACACTTACAATACAAGTAACAATACTGCAACTTGGACAATCTCAAACGGAAATATAAACGGATGTGACAGTGTTATTACCCTAAACCTTACCATCAACCCTTTACCAACAGTAAACTTAGGTCCTAACATCACACAATGTTCTAGCTCAACCAACATTACGTTGGATGCTCAAAATGCAGGTGCAACATATTTGTGGAATGATAGCTCTACAAATAGTACATTAAGTGTAAATGCATCATCGTTAACAGCCATAACAAATACTTATAACGTAACAGTTACCGATGTAAATTCATGTTCGGCAAGCGATACAATTTCAGTAACAATTAATCCATTGCCAATTGCACCAATATTAAGTTCTTCTGCAGTTTGTAGCCCTAATACTATATCACTGGATGCAGGTTCAGGATTTACAACTTACACTTGGAGTGATGGTAACTTAAGCCAAACCGTAACAGCAAATACAACAAATACTTATTTTGTTACGGTAACAAACGTTTTCGGTTGTTCAGCCACTTCAAATATAGTTACTTCAACAATCAACGCTTTGCCAGTTGCTACCTTAGCGCCTACAACAACCACAGCATGTTTGGGTAATGATGCAATTGCTTTGAACCCTGCGAATAATGCCAATGTAACTGGTGTATTTATAAATCAAAATTTACCAATTTTCAATAACCAGTTTTATCCTGCATTGTTAGCAACGGGCGGTAATTATTCAATTGATTATGTGGTAACTGATATTAACGGATGTATTGATACAGCAACTACTTCTATCAATATATCAAACCCAGTAACGGTTACATTGCCTACTGAAATTTCTGTTTGCCAAAATGAAGCTCCAATAGTTTTATCTGGCGAAAGCCAAACAGGCGGAACTTACAGCGGTAATGGTGTTGTAAACGGAATATTTAATCCTGCACAAGCGCAAGTTGGTGTAAACATAATTACCTATACTTTGGTAAATGGAAATTGTACTTCAACAGCAATGCGTGTTATTACAGTAAACCAAATTGCCAACGCTACATTGGCTGCAATGCCTGCGTTGTGTGTTGACAATGGAATTAATCCTACCAATATTATTTTGCAAGGCGGTTCGCCAGCAGGTGGTTATTATACCTACAACAACCAAAATATATTTGGTTCATTCCCCGATACGGTTGCGGGTAATTTTGATATTGTTTACAACTACATAACTGCCGAAGGTTGCGTAAGTAGAGATACCACTACACTTACAATAAATGCTGCACCAGTTGTTACATTAGGAGCAAATACAACACTTTGTAGCAGTGCTTCGCCAATAACATTGAACGGACAACCAACTGGTGGTGCTTATTTTATTAATAGTTCTCCAATGAATGGCGTTGTAAATCCTTCGCAATTAAGCACAGGTAACTACAATGTTACTTATGTATATACAAATGCAAATGGCTGTAGCGATATGGCATTGCAAAGCGTTTATATTGCAGCATTGCCGCAGTTAAGTTTTGCAGCTTTAGGAAACATTTGTGTGGGCTCTCCTATAATTAACTTGAATAACGCAACTCCTACAGGTGGCGTATTTAGCGGCGCTGGTGTTGTAGGTACTACTTTTGACCCTACAGGTTTGAGCCTTGGGCAACACACAATTTCATATAGTTATACTGATGTAAATGGTTGTATTGATAGCATTTCGACACCATTAAATATTTATCAATTTAATGCAAATGCAGGTTTAAGTCAAACGGTTACTTGCGCTGTACCAGTTGCGTTGCAAGCCACAAGTAACTATCAAGGTATATTACCTTTAAGCTATGCTTGGAGCCCAGCTACTGGTTTAAATAATGCAACGATAGCAAACCCAACTGCGGTTATAGGCAATAGCACAAACTACACGTTAACGGTTACAGACGGTGCTTGTAGCGCATCATCAAACGTAAGTATAAGCATTAGTGGTATTAACTTTAATGTAAACTTTAATGTAAACCAACAGGTGTTTAATTCGCCACCATTTAATACTGTGTTCCAAAACTTAACACCAAATGCACAAGACTTTACTTTTGCTTGGGACTTTGGCGATACTACAGGATTATTTACAGCAGCACCTCCAATTATTCATACTTATTTACACAATGGTTTTCATACAGTAAAATTATTTGCAACCAATATTTACACAGGTTGTGTTGATAGTATTGTAAAACCAAACTACATATTTACATCTGGTGCTGTGCTTTGTAACCAAGTGGCAACTATTAGTGGTGCGGCGTCGCAGTCATTCTGTCAAAACTCATCATTAACATTAGCAGCTAATTTAGATGCAAGCTTTAACTACCAATGGAACTACAATGGCTTACCTATAATAGGTTCTACCAACGATAGCTTAACGGTTGTTAGCCCAGGCTATTACACTGTAACTGTTTATCAAAACAATTGCCCTGTTACTTCAAACTTTGTAAGTGTTGTAATGCAAATCGCACCTCAACAAGCAACTATTATTTCGTCGGGCGGACTTAATTTTTGTGGTGCAGGTAATGTAATATTGCAAGCTAGCGGCGGTTATGTTTCATACTTATGGAATACTGGTGCAACTACTCAAAACTTACAAGTAAATGGCACAGGAGTTTATAGTGTTGTCGGTTACAACAATTTAGGTTGTGGAAGCATTCCTGCTACCTTTGCATTAAATGGTTCATCATTGGTGCCACCAGCATTGTGTGTTGTAACGGTTGATGTAACTACTGGCAAAAATATTATTGCTTGGGAAAAACCAATAACTACATTAATTGATTCGTTTATTGTTTACCGCGAAACAAATGTGTTGAATCAGTTTGTGCCTATAAAACGTGTAAGTTATGATGACTATAGCGAAATAGCTGATTTATCGACATTCGTTTTAAATAATCAAACATTTGATGTAAACCCTAACCAATATCCAAATAGATATGCTTTGGCATTGCGCGATAGTTGCGGTAATTACACCTTGCCTGGAGCAATACACAGAACAATGCACATTTTAGTTAACGAAGGCTTTGGAGGCTTTACAAAACAATTGATTTGGAATAGTTATGAAGGTTATCCAGTAAGCAGTTATGTTATTTACAGAGGTACAGATACTTCAAACATGGTTGTTAGAGACGCTATAGCATCTTCGGCTGGCGAGTTAAATCAATATACAGATACCAATGCTATTGGAGATTTTTATTATCAAATTGAAGTAGAATTTGATACAAGTTATAACTGTGAATCTTCTACTTTTATAAGAAACCAAGCACAACGCCGTGTAACTTCATCAAATATTGGTAGTAATAAAATTATTGGTTCGGGCATTCACGAATATGAAAATGGTATTAATGCAGAAGTTTATCCTAACCCAAGTGAAGGCCACATAACAGTTGATGTTTCATTGCTTGAAAGAGGTAACTTGAACATTGAAGTAATAAATAATTTAGGACAACAAGTAAAAGTAATTAATGCTGGCAATGTTAGTGGCAGGTTGCTTGTGCCTATCGATTTAAGTGCCATTGCACAAGGTGTGTATCAAATAAAAATAGTAAGTAACCATAACCAATTAAGCAAACGAATAGTACTTAACCGATAGTTTTAAGTAATATAGAAAGTAAATAATTAAGTAATAAAATATCATCAATATGAAAAGAATAATTACAGCCGCGTTTTTAATTTTTGGCTTTGCCAATAGCAATATGGCGCAAACAATTACATCGGTAACAGTTAATGGCACTACATTTTGTGCAGGCGTTCCCATAAATGCAACTACCATTACAAGTGGTTCGTTTAATGCAGGCAACATTTTCAGCGCAATGTTATCAGACGCGAGTGGTTCGTTTGCAAGCGGCATCACTGTGCTTACAATTACGAGTGGTGATGCTGGTAGTACATTTACGACGGCTTTGCCCAATGTAACTGCACAAGGCACGCAATACCGCATAAAGGTTATGGCTAGCGACCCTGCCACCGAATTGATTTCGGCAGTTGACCTTACTCTAAACCCAAATGCAACCTTGTATGTAGGCACTTCTGGCGTTACAAGCACAAGTATTTGTAGCAACAGTAGCCCTGTTGTTTTGATAAAAAATCCGCAAGGTGGCACGTTTTCTAATACCAGTTCAAGCGGTGCAATTGGCAACAATTTTTATCCGAGCTTGGCGCAAAATGGCACAAACACAATCACGTATATTCCCGCCAACGGATGTGCATCTGCCACAGCTACAATTAGTATGAATCAAACGCCTGCAACGCCTATTATTTCTGGGGCATCAGTAATTTGCCCTAATAGCACAAACACACTTTCTGTATTAAATTTTAATTCGTCTTATATTTACTCTTGGGGCACGGCTGGCGGCAATACCAACGCTGTGCAAATAACAATAGGTGGTAATTATTCAGTTTCGGCAACCAACAACGGTTGTACTTCAGTATCAAATACATTTGCTGTAAATGCTTCATCGGCACCGCAAAACTTTAGTATAAATGCACCCGATACATTGTGTGCAAACTCAAACCCAGTATTGCTTTCGGGCATACCTGCTGGTGGTAGTTTTGATACCGCAAATGTTGTGGGCGGTTATTTTACACCAAATATTTCTTTGGTGGGTACAAATACAATTACCTACTCTTATACAAATCAGTTTGGATGTGAGTTTTTAACCAACAGAACTATAGTAGTTGATTCAGCTGCTTTAATTGGTTTTACTCCACTTGCACAACCACTTTGTTTAAACCAAGGCAACTTTAATTTGAATACTTTATTTTCTCCATCAAGCGGAAACTATGCAGGCTTAATATACAGCGGGATAGGGGTTACTGGCAACATGTTTAACCCAAATGTAGGTACGCAAAGCATTACTTGTAATTATACAAATGCTTTTGGATGCACCACAACACGCGTTGAAACTATAACCGTTTTACCTGCTGCACCAATTAATTTTATATTACCTGCTAATATTTGTTTGGGTACTGATAGTATAGTATTAATTGCCGCTCCACTTAATGGCGTATTTAGTGGCAATGGTGTTATAAACGGAATTTTTTATGCAACCATTGCAGGTGTGGGTGTGCACACAATTACATATTCTGTAAGTAGCAATACCACAAGTTGTGCAGCAACAGCAAGTGCAACAATTATAGTTTATAGCTTAACAGTTAATGCAGGCGCTGATGTGGTTGTTAATTGCGGAACGCCAACAAATTTATTGGCAAATACAAATTATCAAGGTGCTGCAAACGTTGGTTTTGCTTGGAATAATGGCATTACGCTTAGTAATCCTGCAATAGCAAACCCAGTGGCAACGCCAGGTATAACAACCACCTATATTGTTACAACTATGGTCGATGCTTGTGTTGCAACCGATACGGTTAACATTACAATTACGCCTGCACAATTTAATGTGATATTTAGTAATCAAACTACATTTTTAGCCCCACCTTTTAATGTGTTGTTTTCTAATAATACGCCCAATCCGTTTTTGTATAATTTCTTTTGGGATTTTGGCGACGGTTCTACTTTAACTTCAAACAGCTTATCAGTGGTTCATCAATATTTAGTAAACGATTCTTTTAACGTAAGCCTTACAGCAACTAACTTACAAACAGGTTGTATGTCGGGTTACACTATGCAAAATGCCGTAATAACTTCTAATGCTTGTACACACACTGCAACCATAAATCAAACAAGCCCAATTGTTGGTTGCGTAGGCGATGATATTTTATTGACTTGTAATACGGCAAGTGGTTTTCAATACCAATGGAATTTGAATGGATTCCCAATAAGTGGTGCGCCAAACTCAAGTTACTTGGCTACTCAAAGTGGTATTTATACTGTAACAATTTATTATAATAGTTGCCCGCAAGCATCAGCGCCAGTGCAGGTTATATTAAATTCGAGCCCTGCCGTACCAAATATAAGTGTTATTGGTAGTTTGGTATTTTGTGGTGGTGGTTCTACCACTTTAGCTGCTAGTGCAGGCTTCAACACTTATGCATGGAAAAAGAATGGAGCCCCGTTTGGCAACACACAATCAGTAAATGTTACCGAAACGGGTTACTATTCTGTATCTACTTATGATGCAAACAACTGTTCATCAACGTCGGCACAGCAAGCAATAAATACATCATTTTTATCGCCTCCAAACATGTGTATTGTTTCAGTTGATACAGTAACCTCAAAACCTGTTTTAGAATGGGAAAAGCCAACAAGTTTAACCGGTATCCAAAGTTATATTTTAATGCGCGAATCAGCAATTGCAAATGTTTACGATACAATACCAGTAAGTGGAAGTAATTTTATAGCTGTGAATACGTTTAGTAGTATTATTGATTTTGGAGATGCTCAACACCTTGTAAATACGGCCATAAAATCTTACAAATATCAATTAGCCATTCAAGATACATGCTTCAGCACAACATTACCAAGTAGCTACCACAAAACCATTTTGTTGCAAACTAGTTTAGGTACTGGCAATATTGTAAATTTATTGTGGAACAATTATGAAGGTGTGCCAATTGCAAGTTACAGAATACTTCGTGGTCATGATGCTGCAAATTTGCATACAATTGCAGTTGTTGCAGCTTCAAGCGGACAAACAAATTTATTTACCGATTATGTTCCAAATATAGATTCAACTTACATTTACCGTGTTGATTTAGAATTACCTGTTGGTTACTTTTGTGACCCTTCGGAGCTTGTAGAAAGGGCACAACGTAGAGTAACCTCTTCAAATATTGGCTCTAATAAAACTGTAACTGGCGTAAAATCTGTAGAACTGAGTAACGAATTTTCTATAATGCCAAACCCTAGCAATGGTAATTTCATTATAGATTATAAGTTATTATCAAATGATGTTTTGAATATTGATGTGAAAAATGTTTTAGGAAAAACATTGCATACCGAAACTTGGACTAATAATGGTATTGAAGGCAATAGAACATTGCATTTACCTCAGTTAGATAACGGTGTTTACTTTGTTACATTTAAACAAAATAACAAGATTAATTCAGCAAAAGTTGTAATTAACAAATAGTATAATTTTTATAAAAACTTAATGGAGCCGATGATTTTTCATTGGCTCTTTTGCTTATTAGAATTATTAAGAATACAATTTTTATGCAATAGGGTAGGGGCGTTTTCATACAGTTTTCAATATAGTACCTGCTATAATTTCTTCCGTTGTTTCACATAGGATTATTGTTTATTTTTATGTGGCATCTGTATTAACAATTCTAATTTTAAAATAGTATCTAGTTTGGACTTTCTTTAAATTGGAATTGGTGTCACTTGAAAAATTGAAAAATTCCCGTAGCAAAAACACCATCAAAAAATCTCTGCTATATTCGCGCAAAATTCGCTATTAAATACAATGGAAAATACAACCAAAAGAGTACGTTTACGTTTTGCCCCTTCGCCTACAGGCCCTTTGCACATTGGCGGTGTGCGCACAGCTCTGTTTAATTATTTATTTGCCAAAAAACATGAAGGCGATTTTTTATTGCGCATCGAAGATACAGACCAAACACGCTACGTGCCAGGTGCCGAACAATATATTATTGATGCACTTAACTGGTGCGGCATTACGCCTGATGAAGGCGTTGGTGTTGGCGGGTCACATGCACCATATCGCCAAAGCGAAAGAAAAGAATTGGGCTACTATAAAAAGTATGCCGACGATTTGGTAAACGGCGGTTTTGCCTATTATGCTTTTGATACTTCGGAGGAGTTAGACGATATGCGCAAGCGCTTAGAAGCCGCAAAGGTAGCAGCACCTCAGTACAATGCTGTAACGCGCCAAAATATGAAAAACTCCTTGGTATTACCTGCCGATGAAGTAAAAAAAAGATTACAAAGTGGCGAGCCTTATGTTATTAGATTAAAAGTTCCGCGCAACGAAGAAATAAGAATTAAAGACATTATCAGGGGTTGGGTTATTGTAAATTCAAATCAAGTTGACGATAAAGTTTTGCTTAAAAGCGATGGAATGCCCACTTACCATTTGGCGCATATTGTTGATGATATAATGATGGAAATTACGCATGTAGTGCGCGGCGAAGAATGGCTACCATCGGCACCTGCGCATGTTTTAATTTACAAATACTTGGGCTTAGAAAACGTGATGCCACAGTTTGCACACTTACCATTATTGCTAAAGCCTGACGGCAATGGAAAGCTTAGCAAACGTGATGGTGATAGGTTAGGATTTCCAGTGTTTCCATTGCAATGGCAAGACCCTACAAGTGGCGAAATTAGTAGTGGTTACAGAGAAAGAGGCTACATTGCCGAAGGTTTTATGAACATGCTTGCACTATTAGGTTGGAACCCCGGAGACAACCGAGAAATAATGACTATGCAAGAAATTATTGAAGCATTTTCATTTGAAAAAGTGAGTAAAGCGGGTGCAAAATTCGACCCTGAAAAAACAAAATGGTTCAACCAACAATACTTACGCAAACAAAGCAATAGCCAATTGGCAACCGCTTTTTTAATAGATATGCAAACAAAAAATATTACACATCCGCTTTTTGCGGATGAAAAATATGTGGAAGGCTTCTGTGCATTAATTCAAGAGAAAGCACATTTTGTAAATGAGTTTTGGGAAATGGGTTCATATTTCTTTAATGCTCCAACAGCTTATGATGAAAAGGTTGTAGAAAAAAAGTGGAACGAAAACTCTGCAAAATTTTACACATCTTTAGTTGAAGAGTTTACTAAAATAGAAAATTTTGATGCCGTAAATGCTGAATCAACATTTAAACAAACGGCCGAAAATTTAGGAATGAAAGCGGGCGATTATTTGCAACTTACTCGCGTTGCAATTAGCGGTTTGGCTGGCGGCCCACAGTTTTTTGATATGGTGGCTTTAATTGGGAAACAAGAGGTTTGTAAGCGCATTAATGCGTTTGTAAATAGGTAGTATTATTCTTTTATAAACCTAAATGTTTCGTTACCGTATTTGCCATTTGTAGTTATAAAATAAAGGCCATTTTCTAGGAAAACAATTGGTATAGTTTGCAGTTTGTTACGGCTAAATTTACAATCCGTTACAATGGTTTTTCCAGCAATGTCGGATATGCTGTAACTGCTATTAAAATTGTTGTTGCAAAACGTAATATTATTGTGTGCAACCGTTGGGTAAAGTATTGATTTTTTATTGTTGTTTATTATTTGTAAACCTACTGAGGCATTGCTTTTGGCAATTAGATTAAGCCCTGAGTCAAATATAAAATGAGTGGGTTCAAAACCGATATTTACATTGAAGTTTTCTGTATTATTTTGACAATCGAAAACAATTGTAGTATCGTTATTTGCTCCTACAAACTTAATAGGAATTGGCAATGTAAATTGTTGTGTTGCACCCGAAGTTATATAAGAAATTTGCACATTATAATTTCCGTTTCCATTACTAATTGTGCTTACATTGTAGGTTGGGTAGCCTTCTCCGTAAATCCATTCATTAAAAAAGTAAGTTAAACTTTTGTTTGAAGAAGCTTCAAATTGTTGTTGCAAATTTAATGTAGTTGCAAAACCATAAGCTAAATTTGGGTCTGCTAAATAATTTCTGCATCCAGCAAAAAATGCAGAATCTCCTATAATATATCTTAAAGTGTGCAAGACCATTGCGGCTTTGTTGTAACGCAATACATCATCAAACATCGATAATATATTTGTGGTATCATTAATAAAAATTGAACCTGTATCTTTTGATGTGGCACTCGCCATGCGCCCTGTTAAAAAGGGTTTCCAATAAAACCCATTGTCTAAATATTGATATGCCAATCCGCTTAAATAAGTAGCAAAACCCTCATTGAGCCAAAGGTGCTGCCAAGTGGCACATGTTACCTTATTGCCAAACCAATGATGCGCCAATTCGTGGGCCGCAATTTCATAGTTATAACTACCCATAAATGTTATGGTTTGGTGTTCCATGCCACCACCATAATTTGTTTGTGCCATACCATATTGTTCATTTTTAAACGGATATGCACCAAACAACGAGTCATATAATTTTATTACTGCAGGCAATTGTTGCGCACTATTCATCCAACTTGTAAGCTCTTCTGGATACACATAATTTTGTATTGGAAATTGTATCGCACCATCAGTAAAATTAATGGTTGCATGGGCATAATTTGTAACAGAAACTCCAATTAAATAAGTGGCAACTGGGTACAAGTGTTTAAAATAATTTGTTCGAACACCGTTACTAATTGTTGATTGTAATAGCTTTCCATTTGAAACGCCTACGTAGGCGTCAGGGCAAGTAATAGCAACGCTTACAGAGTCTAATTTGTCTTTTAAATTATCGTTACATGGCATCCAATCGCTTGCGCCATATGGTTGACTTAATGTAGAAATAATTGGTATATTATTATGAAAATCTTGCTGAAAAGAACCTAGCCCCGAAGTGGTTGGAATACCATGATAGGCTATAAAAATACTATCGTATCCAATACTCGTTTGTGGTAAAATAATATTGAAATAATCAGGCGGAGAGAAATAGTAATTTGAATTATTTTGATTGTTATATTTGATAGAATCTATTTGCATATTCGCACTTAAATTGAGCCGCAGGGTATCAATATTTACATTAGAATTAAAATAATATGTTACGCTTCCGCTAATAAATTTTACTGCCGGATTAATAGTGAACCGAAATTTTGCATAACTAAAATCAACATTGCAAAATGTGGTTTTGGCAATAAAAAAGAAGGCAATTAAAATGGATATTTTTAGTTTCACAGCATTGATTTAATGGTATTACAAGAATACAAATTTTATGCTTTTAAAAGATGGTTTTTATTTACATTTGCTTCAACAATGCTTACCAACGGATGAAAGTATGGTTGTTTTTATTTGATGCGTGCAAGGGTGTTATTCCTGCTTTCGCTGTAATGACGCTCGTGTTAGAAGTAGCCTATAGCGTTGGTATTGTTAATAAAAATATTTTCAACCATTGAGATTCATCACTAAAAAAATCAATGAAAACAAATCATTTACATTTAATAAAATTATTAGTATCATTAGTTATAGTATTTATATTTATTAATAGCTGCAAAGTTGATAATAAAATTATAGATGTTGCAGGCAGTGCATATCCCAAAGAAATTGCGAAAATAATTTTAAATAAATGCGCAATAAGTGGTTGCCACAATGCTGCAAGCAACGCAGGTGCAGCAAAACTTAATTTAGAAACTTTCGATAAAATGTTTGAGGGTACAAGTAATGGAGCAACTGTAATTCCATATTGGTACAACCAAAGTACCATGTTTTTATTTTGTAATACCTACAAAGATTTAGGATTGCAAAATTTGCCAACCATGCCTATAAATGCACCTATACTTTCGCGTGAAGAAGTTGTTACCATTAAAACTTGGATTAACAATGGCGCACCGAGAAGTGACGGCTACGTAAAATTTTCAGACTATGGAAATAACACAAAATACTATGTTACAAATCAAGGTTGCGATATTGTAAATGTAATTAATCCCGATTTGTTAGTACCCATGCGTTATGTATCGGTTGGCAGTTCGCCGCGCACCGAAAGCCCACACCAAGTGCATGTGTCGCCTGATGGCAAATATTGGTACTGTTTATTTTTAGCCGATTCTGTTATTCAAAAATACTCAACTTCCAACGATGCTTTTATTGGCGAAATAAAAATACCCCAAGGCAATTGGAATACTTTTGTGATAACCAACGATGGCAAAAATGCCTATGCGGTTGATTGGAGCAGCAATGGAAAAGTAATTTATGTAGATTTAGAAAATAGGTTACTCAAAAGAATTTATCCTACCGATTGGTTCACCTATCCTCATGGTGTAGCATTAAGCCCCGACAATAAAATTTTATATGTATTGGCACAATATGGCAATGCAATGTATAAAATTGATGTTACCAATCCACTATATCCCGAACTTATAAATGGGGCTCAAACTATTGATGGTACTGCTACTCCAGAGTTTAACCCTACGGCTGCTAACTCATTAAATCCGCACGAAATAAAATTTGCACCTAATGGTAATAGCTACTACATAACATGCCAAAGAAGCAATCAAGTGCGGGTTTATAATGCGCAAACTGACCAGCAGATTGCTGTTATAAATACTGGTTCATATCCGCAAGAAATGGCTTTTTCTACAACAAAAAATTACCTCTTTGTTACCTGTACCGAAGACACTGTAACGGAAGTTGGAAAGCGCGGAAGTGTTGCCATTATTGATTTTAGCAGCAATTCATTAATTAGTAAAGTTTATGTAGGGCATCAGCCACATGGTATTGATGTAGATGACAAAAATAATTTAGTGGTAGTTGCAAATAGAAATGCAAGCAACGATGGCCCAGCACCGCATCATGCCACAGATTGTGTAGGACGAAATGGTAATATTGCGTTTATAAATTTATCTACTTTAAAAGTATTAAATAAAAAAATAGAAGTTACTGTTGACCCTTATTTTGTGGCTGTAAAATATTAAATGGACAATGTTTTTTGCAGTTACACAAATTAAAGTTTGAACAATTAAATTTAAAAAAAGGTTGTCTTTTTGGACTACCTTTTTTATTTTACTTCATAGAGTGTAACGCTACTCTGTTACCTTCTGTATCTATAATGTGTGCCATAAAACCGTTGCCACCAATTGATGTTTTTGGTAGAACAATTTTACCGCCTGCTTCTTCAACTCTTGCAAGTTGAACTGACAAATCGGGTTGACAATTTAGATATACAATTGAGCCATGTGTGCTTGGTTCAAATCCTTCGCCTTCAACTAATCCGCCACCCACATGTCCGCCATCAACATCGGCAGGAAAAACCCCGTATTTATTTGATGGGTGTGGCATTATGTGTATTTCTATTCCTAATACTTTTTCATAAAAAGTTTTTGCCCTTTCAAAATTTTTTGCTGGTATTTCGAACCAATTAATTGCATTTGCCATTTTAAATTTATTAAGAGTTAATATATTTTTAAAAGTATTATTATTTATGTAAAATCAATAATTTAACTGAAAGCTAATAAGCTCCTGCACCTTTTAAATAATTGTAAACATCAATTTGTGCACGTACTTTTTTACCGTTTGTTTCTTTGTAATTATTTGCTTGTTCACCTTCTATAATGCGCGATTTGGTGTTGTCAGCAAATTGTATTTCAAAAATTGTACGCAATTGTTTTTGTATTTTTTTATCATAAATAGGTACAGCTACTTCACTACGGTGGTCAAGGTTTCGGATCATCCAGTCGGCTGATGAAATATAGTATTTTTCATTGCCTTTATTTGCAAAAATAAATAACCTACTGTGCTCTAAAAATTTGTCAACAATACTTATAATTTCAATGTTGTGGTGAAATTTTTTGTGGTCGGGAATCATTGAGCAAATGCCACGAATAATCAATTTTACTTTTACACCAGCATTGGCTGCTTCATATAATTTTTGTATCATAACTTCATCCACCAAGCTATTCATTTTACAATAAATAAATGCATCTTTTTTTTCCTTTGCATTTTTAATTTCTCTATCAATAAGTTGCAGCAAGCCTTTGCGCATAAAAAAAGGAGCAACTAACAAATGTTTGTATTTGCTAATTTTTAAATTATCGGCATAGAATTCAAATAAACTATTTACCTCATTGGCTATATTTTTATCAGCTGTAAGCAAACTAAAATCGCTGTAAACTTTGGCGGTTTGTTCGTTAAAATTGCCTGTGCCAATGTGTGCGTAGTGCTTTATTTTATTGGCTTCGCGGCGGCTTATCAAAAATAATTTTGAATGTACCTTTAAATTTGGTACGCCATAAATAACTGTTGCACCTTCTTCTCGCAATTTATTGGCCCAATAAATATTATTTTCCTCATCAAAACGGGCTTGTAATTCTACCACAACGGTTACCTTTTTTCCGTTTTTAATAGCATTCAATAATGCGTTTAAAATGTTGGAATTTTTGGCAACACGATACAATGTAATTTTAATGCTTTCAACCTGTGGGTCTATTGATGCTTCGCGCAATAAATCAATAATATGATTGTAAGTGTGGTAAGGAAAATGCAATAAAATATCATGCTTCGCCAGCACATTTAAAATAGATTTTTTGTGGTCAAAAGCACTATGAGCAATTGCTGGTTGACTTTTATAAATGAGGTTAGATTTACCTACATCAGGAAACTTAGAAAAGTCTTTGAAATTATGGTATTTTCCGCCTGATGCCAACACTTTGTCGTCGCCTAATTTTAATTTTGTTTTCAAGAAATTAAACATTTCAGGGGGCATATTTTTATCAAAGGTAAACCTTACAATGCGCGATATTTTTCGGCCTTTAACGCTTTTTGTAATTTTTTCAACAATGCTTTGCGATAAATCATATTCAATTTCAAATTCGGCATCGCGTGTAATTTTAATCATGTATGATTCGATGCTATCGTAATCAAAAATGTAAAAAATATCTTTTAGGTTATGACGCAACACATCATCTAACAACATTATGTAATTTTTTGTACCATATTTTGGTAGTACTACAAAGCGCGAAACTTCATGCGTAGGTAATTCAATAAGTGCATATTTCACATCATTGTTACTTTTTTTTTTCAAGCGTATAAAAAGGTATGCCGACTTGTCTCTTAAAAACGGAAAACTACCTGTATGCTTTATCATTATTGGTACTAACAGTGGTAATACTTTACTCTGAAAAAAATTATTTACAAAATTTTCTTGCGTTTTATTCAGTTGGTTTTCATCAATTATATAAGTTTCCTTTGCGGCTAATTCAGCAACTTTTTCTTGGTAAATATCTTCCAACATACCTTGTTGTTCAATTACAATTTTCTGAATTTTTGCAACTAAATCTTTTGGATTTTCGCCAATTAATTCGCGTGATTTCCAACCCATTTTTAGTAAGCGCAAAAGTGTTGCCACTCTTACTCTAAAAAATTCGTCGCGGTTATTCGAGAATATTCCTAGAAAACGAAAACGTTCAATAAGTGGCACATCCTTATCTGTAGCCTCTTGCAGCACACGTTCATTAAAAGATAACCAACTAATATCGCGGTTTATAAAATGTTTATTTTTGTTCATTTTTACTATTGAAGCCGCAAAAGTAACATAGGTATTTTTATATTATAATATTTGACAAAAACTTAACATTGGAGAAGTAAAATAATTAATTTTTCAACTAAAACTTTTATAGTTTTTATACCCCCAATAAATCCTTTGCATTGTCAATAGCTGCTTTTGTAGGATTGGCATTACTCAACATTTTTGCTATTTCCGAAACTCTTTCTTCGCCTTTTATTTCAATTATTTTAGAATTGGTTTTGCTGTTAACCACTTCTTTAATTACATGCAAATGGTGTTGTCCTTTTGATGCAATTTGCGCTAAATGTGTAATTGTAATCAGTTGCATTTCCTTTGCCATTTCTAGCATAATGTTTGCCATTTTTTGAGCCACATCGCCGCTTACACCCGTATCTATTTCATCAAATATAATTGTTTGCAAGGCTGTTTTATTTGCTAATAATGATTTTAAGCAGAGCATTAATCTACTCATTTCTCCACCCGAAGCTACTTTGCTAATTTCCTTTGGTACCGAACCTTTGTTGGCACTAAATAAAAATACAATTTCATTATTACCATATTCAGTTAATGTTTCAATTTCTTTAATATCTATTATAAATAGTGCATCAGGCATACCCAATTGCAATAGGTTGTTTTTTATATTTTTTTCAGCTGATTTTACTACGCGAATTCTTTGCGCACTTAATTTTTTTGCCTTTTCAAGAAGTGAAGTTTCCGCTTTTTCAATCGTTAATTTTAGCTTATTTATTTCATCATCATAGTTACTAATCAGCAATAATTTATTGTCTAACTCATTGGCAATATTTAATAAATCTTCATCGGTTAATACATTGTGCTTTTTAAATAGTCTATAAATTGATGAGAGTCTTTCGTCAACAAAAATAAGCCTTTCGGGGTTGTTGCTTACATTGTTTTGTGCAATTTCAATATCATTGCCCACATCTTTTAATTCGATATACAAACTGCTAATACGTTCGTAAAATTGTTGATACTCTCCGTTTAAGGAGGTAATACTTAGTAACTCATTTTTAATTTTATTAAGCCCGGTTGTAATGTTTTCATCGGCATTGATTAGCTGATTTGTAGCACTGCTTAATACTTGTAAAATATTTAGGCTATTGCTCAATAATTTTTGTTCATTTTCTAACACAAAAACTTCTCCCGCTTTCAATTTTATTTCTAATAATTCATTCAATAAAAAGTCGAAATAATCTTTGTCTTTTTTTGCTTGTTGTTCATTGTCTAACAAATTGCTGAGCTGCAATTGCAAGGTTTTAAAAGTTCTAAAATCAATTTTATATTGCTTAACTAATTCGGTGTTTTCAGCAATTACATCTATAAAGTTGAATTTAAAAAACGAGTCGCTTAGTGTAAGTGTTTGGTGTTGCGAATGTATATCAACCAATTGAGCACCAAACTCTTTTAGCTGCGATAAATTTACTGGTGTGTCATTAATAAATGCACGTGATGTGCCGCTACTAGCTATTTCGCGCCGCACAATAGAAATGTTTTGAGCATCCAAATTATGCTCACTAAAAAATTTTGAAAACCAGTCGCTTGATGTATCAAAATGCGCCTCTACCACACACTTTTTTGAAGGGTCTTGCAATACCGATATATCGGCACGTTGCCCAGTTAGTAAGCTAAGCGCATCAAGTAAAATAGATTTTCCTGCACCAGTTTCGCCTGTAATAACAGTCATTCCAGTATTTAACTCAACATTTAGTTTGTTGATTAAAGCGTAATTTTCTATTCTTAAATTGTGTAACATTCTTTTTAGTGAATTGTTTAATTCGTGTTTCGTTGTTCGTGATTGAAAGGAAACTTCATTTGAAAAAATTTCAATCTCAAATAACCGCTGTTCTATTATTTGTCAAATTATCAATTCATTTTCCCTACCACTAATTCTACCAAATCTTTTTCATGCAAATATTTATTGGCTAAATCCATAATATTTTGCGGTGTAATTTCAGTAATGGTTTTAAAGTATTGTTGGTAATAGTCGTAGCTTAAATCATAAAAATAAATTCCTGAAAATTTTTGTGCCAGCGCAAAAGCCCCGTCAATGCTGCGCAAAAAAGTGCCCATCATATAATTTTTTACCAATTGTAGTTCGTCATCAGCAACTAATTGCGTGCGTAAAATTTCTATTTCTTTATAGATTTCGGTAAGTGCTAAATGTGTAACATCTGCACCTACTTCGGTACTAATAAAAAAATGTCCTTCTAATATTTTTGCCGAAATGCCGCTACCAATGCCATAAGTATAGCCTTTGTCTTCGCGAATATTCGCCATTAGGCGCGAACCAAAATAACCACCTAATATTGTATTTAATACCAACATTGGCAAAAAATCTTGGTGCGTTTTGGTAAATGTTTTGCGGCCAATTCTTATTGCACTTTGTAAGGCATCGTCAATTACAACATACTTTTTATTTTCGGAAATAGAATTGTTTATTAATTGTGCATTAAATTCGTTAATGCCTTTAAAATCAGTAGTTCCAAAAGATTCTTGCATCAAATTTTTTACACCTGTGTCAACCTTACCCGAAATTATTACGGTGGCATTTTCTAAACAATATCTTTCTCTATAAAACGATTTTATATCATCAATAGCCAAGTTTTTGTAATCGTTTTCATTTACGGCATAGCCATAAAAATTATCGTTACCATAAATCATTTCACCAAAATGTTGGGCAGCAACTTCACTTACTTTTTTTTGTCGCGTATAGTATTTTTGTAAGGCATTTGTGCGGTAAGTTTCAAACTCATTTTCAGGAAAAGCAGCATCAAAAATAATATCGTGAAACATTGGTAATAAATTTGGCAAATGCTTGTTAAGCGCATATAGCGTGAGTGATGAAACATCATGTCCGTTTTCATTTTCTAAAAAGGCACCATAAAAATCCATCGTTTCTGCAATTTGCATAGCAGTATATTTTGAAGTACCTTCTTTTAATAAACGGTTTGCGCTTGATGCCACAAGTGGTTTTTGTTGGAAAATAGTGCCAGCATAAAAATTAAATTCTATTTTCACTAATTCCTGCGAACCAGCATTTATAATATGTAGCGGTAGTTTGTTGCTTAAATATTCTGTTTGTGCTTGTGCAAAATCAACATTACTGATAGTTGAAAATTCTGGGGCTAAAACTCTATTCATAATTATTGTTTTTTGTAGTATAGTGTATTGCTGTTATTTTGTGTTATGTATAAGTTGGCAGCCACATTTATAGCCTCAACAGTCATGTTTAAGTAATGATTAATTTCTGTATTTACCATGTTTGCATCGCCCATTAATTCGGCCGTTGCAAGGTTTAGTGCTTTGTTGGCAACTCCCGTTTCCGAAAAAATATGAATGCTCTCAATCTTGTTTTTTATTTTCTGTAATTCCGTATCGCTGAGCATTAAATTTTTCACTTTATCAAGCTCTGTATCTATAGCTTTCTCGGCAGTTTCAAAGCTAACATCGTCCGACAATTTTCCAGAAACTACAAATAATCCTTCATCAAAATCGCCACTTAAATAAGCGTTTATTTCAGTAAATAATTTTTGTTCTTTCACCAATGCATTGTACAACCTTGCCGAATCTCCATTGCTCAAAATATCACTCACCACATCCATACAATAATATTTTTCATCAAATCTGTTGCAAATGTGGTATGCTTTGTAAATAGCGTTTTGCGGCACATCGCGCACCACTTCCAATTTTCTTGCTTCGGTTTGTTGAGGTTCTTTTGGTAAATTTCTTTCAGCTTTATGTTGTTCAGGAATATTTTCAAACCATTTTTCTGAAAGTACTTTAACCCTTTCTAAATCTATGTTTCCAGCCAATACCATCACAGCATTTGCAGGGTGATAATGCTTCGCAAAAAACGATTTTACATCTTGCATGGTTGCATCTTCAATGTGTTTTATTTCTTTGCCAATTGTATTCCATTTATAAGGATGAACTTTGTAGCACAATGGTTTTAGCAATAACCAAACATCGCCGTAAGGCTGATTCAAATAACGTTGTTTAAATTCTTCAATAACCACGCTGCGTTGTACTTCTAATGATTTTTCTGAAAATGCCAAACTCAACATTCTATCACTCTCTAACCAAAAAGCAGTTTCAACATTTGCAGCAGGCAGTGTAAGGTAATAGTTTGTAATATCGTTGGTTGTAAAGGCATTGTTTTCGCCACCTACACGCTGAAGAGGCTCATCGTAACTCGGAATATTTACACTACCACCAAACATTAAATGTTCAAATAAATGTGCAAAGCCAGTTTTGCTTTCGTCTTCGTCGCGTGCGCCCACATCATACAAAATATTCATGCAAACAAGTGGGGTAGAAACGTCGTGGTGGTGTATTACACGCAAACCATTATTGAGGGTAAATTTTGAATATTCTATCATAACTAATTTTGTTGGCAAAGTAGCAATTCTACAATATCATTAACAAAGAAGTTTTGTTGTTTAATTAAAATTTGTTTTGTTTTGTGATACATTAAATTTGCAAAATGGGATATCCAGTAATTAAAAATGAAAAATATACTTACGCCGATTATTTGAGTTGGGACACAAATGTTCAATACGAAATTATTGAAGGTGTGCCTCTAGCAAAATTTCCTGCGCCCAATAGGTTTCATCAAACAGTATCGGGTAATTTATTTGGACTTATTTGGATCTATTTACGGGGTAAATCTTGTCAAGTATTTGCAGCACCATTCGATGTTAGATTAGCAGAGGATGATGAAGACGATGAAAGTGCAACAAATATTGTTCAGCCTGATATTGTAATTTATTGTGATAAAAATAAATTAGATGAGAGAGGCGCAAAGGGTGCACCCGATTTGGTTATTGAGATACTTTCTTTCTCTACAAAAAAATTAGATACACAAGATAAATTTAGAATTTACCAACGCGCAGGTGTAAAAGAATATTGGATTATAAACCCCGATGCAAAAACAATTGCAGTGTATATTCACAATGGAAAAACTTTTGAAGCCGCCGAAAATTTCATTGGAAACACAATTATAAAACCTAGTATTTTTGAAGATTTAGAAGTGAAGTTGTCCGAAATATTTATGGATTAAACCAGGATTACCTAATTGTGTTTACGAAATACCAGTCTTAAAGATAATCTATTTGCAATGTTGTAAATTCTTTAATCGGATTTACTATTTTGCCAAAAAATTATGTATAATATGAAGGACAAATTTATTGAAAGTATCAACGCAGGATACACTTTTAAAGGCGATTGTATTGAATTAGGTGCAGCTAGTTTTGGCTCTGAAATAATTTCGGAAGTAAAAATAAAAGTGCCGCTAAAAATGATGAATCGCCACGGATTAGTAGCTGGCGCAACGGGTACAGGTAAAACAAAAACATTACAGCGCATTGCCGAATCATTATCAGAAAAAGGGGTAAGCGTTTTAATGATGGATATTAAAGGCGACGTAAGTGGTTTATCGCAAGCAGGTGTTACAAATCCAAGAATTGAAGAACGGGCACAGCATTTAGGCATTAATTGGAAAGGCGTTGCTTACCCCACTGAATTCCTTACTTTATCTGCTAATGCGGGAGTGAAAATGCGTGCTACTGTAACTGAATTTGGCCCGGTTTTATTTTCAAAAATTTTAGAATTAAATGATATTCAAAGTGGCGTTGTGGCTTTAATTTTTAAGTATTGCGACGATAATAAAATGCCTTTAATTGACTTGAAAGATTTTAAAAAAGTACTGCAATTTTTAACCAACGAAGGCAGAGATGAAATTGAAAAAGAGTATGGAAAAATTAGTACAGCAAGCACATCAACCATCATCCGAAAAATTATTGAAATAGAAGGACAAGGTGCTGAGAAATTTTTTGGCGAAAAATCTTTTGAGGTTGAAGACCTTGTGCGTATTGATGAGCAGGGTAGGGGATATATAAATATTTTACGCTTAAATGATATACAAGACAAACCAAAAATGTTCTCTACTTTTATGCTTAGTTTGTTATCCGAAATTTATGCTACATTTCCAGAAGAGGGCGATTTGGAGCAACCAAAATTAGTGATGTTTATTGATGAGGCACACCTTATTTTTAACGAAGCAAGCAAAACACTTCTTAGCCAATTAGAAACTATTATAAAACTGATTAGAAGTAAAGGTGTTGGCATTTATTTTTGTACGCAATTACCTACTGATATTCCTGCAAATATTCTTAGCCAATTAGGTAATAAAGTACAACATGCTTTGCGCGCATTTACAGCCAATGACCGTAAGGCTATAAAAACAGCATCCGAAAATTACCCCGAAACTGAATTTTATGATACCGATGAATTACTTACTTCATTAGGTATTGGTGAAGCAATTGTTACGGTATTAAATGATAAGGGAAACCCAACACCATTGGTACATTGCGTAATGGCTCCGCCACAATCGCGAATGGATATTATTACAGAAGTTGAATTAAACACATCAATTTCAAAATCAGTTTTAGCAAAAAAATATAACCAAGAAATTGATAGCCAGAGTGCGTATGAAATACTTGCAGCCAAGTTGGAGGCAAAGGCCGGGGAGCAAGCTGAGGTTGTTGAAGAAAACACGTCATCAAAAAACGAAAAATCTTTGATAGAAAAAGTAACCCAAAACCCAGTTACAAAAATTTTAGTAAAAGAATTAGCACGTGGCCTCTTAGGTGCATTAGGCTTAGGTACAACAAGGCGTGGCACTAAAAAAAGTTCGTGGTTTTAAATTCTGTATTTATAAAGCAAACTATGATTTCAAATTTTGAATTCCAACTGCAGGCTTATTTGTGCTTATATGCCTTATACAATTATTAGAAAGCGAAACAAGCTTTGGCAGTTGTTTAAAAGCTAACTTGTTTTGGTATAACTAACTTAATTTTTGAAAAGTTTGCCACCATTTATCTGGCATTCCATTATTAAGCGCAAACTGATAATCTTTGTAAGAACAAGGTACTAAATAATGCCTTTCATATTTTGCGTTTTTCTTGCTAGGGTAGGGCACCTCCATCCACCAACGGTCACTTTTTGGGCTTTTATAAAATACTATTTCATATTTTTCTTCTTCAACCATTACATGGTATTTTGCAAAATCTTTTTTTGGCGAAATAGGAAAATCATCTTTGCGTTGTGCGTATCCATCCATAAAACACCATATCATTTGTGCTAATAAATGTGCCGTTTGCCCACGCAAATCAAACTCAGGGTTGTATTCATAAATTCCTACCGAACTTAATTTATCACTAATGCCTGCGTAACGCATTATTTGGCAAGCCTCTTCGCCGTAAAACCCATTGGGCAATGCGTTTGCACAACCCGGTGCATCACTCATGCGTATTGCCGAAACATCAAAGCTCAACATATCAGCATTGCGCACAATTGGTTCTACTTCTTCCATATTATATTTAAACATACCAAGCCGGTAGGTGTCAAAATATAACTTGTTCATTAAATCAATGGAAGCCTCGTCAGTTAAATAGGTTTGATAACCAACATTGCTATAATTAAATAAATAATTGGGCTGGTGCAAAATAATACTGCCTAAGTAAGAGTTACTATCTATGGGTTGTTCAAGCATACCCATATCAAAAATAGGGTCAATACTAACCAAGTTTACAGTTTGTTCTAAATTTTGATAAGCTGTATAATTTGCATATGTAAGGTCTTGCCCGCCACCAATAATAATTGGAGTAATATTTTTTTTAATTAATTCGGTTACAATGTTGCTAAGTGCATAATAGGTATCAGCAATTTCGTGCCCTTGTTCAACATTTCCTAAATCGGCCATGTAAGGCATATTTGGTTGACCATAAAGTTTATATAGATACTCCCTAACTTTATCTGGTGCTTTGCTACATCCTTCGTTGTTAATGGCTTTTCGCCCATCTTTAACACCTACAATAGCCAATGCCACTTTGGCTAAATCCGGAAAATTTTTATCGGTATGAATATCTAAAATGCTTCCTAGTTGAGTTGCACTATAACCTTCTATAAGGCTTATTTTTATTGGTTGTAGGTAAATTGATAAATCCACAAATTATATTTTAGGTTGCCAAATTAGTAAAATAGATTTTATAAAAATTTACGTCTCTGCAATAAATTTATTCATACACCAGCAAAAACTTGCACAGCCAAATTTATTTTTTCACAACTTTAATTTGATGAACATACTTTTATTTATCAAATATTTTGTTGAATTTTGATTGCAAACATTTGAAGCTAATTATTTAAGTATTTTTTTTTTGCCGTTATTAACTTTAATTTCTTAAAATTGGCACTTTAAAATATATGTGTGATATTCACAATATGAAATATAAATTATTTTCAATAAAATTTTGCGTTGCATTTTGCGGATTTATTCTTGCTTTTTTAAGCTCTAAAGCGCAAACAACATCAATATTTAACGTTGCCGTTAGCCCAACAACTATTTGCGCTGGCGAGTTTGTAACCGTTACTTTTGATACCGTTGGTACAGCTACTTCTACTTTTAGTGTTATCCTATCTAATCCAGATGGTACATATCCAACACTTCCAAATCCGCCAAATATAATTGGAGCACCCAGCGTATCTACAACAATTGTAGTTCAAATTCCTGCTGCTACTCCTGCTTCAAGCACATACACTATTAATGTTGGTGCATTAGTTGGTGCGGGCTTTGTGCTTGGCGATACATCACAGGTTTTGACTATCAACCAACCTCTTGCTGATTTTACTGCAAGTATTACTGCAAGCATTACTGAAATTTGCCCAAATAGTTCGGTTACTTTTACAGCTACAATGTCAAGTGCACTATCTGGAGCAAGTTATGAATGGTTTATTGACAATGTTTCGCAGGGTGTGCAAGCATCTCCAACTTTTACTACCACTAGTATTGCTGCTGATGCAGTTGTTAATTGTGAAGTTACACTTACTGGAGAGTGCATAGTTGACTCAACAGCTACCTCAAATGATGTTAATATAACCATTGGAAATAATATTCCTTTTACAGCTACAGCTTCTGCCAATCCAGCATCAGCCTGCGAAGGACAAAGTGTTGCGCTTACAGCAAATGTAACAAACGGAGTAGGACCTTACACATATACTTGGAATTATATTTTGGCTGGCGATACCACATCTATTGCAAATGGTATTTCAATTACATCATCAACAATACCTGCTGGTGCAACCACCTTTGTTACTATATCAAGCGCCGCCACATGTTTGGTTAATGATAGTGTTTCAGCTAATACTTCGCTTGTAGTTTTATCTAGTTCTGGCAGTGCACCTCAAATTACAATATACCAAGCCGAATCATTTTGTACAGATACCTCAGGTGTAGGCACTGGCACATTTACTGTTGCTCCTGTAATAAGTAATGCAACCTATATATGGTTTGTTGATGGGGTACAAATTAATACCACAAGCAAAACAGAACTAACGCTCAATACAGGTAATGTTGTAGAGGGGCAAGTTGTAGTTTGTAAAATTACATTAAACGCTCCTTGTTCAGCTGTTTCAACATCATCTTCAAATGGAATTGCAATTACCAAAAAAGAGGCTGCTGTTGTTAATATAACAACAGACTTTTGTATTATTTATGGTGAAAATGCAAAACTCGAAATTTTGACAAACAATATAAATCCTGGTACTATTTCTTGGACTCCTTCAAGCAAGTATGTTATAAACTCTGCCACCTCATCATTACCTAGTGTTTATCCTAAAAAAAATACAACATTTGTGTTAAGCGCATTAGACAACAACAATTGTAGGGTATCGGCTAAAGTTGAAGTATGTGTTTTGCCAAATAAAAACATTTTTTTACCTGATGCTTTTTCTCCAAATGATGATGACGTGAATGATGTTTTTTACTGTAGGAGTTTGGTTGAACAATTTGAGCATGGCACTTTTTTAATGCAGGTTTTTGATGAATTTGGCACAAAAGTTTTTGAGTCTAAATTTCAGAGTTATGGTTGGGACGGCAATTACAGAAACCAACCGTGTGACCAAGGCTGCTATTTGTACCATGTTTCTGGGGCTTACTTCAACAAAGAACCATTTGAATTTAAAGGAAAAATTTTATTATTAAGATAATGAAAAAAAACAAAATACTTTACATATTTTACATGCTATTACTTGCCAATATGGTAATAGCCCAGGATACGCCATTTTCAATTATGACATCAACGTCAATGTATTTGAATCCTGCTTGTACAGGCGTTATTAATAGGGATGTTAAAGCTGGACTTATTTATAGAAGCCAAGGTAGTAGCATAGCAAAGCCCTACACCACTTTTGGCGCATCAGCCGAAATGGCTTACTACCATAATAAAGATAAAAGTAACTTTTTCGGATTTGGTATTAATGCATTTCAGCACAAAGAAGGGTTAGCGGCAATAAAGCATACGAGTGCTAATATTTCAGCAAGCTATACAATTGGGTTGTCATCAAGTTTGTCTGATTTTTTAACTGTGGGATTACAAGGTGGCATTGCGCAACGTGCAATGAATTTAGACAATTCATTAAGATGGGATAGCCAGTGGACAGGACTTAAATACGACGCTAAGCTTACTGGCGAATATTTTGATATTAGAAATTTTAATTATTATGATTTTGGTGCTGGTGTGCTTTACAACAAAAAAATATCAAACCAAATAAAACTAAATGGAGGTTTTTCCGCATACCATATTGGTGGTCCAAAAATTTCAATGAATGAAATTCCAAAGGGCCCTTCTGGTGCTCTTGCCGATAAGTTGCACCGAAAATATACTGTACATGGCAGTGCAGAAATTTTCACCTCGCAAAACTCCATTACAGTACTTGTTCCTAGTTTTGTATATCAGCAACAACGAACACAAAAAAATGTAATGATTGGTTTAGACTTGAGGTATTTAGTAGGTGTTGATTCTAAATTTACAGACTATAATAAACAAACAGCCATTAGTGTAGGAATGTCTTATAGGTTGAAAGATGCTTTAATACCTCATGTGCGCATGGATTACAAAGAGTTTACTTTTTATACTTCTTATGATATTACAGTTTCAAAATTAAGCTCTGCAAACAAAAGCTCGGGTGCTTATGAATTTGCAATGGTTTGGAATATAAAAACCGCACTCTCTACCAAAAACAAACCCCGTATTTTTAAGTTCGTTAATTAGAGAAGTTTCAATTTCATATAAGTTTGAAAATCATATTTCTGCTTAAAAACACCTCACACAATCTATTGTTTATTGAATTTTAACCATTCAAAATAATATAATTTTACACACCATGAATATTTTAGTTTGCATTAGCAAAGCCCCCGACACAACTACAAAAATCGCTTTCAAAGATGGCGATACAAAGTTTGATGAAGCCAATGTGCAATACATTGTAAACCCTTACGACGAGTGGTATGCGCTTGTGCGTGCACTTGAGTTGAAAGAAACGCTTGGCGGAAACGTTACTATTATTAACGTTGGCAGTGCCGATAATGATGCTGTAATACGCAAAGCTTTGGCAATTGGTGCCGATGAAGCTGTACGCATTGATGCCGACCCTACCGATGCTTTTTATGTGGCCGAACAAATTGCAAATTATGCAAAAGATAAAAATTTTGATTTGGTTTTGGCGGGCAAAGAAACCATCAACTACAACGGTGCAAGCATAGGTGCTATGATAGCCGAATTGATGGATTTACCTTATGTGTCATTAGCAACAAAATTAGATATGAACGGAAACATTGCAACCATTGAGCATGATATTGATGGTGGCGATGAAGTGGTTGAATGTGCTACACCGCTTGTTCTTAGCTGCAACAAAGGAATGGCAGAAGCACGCATACCAAACATGCGTGGCATTATGGCGGCACGCACAAAACCGTTAACTGTTGTTGCTGCAAATGCTACAACACCACTAACATCAATTAGTAAATTTGAGTTAACGCCAGGCCGCACCGACTGTAAATACATAAGTGCCGATACGCCTGAACAGCTTATTGATTTGTTGCACAACGTAGCCAAAGTAATTTAATCATTCACATCAAAAAAAGAAAAATATGTCAGTTTTAATATACGCCGAAGTATCAAAAAATAAAGTAAAAAAAGCATCGTTAGAAGCTACAAATTATGCTGCTAATATTGCTAAAAATACAAGCACTACAGTTACCGCTGTTGTGGTAGGAAATGTTGATAACACCGCCCTTGCCGAATTAGGTAAAGCAGGTGCAACAAAAATTTTACGTTTAACGGATGCAAAACTTGTAAACCACGATTCGCAAGCAATGACCGTAGCTTTAGAACAAGTTGCGAAAGCAGAAAGTGCATCGTTTATAATTTTTTCTCATGACTTTACAGCAAAAGCAGTTGCTCCTCGTTTGGCAGCACGTATGCGTGCAGGCTATGTGCCAGCAGCGGTTGGTAACCCAGTAATAAACGGCGATACTACAACGGTTCGCAAAAACGTTTTTAGTGGTAAGGCTACAGCCGATTACATAATACATACTGCAAACAAAGTAATTAGCTTGTTGCCAAATACTTTTCCGGTTACGCTTGCCGATGGTAACGCTGAAGTAATTGATTTTGCTGTTGATTTAGGAGCAGTAACTCCGCGCATCACCGTTAAGGAAGTAAAAAAATCGGAAGGAGAATTATTGTTACCCGATGCTGAATTGGTTGTGAGTGCCGGACGTGGAATGAAAGGCCCAGAAAATTGGGGAATTATTGAAGATTTAGCAAAAGAGTTAGGAGCTGCAACAGCTTGTTCACGCCCAGTGTCGGATATAGGTTGGAGGCCACACCACGAACATGTAGGGCAAACTGGTATTGCCATACGCCCTAATTTATACATTGCAATTGGTATTTCGGGCGCTATACAGCACCTTGCAGGCGTTAATGGTAGCAAAACAATTGTGGTAATAAACAAAGACCCTGAAGCACCATTTTTTAAAGCTGCCGATTACGGTATTGTTGGCGATGCTTTTGAAATTGTACCTAAACTTACAGCAGCACTAAAAGCTTTTAAAGCTTCTCATTAATCATTTAGAAAAGTAGGGGAGAAGCCTCCCTTTTTTTGAGATAATATTATATTTGAAATTGCGGGTTATGCCCGCAATTTCTATTTTATGTAAGGTTGAAATGTCAAAGAAAAACATATAAAATAAATTCAAAAAAATATATAAACCCCAAAATTTATTTTTTACATTGAGCTTTAGAAGATTTAGCTGAGTTGGTGTAAAACGAATTCCAAAATATAAAATTAGCTACTTTTTATAAATCTATTTTAAAACGAGTTTTGAGAATTGCGTTTATTGAATCAGCGTTCCAAATAAACACAAATTGAAGTTTAAATTTCTAAAATACTTAGCTATTAAAAAAGTAAAAACAATTCATTAATATTGATGAAAATAAAATTATGAGAAAAATTACTTTGTTTTTATTATGTATAACCTACATAAATTTAGCTGCACAAACAAATACATACTCTTCTGAATTTAGCTGCGGTACAGATGTTTTGATGAATAGATTATATGCAAAAAATCCGCAATTAAAAGCCAATAAAATTGCACACGACGCCTTGCAACAACAAAAAACGTTGAACAAACAATTGAGTATGGCAAGCTATACCATACCTGTGGTTTTTCATATTTTGCATTTGGGTGGTACCGAAAACATTGCCGATGCACAAGTAAAAGATGCGCTTAGAATTTTAAACAGAGATTTTGCCAAAGAAAACCCTGATACTACTGAAATAATACAGTCGTTTAAAGCCATTGCCGACTCTGTAAAAATACAGTTTGCATTAGCTACAAAAAAACCTGACGGCAGTTGCACAAATGGTATAATGCACTATTATGATGCCGATACAGATTGGAATACTTCATCGCCAACATTATATTCTCAAAACTGGGATGCCACAAAATATTTGAATGTATATGTGGTTCGTACTATTGATTTAGGAAACGGTTTTAGTGCTGCTGGTTATACATATTTGCCCGGTTCATTGTCGGCCGGCGACCCGCAAGATGCAATTGTAGTACTAAATAATTATTTTGGTTCAATAGGTACCGGCAGTAATTTTCAATCGCGGGTGCTTACGCATGAAGTAGGGCATTGGTTTAATTTGTCGCACGTGTTTGGTGGTAGCAATAGTGCTGGCGTTGATTGTAGCGATGATGATTTTGTATCGGACACGCCATTTACGCCAGGATATTTAAGTTGCCCCGATGCTAACACCCCTGCTAGCTATCAATTATGCACACCGGGCGTTGATGAAAATTTTCAAAATTATATGGATTACTCTTATTGTGTGAAAATGTTTACACAAGGGCAAGCATTGCGTATGCAACAAGCTGCACAAGACAATATTGTTGGGCGTGATAACTTATGGACTACAACAAATCTTACTGCAACAGGTGTTATAAATGCGTCATTACCTTGTGTGCCAATTGCCAATTTTAAATACAATAGAAATAAAACTTGCACAGGCACACCAATTACTTTTTTTGATAATTCATGGAATGGAAAACCAACTTCTTTTAATTGGATTTTTAATGGTGGCATACCTGCAACCTCAACAGACTCAGTGCCTGTGGTGGTTTATAATACACCTGGGGTTTATTCTGTAACGTACTCATGCAGCAATTCAACTGGAATTTCGCAAACTGTTTTACAAACAAATATTATAACTGTAACCGATAACATTGCAAGCGTTCAAAATGCTTTTTCTGACGATTTTGAAAGTGGAAGTTTCACCAATACTTTATGGGCATTGCAAAACTCATCAGGTGGTGTTAATTGGGAAATGTCGTTTGATGCAGCTTATTCAGGCCTTAACTCTGCAAAAATTTCGGCAACTCATAACACCCGAAAATCTAAAACTACCATGATAACGCCTTCTATAAATTTGGCAACTATAATTAATCCTGCATTAACTTTTGCTGTTGCTACAGCCGATGTAAACCCTGCACACATAAATAAATTGCAAGTATTTGCATCAACCGACTGCCAAAATACTTGGACAGAAATGTATGCAAAAGTAGGAGCAAATTTGGTAACAAGTAATTCAACCGACAATCCTTTTATACCACTATCGATAAGCGATTGGCGAACTGAAAATGTAAATATATCAGCCATTGCCAATGAAACTTATGTGAATTTCAAATTTGTTTATACCCGCGATACTGTTGCTATTGCAAGCAATATTTTTATTGACAATGTAAATATTCAAGGCATTACAGCAGTCGAAAATATTGACGCAAACAATTTGTTTTCAATTTCGCCAAACCCTGTAAAAAATGAAGTTACAATTAGTAATTATAAAGAAATAATTGATTATAAAATAACACAACTTGATGGTAAAATTGTCCTTTCAGCAAAGCAGTTTCCAATTAATATTGAAGCACTTTCTGATGGATTTTATACAGTATTTGCAACAACCAAAAACAACCAAATAATTGTTAGAAAGTTTGTGAAGTATTGAGTGAGAAAATCAACAGATTTCTTGGTAGGCTTATGTCAAGAGTCTGCTGTTAGTAAAGCTTTCAAAATAACATCTATAGTTCACATAATTAAATTTTTCCAACCAATAATTGCAAACTAAAGCTAACAATAATATTTGATTTTTTGGTAAGTTTGTCATTGCGGGCTTGACCCGCAATCTAATTGAGATTATTGGCAAGTGTTTATTTTTTGTGCCATGCTCCTTTGTGGTGCTGCTTCCACCGCAATTACTAGAATTTTATTAATTCTTCGCTAAATTGGAAGAAAACATCTCTGACATTGAACATTATCCCATACAGAATATTTGATAATGGGAGAGCTTATTTTTGAAAGTTTTACTTAACAATTATTTTATTAACGATTATAGTGTTTTTGGGGTAATGCCCGACTCAAACTATTTAATAATAAATACAAACAAGTTATACAGTGTCGTTAATTGTTTATACATTTGCATTAACATATTAATCAGTTGCACCACATGCTTATACAGATTCACAAACGTATTAATCAGTTACACCAAATGCTTATACAGTGTCACTAACGTATTAATCAGTTACACTAAATGCTTATACAGTGCCAGTAACTGCTTATACATTTCCACCAAAAGTTTTGATTAATAATTTTGCCCATGGTGTTAATAATGTTGCGCATTGCATTAATAATATGGTGGAAACCAGTAATAAGGTACTGGAAGGTAGTAAAAAAGTTTAAAAACAAGGTAAACAACATAAATAAAGCATCATACACATGAAAAAGTTAACCAAGCAAGACGTAGAACGCATTGGCACAAAACCGCCGGGGCGTGCATCAAAGGTGCGCATAATTGTAAGCAACATGCTTTTGGACGAAATAGTGCTGCTTGAGCGCACCGAATGGAAGGAGGCTAACAGAGCACCGAGTGTGATGCTCAGAAAACTGGAAAAACAATACAAACGTAAGTTTACCTGTGCCAAGGCATTAGACGGCAGCGGCTGGATTGTGGAAAGAGTGGGTTGATTGGACGGTAATACTCATTACACATTAAATGTGGTCTAATCTCTCATGTTATTTCAAACGTGACCATTCTGCCATTTTAATGGAGCATCGACACTGATACTAGCGTTTGAAACAACGAATAAAATTATAAAATCGTTTGAACTATTTTATAATTAGAAATGGTATTAAAAGCAATAAAAAAGAGGCTGTTTAACTTTTGAAACAGCCTCTTTTGATTTATACTTTTCCAATACTATTGAATAAGTTTTAACTCTGAAAAATTACCAAATTTTGTTTGGTACATTATTTACATTGATAAAAAACAACAAAAAATATATTTTCTCCAAAAAAAAGACTATTTAAACACGTGTATTCTTTAGGTGGTCAAAAAAATGTTTCTCAATTTTTATTTTGTCAGTATCTGATTTAGGGTTTGCCGAACAAATGTTTTAGGTTTTCAATATTATTTGTGTAGATAAAGTCCGATGATAGCAACCATTTGTGCAATCCAAAAACCAACCATCCATTTTATTAAGTCAACCTTGTCATCTTTCGTCAAAAAGACATCTTTTTTTTGTTGAATTTTCCCTTCTGTTTTGGCGTCAATAAATTCAATGATAGTAGCTGCTTCAGCTTCGCCTAATTTTAATTTGAAAATTTCGTAAACTTTTAATTCTAATACACTCTTGATATTTTTTTTACAAAGTTGTTAATATTTTAAAAAAAACAAACTACTATAACTTCGTTTTTCTGCCCGTGGTTAACGTTATCGCATGCCACTCAATGCTATTATATTTTATTGGTTTAGAGTAGGCCAATCTTGGACAAAGCATTAATTACTCAAACGTTTTTCGCAACAAGGAAATTGCAAGGCAATAAACCCATATCAAATAAAATATCAGCTTCTTTTTACAACCTTAAATCAATCATCACAACCATAATTGATATGGTTTTTTTGTTTGGGTTTTTCGGTTTTTTCGCCGTTCTTTTTGGCGGCAATCATTTTACGAATAATGGACTCACGCTCTTGCGCAATTTCACTTCGCAATTCAATATCATGTTGCAAATCGTAGTACAAAATACCATCCACAAAAGTTTTTTCTACCCTTGCATAAATGCTTAACGGGTTATTATTCCAAAGCACAACATCAGCATATTTCCCAATTTTAATGCTTCCCATTTTGTTATCTAAATGCAATAGTTTTGCAGGATTAAGCGTACATAACTTTAATGCTTCTTCTTCACTAAGTCCGCCGTATTTTATGGCTTTCGCCGATTCTTGGTTTAGGCGTCTTCCCATTTCGGCATCATCAGAATTTATGGCAACCGTAACTCCCATATCGTGCAATATAGCTGCGTTGTAGGGTATTGCCTCCATCACTTCAAATTTATAGGCCCACCAATCGGCAAAGGTAGAAGCACCCACGCCGTGCTTTTTCATTTTATCGGCAACCTTATAACCCTCCAAAATATGGGTGAAAGTATTAATAGTAAATTTAAAACTATCGGCAACATGTATCAGCATATTAATTTCGCTTTGTATATAGCTGTGGCAGGTTACAACCCTTTTTTTGTTCAATATTTCTGCCAAGGTTTCCAAATCTAAATCGCGGCGAACATTTTTATTTGCTGTGTTTTTTATTGCCAAATCATATTCTCTTGCCCTCGTAAAAGCATCATAATACACTTGTTCAACACCCATGCGTGTTTGCGGATAACGCTGGCCACCACTGCCCCAATTGCTTTGTTTTACATTTTCGCCAAGCGCAAATTTGATGAAGCCATCAGCCCCTTCAATCTTCATTTTTTCGGGTGTATTGCCCCAACGTAATTTCACCAAAGCACTTTGCCCACCAATGGCATTTGCGCTGCCATGCAACAATTGCGCAGCCACTACACCACCACTTAATTGTCTGTAAATATTAATGTCGTCGCAATTTACCACATCGCCAATGCGAACCTCGGCGGTTGATGTTTGCGAACTTTCATTTACGCCGCTGCTAATAGCTATGTGTGAGTGTTCATCAATAATACCCGCTGTTAAATGTTTGTTTTTTCCATCAATTTCTATGGCGTTTGCCGATGAAATGTTTTTACCAATTTGAACAATTTTGCCACCATCAATAAGCACATCCGTTTCTTTTAACACGCCATCAGTTTCATTGGTCCAGATAGTTGCATTTTTTACTAAATATTTTTTTTGCGTTGGCAATTCATTAAACCCGTACGAAATAAACGGGTAAATAATTTTAGGAACTATTTTTATTGTTTCGGCACTATCTTTTGCATTAGTTTTTGCAATAGCTGTATCTGCCATATACACTGCACTCCATGGCCTTGCAATGCCTAAGCTATCAATAAAACTACCCGCAATACTTGTTGCATTATTTTCATTGTCAAACTTTATTGCACCGCTTAGTTTGTACAAATTTTTATTGTGCGTAAATGAAATATTAATCAAATTTCGGGTAGCATTAATGCTGCAATTTATTTTTGAAGTATCTATTTTTGCAGATGCTTGGTATTTTAAATCTTTTTCTGTGATGCTAACATTTATAGGACTTATAAGCACACCACTAATTTTCAAAATACCTTTTAGGTTATTGTTAGTCCAGTCTTTAATGCCATATTTTTTACCTTGTATGTAGTTATCATAAATAACTGTTTTGTCTTTAAAAATATTGCCTGATGTAATAATAAAATTCGCCAACTTTCCTTTTTCTAAACTACCTACTTTGCTATATATATTTAGAATATTTGCAGGATTTCTTGTCAATGCTTTTAGCGCGGCAGTGTCTGTAAGTCCGTATTTTACTGCCTTGCGTAGGTTAGGCAGAAAATCATTTTTGGTTTTAAGGTCGGTTGCCGAAATACAAAAGGGTATTTGTTTTTTCTCTAAAATTCCCAAGTTATAAGGCGCAAGTTCCCAATGTTTTAAATCGTCAAGTTCAAGCATAGCGGCATCGTAAGGGTCTTCCACATCGGGCGTTGCCGGAAAGTTGATTGGTATAATTAACGTAGCTTTAGTTTGTTTTATTTCATCGGCACGTTGGTATTCGTCGCCATTGCTTTTTATTACATAATTTACATTGAATTCAGAGGCAATTTTTGCAGCGCGCAATACATTTAATTTACCGTTTGCCTCAAATATTTGTGGCAAATTTTGGGTGTTATTCCAAGCATCTAAACTAAGGTTTACCTGTTCTTTATTTCCGCCATTTTTATACCATGTGGCATCTAAATAAGTTTGCCTTAATAGCGCAATTGTGCCCATTAGCGAGTTTGGGTAATCTTGGGTAGAAGTGCCTTTGTCAAAGCTATAATTTGCAGATGCATTGGCATTTAAAATTAACTCATTTTCTTTGCCATCGGCCAAGGTTACAACTGTGCCCGTACCACGTGCAATGCCATCTTTAATAAAAGTATGCACTGTGCCAAAACCATTGTTCCTAAACTCCTCGGCCTGTGCTATATTTAGTGCGAGACTATTGCTTGCCCTTGCATCGCTTTTCAATGCTTGGTTCCATGCCACAGCACCCTTGGTTGCACTTTCCATTTGTGGTGCATTTTTAGGTTCTTTTTTTAAATCGGGCAAACCATAACTTGTAAATGCATCAATAAAAGAAGGGTAAATAAATTTGCCTTTTGCATCAATAATTACGGCATTGATAGGTATAGAAACATTTACGCCACAATCTATAATTTGTCCATCTTTATAAATTAACGTTGCATTCTCAATTTTAGTATTATAGGTTTTGAAAATAGTAGCATGTACAATTGCGTAAGTGGTATGCAGCTTGTTTTGCGGGCCATTAATAGGGAAGCTTTCCTGTGCCAATATTTCTGCAAAAGCAAAAAGAAATATTAGAAGTATGATTGAAATGTGCTTTGTAAAATTCATATTAATTCTTTTAGACAAAGAAAGTATTTGGATTACAATATGCGACATAAAATTTACCATCTCGGTATATGAAATCAAAACGGTTTTATCCTTACTTAAATTATCATACTTTCGCGACGATGTTAGTACTCAGCAATTTTAAAATACCAGCTTTTTTGCATTTTGGTTGGCTCGATTTTATTGACGTAATGCTTGTTTCATTGCTTCTGTTTCAGTTGTACAGAATATTGCGCGGTAGCGTTGCCATCAATATTTTTATTGGAATAATTACTGTTTATTTTTTATGGCTTGTAATGCGTGCCTTAAAAATGCAGTTACTAAGTACCATTTTGGGGCAGTTTATTGGCGTTGGTGTTATTGCAATTATAGTAGTTTTTCAGCAGGAACTTCGCCGTTTTTTATTGCTGATAGGCACTTCGGGTTTTTTGGGCCGAAACTCGTGGCGGCAAGCGTTTAAAGCACTTAGCAACGAAACTTCAACCGATAAAATTGATGTGCTGGCAATTGTTAGGGCGTGTAAAAATATGTCGTCAAGCAACACTGGTGCAATAATAATTGTATCACACAAAACCGATTTAAGTTTTTATATAAACACTGGTGATACCATATTGGCACAAGTAAATATGCGCCTTTTAGAAAGTATTTTTTATAAAAATAGCCCTTTGCACGATGGTGCTGTAATAATAAGCAACAACGAAATAAAAGCCGCAAGGTGTGTGTTGCCAATATCCGATAATCCTGATTTGCCAAATGATGTAGGCATGAGGCACCGCGCTGCTGCTGGCATTACCGAAACTACCGATGCACTTGCAATTGTTGTAAGCGAACAAACAGGTAAGATTTCGGTAGCTAAAAATGGCAACTTTATTTTTGATGTAAATGGCGATAAATTAAAAGCTTTTATTGAAGCTGAATTAGAGTAAATAATGAACGAGAATATGATGGAAGATATAGAAATAGAAGAAGAAAAAGAGCTGTACGAACACTTTAAATTAATTGTTGAAAAAGGCCAAGATTTATTACGCATTGATAAATATTTGATGACACGCATTGAACATGCTACCCGTACAAAGCTTCAAGCCTCAATAGATGCTGGCAATTTGCGGGTAAATAATTTGAACGTAAAAAGCAATTACCGTGTAAAACCTTTTGATGAAATTACCTTACTACTAGCATTTCCGCCACGCGACAAAGAAATAGCTGGAGAGGACATTCCAATAGAAATTGTATATGAAGATGATGAAGTAGTAGTAGTAAATAAACCAGCCGGCATGGTTGTACATCCTGGCTTTGGCAACTATAGTGGTACCTTGATAAATGCCATGATGTTTCATTTTCAGCACCTACCTTTGTTCAACGAAAAAAGCCCACGGCCTGGGTTGGTGCATCGTTTAGATAAAGATACATCGGGTATTCTGCTACTCGCAAAAAATGAAGTGGCATTGGCTAAATTAGCAAAACAATTTTTTGATAGAACCACCGACCGTAAATATGTGGCCTTGGTATGGGGTGATTTGCCTGATGATACAGGGCGCATAGAAGGATACATAGGCCGTCACACCAAGGACCGTATGCAATTTGATTGTTTTGATACCGAAGAAAAAGGAAAATACGCAGCAACAAACTATACAGTAATTGAACGCTTTAGGTATGTAACCCTTGTGGAATGTAAATTGGAAACTGGGCGCACGCATCAAATTCGCGTACACTTTAAGCACATAGGGCATCCGCTTTTTAATGACCATTTGTATGGTGGTGATAAAGTATTACGTGGTACTACATTTGCAAAATACAAACAATTTGTGAGCAATTGTTTTGAGTTATTGCCTCGTCAAGCATTGCACGCCAAGCAATTGGGTTTTGTGCATCCTACCACAAATGAAAAATTATTTTTTGATTCGGAGTTACCGCCCGACATGCAGGCTGTTATTGAGAAATGGCGCAACTATGCACACTTTGTAGATTAGGAAATTAATACTTAAAGGAGCTTTGACATCACAAAATCATTCATCCAATATTCACCTAAAGGTATATCAACGCTTTCAATAATTGTGTAACCGCATGCTTTGTAAAATGAAATAGCGCTATTATTTCTATTTACGTTGAGTAACAATTCTTTTGCATTTTTCAACTTCAAATTCTCTTCAATAAATTGTAAGAATTTTTTGCCGAGCCCTAAGCCTTGTAAGTTTGGGAGTATGTAAATTTTGTTGAGTGTGTAATGAAAATTATTTATTTGAGTATAAGATGCATAGCCGCAATAATTATCTTCAAATTTCATAAGCCAAAACTTTTGTCCTTCATTCATTTGGTTTTCTATTCCAATTTTAGAATACCAAATGTTAAACATATAGTTATTTTGCTCTTCAGAATTAATGGGTGCGTAGGTTGGTTTCCATGCTAATTCGGCCAATAAGATAATGGTGTCAATATCGTTTTTCGTGGCATCAAAAAAATTTATTTTCATTTGTAGAGTTATAGACTTTAGATTTATAGAAAATAAATACGGGGATTATAAACACGTTAAATATTTTCAATTTCTTCCTTAGTTAAATCAGTAATTTCAATAATAAATTCAATTGGCAAACCTTTACTTTTTAATCTTTTTGCGGTTTCAATTTTTCCTTCAATTTTTCCTTCAATTTTTCCTAAATTTAATCCTTCAATTTTTCCTTCAATTTTTCCTTCAATTTTTCCTTCAATTTTTCCTTCAATTTTTCCTTCAATTTTCCCTAAATTTAATCCTTCAATTTTCCCTAAATTTAGACCTTCAATTTTCCCTAAATTCATTCCTTCATCATAGGCGGTTTCTTTTGCATAATCATAAACAGCTTTGTTATCTCTGAATGTTTTTAAACTAGTCTCATAGCTATCTAACTCTGCTTTTCGAAAATTTGCTATTTCTGCCTTTTTAAAAGCTTCGGTAAAAATATCATCTTTAAATATGTTTGGAATTGATTGAAAATCTTCTAAGTTTTTAATGAAATAAAGCCACTTATCAAGTCTTAGTTCTAATTGTTCTTCAGTCAATTTAAAATTTGGCATTTCTAAATAAATGTAAGTTAGCTTGTCATAGAAAGTATTTCCATGTTGGTTTTTTAGCTTAATGGTATGAACAACTTCATTGCGTTCAGGCTCATTATCATAGTCGTCAAAAGTAAAGTCGAGAATTCCGATGCAGTAAACGGCCTTTAAATTATAACTCCAAACACCTTTATCAGCCTGTTCACGAATAGGAAATGTTGAATAATAAATAGTTCTTTCTTTAAAATAGTTTTGTTTTGCTTTTTGTAATTCTACAATAAACTTTTCGCCTTCAGCTGTTTCGCAATAAATATCGTAAATTGCTTTTCTATCAGCATCGGTTTGCCCTAATTGCTCAGTGTTTTTAAAACTAAGGTCAATAATTTTATTTGTATTGGGCAACAAGGCATTTAAAAAGTCAATCAATAATGGCTTACTAGCTTCTTCTCCAAATATTTTTTTAAAACCAAAATCCGTAAATGGATTTATATACTTTGCCATTTTGATGTAAATTATTTGCTACAAAAATAGTTAATTAATTTTACTGGAAGCTCACAATTAATAGCAAAAATGTATTAAAAAGCACTTTTAAATTGCTCTAAAAAACGCACATCATTTTCAAAGAAATGGCGTAAATCATTAATTTTATATTTCAGCATTGTTATGCGTTCAATGCCCATACCAAAAGCAAAGCCGCTATATTCTTCAGGGTTTATTCCGCAGTTTTTTAAAACACTTGGGTCAACCATTCCGCAGCCCAAAATTTCAACCCAACCGCTGTGTTTGCAAATGTTACAACCTTTGCCGCTACATATATGGCAAGTAATATCTACCTCGGCACTTGGCTCCGTAAATGGAAAATAAGATGGACGCAAACGAATATTTGTGCCATCGCCAAACATTTCTTTAGCAAAATAAAGTAAGGTTTGTTTTAAATCGGCAAACGAAACTTGTTTGGCAATATACAAACCCTCTACTTGGTGAAACTGACAATGGGCGCGTGCACTAATGGCTTCGTTACGGTAAACGCGCCCTGGCATAATAATACGAATTGGTGGTTTTTGCGTTTCCATAATTCGTACTTGTACTGATGAAGTGTGGGTGCGCAATGCAATATCCTTATCTATGAAAAAAGTATCTTGCATATCGCGTGCTGGGTGGTCTTCAGGAAAATTAAGTGCCGAAAAATTATGCCAATCATCTTCAATTTCAGGGCCTTCACTTACCACAAAGCCAATACGTGAAAATATATCTATAATTTGTTTTCTTACGATAGACAATGGGTGGCGCGAACCTAATTGTAAAGGGTCGGCAGGCATTGAAAAATCAATGTCATTTTCTGTTTCTACTTTCGTGGATAGTGCCTCGTTATTTTGCCAATCGGCAATAATATTTTGAACCGTATTTTTTAGTTCATTCAATGGTTTGCCTAATGCCCTTTTCTGTTCAGCGTCCACATTTTTAAAATCATCAAACAAAACTGAAACAAGTCCTTTTTTGCCCAACATTTTTATTCTAAAATCTTCTACTTCAGCCAATGATTTTGGAACAAATAACTCAGCCTCTTTCAGTATGAATGAAATTTTTTCTTGCATGATATAAAATGTAATATTGTGAAAATGAATGAAGCGTAACAGAAATTTACTCTTCTAAAACCCAAGCATCCAAACCAGTTTCTTTAATGGTTGCTTTTGCCGACAATGCTTCATGTTTGTTACTAAATTTATTGCAACTAACCCTAAACAAACCCGACGAGTTTTTGCCTTGCAAATATGCGTTAAATCCTTTATTTTTTAACTCGGAAATTAAATCATTTGCATTTTGTTCGGTTGCAAATGCACCGACTATTAAATGAATTGTATTCGTATTTTTTTGCTCAATAATTTCGGCTGGTGTGGCTTTTAATAAAGTAGTTGCAACTTCATTGGTTTCAGTTGCGGTTTCTTCGGTTATAGGCAATTCCATTTTTTGAGGAACCGTTAACGTTGGCAATACAACTGGAATACGTTCAGAATATGCAGGAACGGTACTTTCGGCATTAAACGGATTTAGATTTGAATAAACAATATTTACATTTTCAACAATATTTTTTTGAGTAGAAAAATAAATGATTGAAACCAAAAGTGGTAAAGCTAAACCATACGGAACTAATTTCTTAAAATTGAAATTTCTTGCAATTTTTTCCTTTTTTACTTCAATAAATTTAGGTTGCTTTTTGGGTTGTTTTTGTTTTAAATCTTTAACTATTGGGTTTGTATTAAAGCTAGCACAGCCATACGCATCGGGCAAATAGTTTACAAAACTGGCTGCTTCAAATTGTATATTTTGTTCTTTATCAAAAATAAAACGTCCTATTTCAGCGATGTTTAATTTACCGTTTTCTTGCAATTCATTTTTCCAATTCTTCACCACATTTTCAACCCAAGTAGCAGCTTCATTAAATGAAATATTTTTAGCAGTTGAAATATGGTTTATCAATAATCCGTCCGATTTATCTAAATTTTTGTTGAAAGCTAGCTGTCTTTTTGGAGCATAAAAAATATGCTGTGTGCTAAGTATAGAGGCGCTTACTGGCTGCGCAACTATACCACCAAAGTTGGGTATTATTACACAATCAAAATTATAAAGTAATTGCTGTATGTAATTTTCTAAATTCATAATTAGGTGCTAAAGTAAGTAATGTGCTTGTAAAATGCAAAATTGGTTTTTGTGCGTAGTTACAAAATCTAGTTAAACTTGTAAAACCATACTTATCGAACTTCTAAAACTCCGATGTATAATGAAACTCAATATCAGGATTTTTTTCTTGCGCCATTTGCAAAGTCCAACTACTTTCGGCCAAGAACACCGGATTATTTTCTTTGTCCATAGCAATGCGTTGGTATTTTTCTATGCAAAATTCTTTTAACTTTTTAGGGTCTTTGCTGCGCAACCAACAGGCTTTAAATAAAGGCACATGTTCAAAATTACAACTTGCGCCATACTCGCCTTGTAAGCGGTATTGTATTACTTCAAATTGTAATGCACCTACTGTACCTAATATTTTTTGCCCATTATATTGAATAGTAAAAAGTTGCGCAACTCCCTCATCAGTCAACTGTTCAAGGCCTTTGGCAAGCTGTTTACTTTTAAGTGGGTCGGCATTTAAAACATACTTAAAAATTTCGGGACTAAAACTCGGAATACCTTTAAACATTAGCTTTTCGCCTTCTGTAAGTGTATCGCCAATTTTAAAATTACCAGTATCGTACAATCCTACAATATCGCCCGGATAAGCCTCCTCAATAATGCTTTTATCCTGCGCCATAAAAGCCGTTGGGTTTGTAAATTTCATTTGCTTTGCCAAGCGAATGTGTTGGTAGTTTTTACTTCGTTCAAATTTGCCGCTACATACGCGTACAAATGCAATTCTATCACGGTGGCGAGGGTCTATATTTGCATGAATTTTAAAAACAAAGCCAGTAAATTTTTCTTCGGTTGGTTCTATGTGTCTAATATTTGTATCGCGTGCAAGCGGCACTGGTGCTATGTTTATAAAACAATCTAACATTTCGCGGATACCGAAATTATTAACTGCGCTACCAAAAAATACAGGCGAAATTTTTGCGTCTAAATATTCTTGTGGATTAAATTCTGGGTACACACCCTCAATCAATTCAATGTCTTCCCGCAATTTATCGGCATATTTTTTTTCTATTAATTCATCTAATTCGGCACTATTAATATCATTAATCTGTTTAATATCATTGTTCACTTTAGTTTTAGATGCTTCAAAAAGTAACAAGTTTTTTTCGTAAATGGAGTAAACGCCTTTAAAGGTTTTTCCCATACTAATAGGCCAACTTAAAGGACAAACTTTTATAGCAAGTTTGGTTTCTATTTCGTCCAACAATTCAAATGGGTCACGTCCTTCGCGGTCAAGTTTATTAATAAAAACTATCACTGGCGTGTTTCTCATGCGGCATACTTCCAACAATTTTTCGGTTTGAGATTCTACGCCTTTTACGCAATCTATAACCATAATTACACTATCAACCGCAGTGAGTGTGCGGTATGTGTCTTCACTAAAATCTTGGTGGCCGGGTGTATCAAGCAAATTTATTTTAATGCCTTTGTATTCAAAACCCATTACCGATGTAGCAACCGAAATACCACGTTGGCGTTCTATTTCCATAAAATCGCTGGTGGCGGCTTTTGCGTGCTTGTTACTTTTTACTGCACCGGCAGTTTGTATTGCTCCACCAAATAGTAGTAATTTTTCAGTAAGGGTTGTCTTGCCAGCATCGGGGTGGCTTATAATACCAAAAGTTTTCCTTCGTTTTATTTCGTCTATTAAAGCCATTTTTGAATTTTGCGCGAATCTAATCTAAAGATTAGATATTTGTTTTTTCAACCGAAAATGTGCAAAAAAAACTGCTACCATTATTGTGGTAGCAGTTTTTTTACTTTGCGTTTAAGTATTAATGTCCTCCAGCAGGCGCAACTTCAGGTGTTCCAGCAGGGTCAGCTTTTACAAAACCTTTAATTTTAATTATTTTAGAAGCTGTTTTTCCGTTTGATGAAACAGTAACAGTTTTTTCAAATGCACCCACACGGTCAGTTGCATATTTTACTTTAATTTCTGATGTAGCACCCGGCTTAATTGGTTCGTGGGGCCAAGTAGGCACTGTGCAACCGCATGAACCTTGGCAATTAGTAATAATTAGCGGCTCTTTACCAGTGTTTTTGAATTTGAATGCACGGTTACCATCAGCGTTATGCTCAATAGTACCATAGTCAATTACCTCTGTTTCAAAAGCTATTTCAGCGGCGTTTGGGTTAGGGGCAGGTTGCGCTGCATCTTGTGCATTGCTTACAAAATAGCTTCCAAAAGCTATACCTAATGTTAAAATGATTTTTTTCATCTTGTTTAAAATTTATTGATTTATAATTGTTTGATTTTTATAGTTATTATTTTTTTAATGTCCTTCTAATGGTACTCCAAAACCTGCCTTTTTACCCGGAAAAGTTTCTTCTTCGGCTTTGGCATTAACAACACCTTTAATTGAAATTACCTTGCTGTTTGATTTTGCATTTGATGAAATAGTTACTGTTTTGCTGAATGCGCCAACACGTTTTGTATCGTAAGTAACTTTAATTGCGCCCGTTCCTCCTGGTTTAATAGGCTCTTTGGGCCATGATGGTACTGTGCAACCGCAAGAACCTTTGCAATTTGTTATTATTAGTGGTTCTTTACCAGTGTTAGAAAATTTGAATTCGTAATTGCCATTTGCGCCTTGGTCAATTGTACCATAATCATGTAATTCTTTTTCAAAAACAATTTCGGGCGTTTCAATAACCTCGGTAGCTTGTACTTTTTTTTCTCCTTTGTCTTGGGCATTTAAAACTAGCACAGTTGATGCTAAAATAAATAAAGTGAGTAACGTTTTTTTCATTTTGTGAGTATTTTTTTAAAGACTTTTGGCACTTTACTAAAACCGTGCCAAAGCAAGTTTATTTGTGTTTTCAATTACAATAGTAGCCTTTTTGAGAAACCGACTTTTTAAAAAAGGTAAAAAAATGTTAGTTTAATCCTCATCGGCTAATGGGTCGGCGTTATCAGTAAAATCATCTTCGTCCTTTTCAGCATCATCCTCTTCTCCTTCCTCACTAAATCCGTCCTTCAACTCTACCTCATCTTCTTCGTCAAGCCCAGCAACTTCCTCTTCCACGCTATAAGCTTCTGTGTCATCCACCCCGCTTTCTTCAAAAAATTTATCTGAGGTTTTTATGTCATCATCATCAATGGCAGCCTGAGTTGGTAAAATTACCTTTTTATATTGGCGTGGTGGCTTCCCAACTTCCTTTACACAACAAGGATATACAGCACCATTGGCCTCCTCCTTTATTATTTTTATAAGCTCAACATGAAACGTTTTAACCAAGCCCACTGTTTCTAAATATAGTAAAAAACGCTGATGTGGATTATCTACAAAATCGGCAATTTCAGTAGGAAAAACATCGCCGACAGTAGTTTTAATTGTAGCAGTTACGGCTTCTTTTCTACGCCAAAAGTCGTCGCTTGTAAAAAATTGTGCAACGGCTGTACCATCAAATTTAACGGCTTGTTGTATGCAATCGTTAAAGGTGGTATAGCTTTGCGTAGGTTTAATATCAATGTCGCGGTAAGAGTCATCGTGGTCTTCTTTTTGCACTCTAAATCTGTAAATAGGCATAAGGCTTTCAATTTTGTTCAAACCTAAATTATTTTTCTAAAAATAAAAAAATTGAACAACTATTTTAAATGATTTTTCACTAATAATCTATTGATGTGTAGGTTACAAATAAAAGACTACAACAGATTCTTTTTCTTATTTGCTAACATCTCCATTACTTTTTCGATACGTTTTATTTTAGTTTCTTCCTTTTTTGCTTCGATTATGTAACCCACATATTCTTTGCGATGCGTGAATGCAAGAGAGTTGAAATATATCTGTTCTTCGGTATGTTTTGTTAGTTCACTTTCAAAAATTTCTGGCAAATAAACTTCCTTTTTGTCGGCGTTGTAGTGTGATGTGTCTCTTACTTTTCTATTAAATAATCCATCAAATTCATTCAACTCTTTCGCGGTTTTTTTCCTTACTAAAATTGCACTCCAATCATCATTTACCGAAATTAAATTTACCCAGCGCAAATCATTGTTATTGTTTACAATTTCCCAACCTTTGTCGTGGCTTAAATCAGTGCTTATCTTTGATTTACCTTTCGGAAAACAAATGAAAAGAGTAGTGCTTGCGTCAACAAATTGCAATACGTTTTCAAATTCATTTTCCAATTTTAATTTCGATGTTACGAAATAAAAGATGTGTGAAATGTTTTCATTTTTATCACTACAATACTTAGAGTGTATTGCTTTAATTTCAGCCTCAAAATCTGTATGTGCTGATATTAGTTTTAGAATATTTTCAGGTTTAATTTTTAATTTATTGAGTAGGGCTTGCATCACAATTTTATTTTTTCAAATATATTAATCCTAAATTTTTTTAAGCAATATTTGTATTCTTGAATACACAAAATCTAATGCTAAATTATACTATCAAAACCATCTTATTTTTTATATCTTTTTTGATTTTTAGCAATGTATTTGCACAAGAAAAATCTACTATTAGTGGCTACATAAAAGATGCCAAAACTGGCGAATCAATGGTGGGGGCAAGCGTTTGTAACGAAGCCAATAAATCCGAAATTACCATTACCAATGTGTATGGTTTTTATTCTCTATCACTCAAAAAAGGTAACTACAAAATTGTGTATGCCGCATTGGGTAACAAGTCTGTAACCATCGAAATTAATTTAGATAAAAACACAAGTAAAAATGTTGAGCTATCTGATAATATTATTGAAGGCAACGAAATAGTGGTAAGTGCCGAAAAAGCTGACAACAACATTAAAAGTGCTAACATGAGTAAGATAGAATTGAGCGTTGATAAAATTAAAAACCTACCCGCTTTTATGGGCGAAGTTGATATTTTGAAAGTAATACAATTAATGCCGGGCGTAAAAACTAGTGGCGACGGCAATTCGGGATTTTATGTGCGTGGTGGTGGGCCAGACCAAAACCTTATTTTATTGGATGGTGCGCAGGTATATAATCCTTTTCATTTGCTTGGTTTTTTCTCGGTTTTTAATAGCAATGCCATTAATAATTTAGAGCTGTACAAGGGTGCTATGCCTGCAAACTATGGTGGCAGACTTGCCTCTGTTTTAGATGTGAGCATGAATGAAGGCAACAGTAAAAAGTGGAATGTTGATGGCGGTATTGGCCTAATAGCTTCGCGCTTAACTGCGCAAGGGCCAATAATTAAGGACAAAGTATCGTGTATTTTTTCGGTGCGCCGCAGCTATTTAGATTGGGTGCTTGCTCCGTTTTTGCCGCACATAAAAAAGGCGAAAGCATTTGCAGGTACACGCATTTATTTTTACGATTTTAATGCCAAAATAAATTACATCATCAATGATAAAAACCGTATTTTTTTGAGTGGATATTATGGGCAAGATAAATTTATTTATACTGATAACGTAGCCGATTTTAGTGCCTCTGTGCCTTGGGGCAACGCTATTTCTACTTTTAGGTGGAACCATATTTTTAATGGCAAAACTTTTATGAATACCTCCGTTGTATTTAGTGATTTCAAATTTCAGTTTAAAGCAAAGCAAGAAGATTTTGAAGCCAGTCTTTTATCGGGAATTAGAGATGTAACAGTAAAAAATGATATTGACTTTTTTCCGAATATTCGCAACAAAGTAAAGGCTGGTTTTATGTACACCTACCACACTTTTACGCCTTTTAGAAGTGAGGCTAAACAAGGCTCAACGGTTTTTGATTTAGGTAAGCCAGTTTACTTGTATGCCAATGAGGCTGCGGTTTATGTGAATGATGAGTTTGATTGGACTGATTGGTTAAAATTAAATATGGGCTTGCGTTACAGCTATTTTCAGCAAGTGGGGCCATTTGATAGGTATGTGAAAAACGAAATTGAACAAGTTACGGATACCGTAAAGTATTCGCAATTTCAAAACATAAAAACGTATGGTGGTTTTGAACCTCGTTTTTCGGCACGAATTACAACTAGCAAAACCACCTCAATAAAAATTTCATACACACGTAATTTGCAGTATTTGAATTTGGCTTCGCTTAGCGGAATATCATTGCCTACCGATGTTTGGATACCTGCAACATCTATTATTCAACCGCAAATTGGTAACCAATATGCGGCTGGTTTTTTCAAAAATTTTCATGATAATATGTTTGAAACTTCTGTAGAGATTTATTACAAAACCATGAAAAATCAAGTGGAATTTAAAGAAGGTTATTTGCCCGAAAATAGTGTGAAAGACAACAACGATTATGCCTTTGTTTTTGGGAGTGGCGAGGCGTATGGTATTGAGTTTTTTGCTAAGAAACGATATGGTAAATTAGATGGTTGGATTGGCTACACCCTATCATACACCAAACGAACCTTTAAAGATTTGAATTACGGCGAAACATATTATGCACCGTATGACCGTAGGCACGATGCCTCATTGGCACTCAATTATAAATTAAGCAAACGCTGGAGCTTTGGTGCTGTTTGGGTTTACGGTACTGGCCGCCCAATAACTTTGCCCGAACAACGTGGCTTTTCCGAAAATAGAATCTTCGATATTTATGGAAAAAGAAATAGCGTGAGAATGCCGCCGTACCACAGGTTTGACATTTCGGCAACGCTTGATTTGCCCAAGAAAAAACATATAAAACAAAGTTGGAATTTCAGCATTTTTAATGTGTATAATCGCCTTAACCCCTTCTTCCTTTATTTTGACCCTTCTGGCTCGCTTAACAGTGGTACATTGGTTGTTAGGCTCAAGCAGGTTTCATTGTTCCCTATAATTCCTTCGGTAACTTGGAACTTTAATTTTTAGGGTGCTGGGTATGAAATGGTGTAGCATTCAAAAAATAACCAAGGGCATAATTGAATATTGGCAATTTAAGCCAACAAAAAAAAGGTTAAAGAGAATAGCTTATTTAAAAGCTATTTTTAATTAGTTTTTTATGAATGATGCGTTATAATAATTGCCTTCATCATCACAAACTTTTATAAAATATACACCCTTGCTTAGGTGATGTATATTTATTACATTGGTCTGTATAGGGCAATTTTGTTCAGTACCCGTGCTATTGCATAAAACTATTTTATTTGCACTTAACTTTTTATTGTTTGGCAAAGTAATAGTAAGTTCATTGTTAGCTGGGTTAGGGTAGATAGTTAGAAAATTACAGTTTTCTTGGTTGGGCTTTTTGGGTACATCAGTAATTAAATCGGAAATAGGTTTTGTAAATGCACCGTAGTTATTTGCTGCAATCCAAATTTTATTGTCAAAGACAAAATATTGACTTATATAATTTCTTGTAATAGTATCTGCTGGGTTATGGAAACGAGGTAAATTTTCGCTTATGTCAGTAAAAACACCAAGGTGATTTAAACTCATTTTTTTTACTCTGCCAAATATATAAGTGATGAGTAATGAATCCGTAATTGCAAGTCCAGGTGAATTTGCCGTTTGGTATATAGTTCCTATATAAGCAGAATCGGCAAAAGAATTTGACCAAGAAGCACTCGATAAAGTTGTATATCTCAATCCTGTAGTACTGTTTGCATAAAATAAATTACCATTTGTTACTAGATTATACGCCCCACTAAAACTACAATTATTAAAGTTACTCCAATTGATACCATCTGTAGTTTTGGCAACACCACCACTTGGACCAGCGGCCACATATAACACATTATTAGCGAGTAAAAAATGGCTTATTGTACCACCTACATAATTGGGGCAACCAGTAAAACTCCCTGCTTGGTTTGTGCTGTAATACAAGCCATTATCTGTGCCAGCAACAAGGGTATTACCAATAAACTCAACATCATACACATTGTAGTTGCCACCATTCA